>Ga0335081_10006638_pt1 | contig 18439 bp, 15 predicted proteins | sample Lox_Sample_35_FD_206713 | JGI IMG/M metagenome (GOLD analysis project Ga0335081, IMG submission 206713) | Soil microbial communities from Loxahatchee National Wildlife Refuge, Florida, United States - Lox_Sample_3.5 | ecosystem: Environmental > Terrestrial > Soil > Wetlands | place: USA...
ATGAATGATTCCCTTTGAGGCGAGCGCGCCGTCACGGTCATACGGTTCGCTGAAAAAATATTGCGCCAGTGCATCGACCACCATATTGCCGGGCCCGGTGTCAAATGCCGTCACATCTTCGCGCCGGCATCCTTTCGGCAGAATCGTGAGATTGGCGATCCCTCCAATATTCAAGACGATCCGATTCCTGGTGCGTGATCGAAGAATGAGATAATCGAAGAGAGGAACGAGCGGTGCCCCGGATCCTCCGAGCGCCATATCTCCCATCCGGAAATTTCCAACCGTAACGATGCCCGTCCGCTTGGCTATGACCGAAGGGTCACCAACCTGAAATGTGGACCTTATCGATCTTCCAAAGAGCCGCTTCGCGATCGGAAGGTGGTGAAGAGTTTGTCCATGCGAGCCGATGAAATCGATTTGCTCCCGAGGCTTTCTTCCTCTTCGCGCAATCCGTACAGCCGCATCGGCGAAAAATTCTCCCACGAGGACTTCAAGTCGCGCGATATTGTCGATCCGTGCTGTTTCCGGGTTCGAATTCTTCAGCAAAAATCTCTTGAATCCTCGGGGATAGGGAAATGTATCGAAGGCAAGAATCCTGACTGCAGTGGAAGTGCCTGCTCCGGAGATTTCCGCGAGTGTCGCGTCGATACCATCCGCAGAAGTGCCGGACATCAACCCGATCACAGTCCGTTTCTTCTTCCTCCATATTCTCTCAAGCGGATTCATCTTTTGCTGCAAGCGGATTTATCGTATATTTCCTCTTTGAAAATCATCAGACAACTTCATGAAGCAATCTGCACACGTTCAACATCGGCACGATGATCTCACCGGCGCACACGAATCGATTGCCGGCGGCTTGTCCCTGGCATTTGGACGTGCCGAACGCGCCGGTTGCCGCGCCCTTCAGATATTCACCAAAAACTCCAATCAGTGGCGGGCAAAAGAGCTTTCGGAAAACGACATCGCAAGCTACAAAACAGCGGCTTCGAAATCAAACATCCGGGATGTCATCGCTCATGATTCGTATCTCATCAACCTCTGTGCGAGCAACCCGTTCATTCTGAACAAATCGCGTGAGGCATTTTGTGATGAGCTCCGGCGCTGTGCACTCCTCGGCATCCGGTATCTCAATTTTCATCCGGGTGCGCATACCGGTGCCGGAGAAGAACAGGGAATCCGTCTCCTTATCGAATCGCTGAACATGATCCACGATCAGACCGACGGATTGGATGTCCTGAGTGTGCTGGAAACAACGGCAGGGCAGGGAACAGTAATCGGTCACCGGTTCGAACATCTCCGGGATATACTTGGAGGTGTAGCCCACCCCGAACGCATGGCTGTATGTATCGATACCTGCCATGTCTTTACAGCCGGATATGATCTTCGCGATGCATCGGCGTATGAATCTACGATGAAGGAGTTTGATGATGTTATCGGGCTCGATCGGCTCGTGGCGGTTCATATGAACGATTCGAAGTATCCGCTGGGTTCTCATCGTGACCGGCATGAGCATATCGGAAAAGGGTATATCGGTATGGAAGGTTTTCGGTTGATCATGAGAGACGAACGGTTGCGAAACGTCCCGAAAATACTCGAAACTCCGAAAGGTGAAGATCTCCGTGAAGATCGCATGAACCTGCGCCTGCTCCGTACTCTTTCAAAGAGAAGTACACCAGTGCGATGAGTCGGGGTGAGCTTGACATCATCAGGAATTGCTGTATATTACTGTTGAAGAGAGTTCAATGCAGCAGACCGAGACCCAGACATTGAAGGAGCTTCTGTCGCGAAACGTCCGCGAAGGCGAGCTCTATCAAAAATTGGAGAACGGACGGATTGAATGCTACTCGTGCGGACACCGCTGTGCGATTGGAAACGGGAAGGAAGGTATCTGTCACGTTCGGTTCAACAGAGATGGAAAGCTTTACGTGCCATGGGGTTATGTGGGAGGTCTGCAGGTCGACCCCGTCGAAAAGAAACCCTTCTTTCATGCACTCCCCGGCAGTCTGGCAATGAGTTTCGGCATGCTCGGCTGCGACTATCACTGCGATTACTGTCAGAACTGGATTACTTCCCAGGCCATTCGTGATCCTCATGCTGTCTCCAACCCGGAGATGATCGACGCGGCGGATATCGTGCGCCTTGCCTTCGACCACAATGCTGCAATTGTCACAAGCACGTATAACGAACCCCTTATCACAAGCGAGTGGGGGGTCGAAGTTTTTAAAACGGCAAGACGGTACGGCCTCGTGACTTCATACGTTTCGAACGGAAATGGCACGCCGGAAGTCCTCGAGTATCTTCGACCGTGGGTGGATCTCTATAAGGTCGATTTGAAGGGATTCAACGATAGGCAATACCGGAAGCTGGGCGGAGTCCTGCAGACGGTTCTCGATACGATTCAGCATCTCCAGGAAATGAAATTCTGGGTGGAAGTTGTGACGCTTATCGTGCCGGGGTTCAATGATTCCGATGTGGAAGTTCGTGATCTTACCAGATTTCTCGCCTCTGTCTCGAAGGATATTCCCTGGCATGTCACGGCATTTCACTCCGATTACCGGATGGAGGATGTTGATTCCACTCCCGTGCGTTCACTCATCCGCGCGGCGGAAATCGGCCGCGAGGAAGGGCTCCATTATGTCTACGCGGGAAATCTCCCGGGATCCGTTGGAACACTCGAAAACACCTACTGTGCATCGTGCCATGAACTGGTGATTGAACGCCGCGGTTTTCGTATTCTGAAGAATAGACTGCAGGACGGTGGTTGTCCAAAGTGCCTGAAACCAATCCCGGGCTTCTGGCGCAAACCCCCGGTAAATCGAACGACGCACTGATTTTTGATAATGATGTTGATGAAACCACGCAAGGCACAGACTACCGAAACGGTAAAAGAGCGACAGGGTGCGGCCGCGGAGCTGCCGATGTCGCAGGAGGATTGGGAAGAATTTTCCCGCGGCGTGATGCTTTTCAATACGGCAAAATTCTGGCATGCGCACGAAGCGTGGGAGCAGGTGTGGAACCGTCATCGGGGTGAGGGACGTTTTTTTGTGCAGGGACTGATTCAGCTCGCAGCGGCTTATCATCATCTCATTACGAAACGGAGCTTCACGGGCATGTTGAAGAATTTCGATAAGGCGCGCGGGCATCTCGAGCCGTTCTGTCCGGAATACATGGGTACCGCGGTCGAGCCGATTCTCCGGAGTATCGATGCATTGAAAAACGAGGCGGCCCGGGTCGGAGAGACGGGGTTCTCGGAAATCTCTCTCGATCTTCTGCCAAAGTTGCAGTTTCACCGCAGTGGAAACCCCGACCTGCTTGTTGAGATGAAGGACATCTGCGGTCATCCTCGGTTTCGCGAAGGAGTGGAACAATTCAATGGTGCATATTACTGGGAAGCGCACGAGGCATGGGAAGAAGTCTGGCGCGAGCAGGAAGGAGAGGCCAAGCCGTTTATTCAGGCATTTGTCCAGGCAGCGACAGCGTTTAATTTCCTGAAGATCGGCAAAGTATCAAGCGCATCGTACCTCTTCGAGAAAGCTATCGATTGTCTGCGGGAATTTGAGCATCTCCGATGCCCGTTCGATGTCGCGCAGTTCATCAATCAGCTGGGCGAAACGCTTCTCCAGATCAAGGCGATCCCCACAAACGGAACCCCGTCGGCATTTTCCTTCCGTCAGCCGAAAATTGAATGTCACTCCTAAGTGAGTGGCTAATATTCTTCTCCGCGCCCCTCTTTCGGCATAAATCCCCCTGCGCCCATTTTGTCAAAAAGACAAAAAAACGTACATTACAAGAGCGATTCGTTTTAGTTTGGATTTCATTTTATGATTGACTACGGCGCTGCATTTTCTTATCCGTTCAGGGATCGTGACTGGCTGTTGAAATTCGTGATCGGCGGAGCATTTATTCTCCTCTCATTTCTCCTTGTAGGTTTGCCCGTGGTATACGGCTATTGCATCGAAGTGCAGCAGCGCGTCCGGCGCGGTGAGGATCATCCGCTTCCCGAATGGAAGGATGTGGGGGTGAGATTCATCGTGGGCTTCAAGTTTCTTGTCACGCTCTTCGTCTACCGTATTCCCCTGTTCATCGTTGCCATACCGTTCATGATCCTGGTCATACTTGCATCGGGGGCGAGAGAGCTCGGTGCAGCCGAAGTGGTCGGCGGCATCACCTTTGTCGCATTCATCGCGTTCGTGATGCTCTATGGCGTCTTGCTGCTTCTGCTCATGCCGCTTATCGCACATAAGTATTCAGAGCACGAGCACATCCGGGAAGGATTGCAGATTGTTACCATACTCTCACTCGTCGGCGAACACTGGAGAGAATTGCTCCTGATCGCCGCAATGAGTATCGCTATCGGCGTCCTCGCGCTCTGCGGTCTGGTATTCTTCCTGGTTGGCGTTCTGCTGACGCTGTTCTACGCCATGCTCGTTCAGTTTCATCTGTACGGTCAACTGGGACGGCAGATTTCTGAAACTCCGGTGGTGAACGTGTGAAATCGCTTATCGTATCTCTTGGGGGAATGCTCGTTGTCGTGGTTGCCGCATCTCTCTCGTGGTCGTGCAAGGATAAAATCAGCGGTCCCGACCTCGGCCAGATAGTCTTCCCGAGCTCCGGCGTCAGCTACAGCCAGCAGGTACAACCGTTGTTCAATCAGGGGTGCGGCGGCCAGAATAATGCATGCCACGGTCCCGCCACATTGGCGAGCGCACACTACGCTCTCGACTCGTATCTCGATGCCACGGCCGATCCGAGTATCATCGTCCGCGGTGCACCCGATCAGAGTCTGCTGAATCTCACCGTAGAAGGAAAGACACCGCCAAAAATGCCTCCGGCAGGTTCTCCCGCGTTGACGCAGAACCAGATTACCGGATTACGGGTGTGGGTGACTGAAGGAGCGAAGGGGGACAACTAGGAAGCTGCCGTTACCAGATGCGGCGGAGGTACGTACGAATGGGCCTGAGGTGTCTTGCGCGCCCGCTTTTCAAATTCATTCCTGAATTTCTTGATCACACTCTGAACCGGCCAGGCCGCTGCATCCCCGAGAGCGCAAATGGTATTTCCCTCGATGTTGTTTGCCACGTCGAGCAGAAGATCGATATCGGCCAGCGTTCCCTGACCGGCAAGAAAACGGTTGAGGATTTTTTCCATCCAGCCGCAGCCTTCACGGCACGGTGTGCATTGTCCGCATGACTCGTGATGGTAGAAATGCGTGATACGTGCAATCACCCTGATCACATCTGTATCCTCGTCCATAACGATTATGCCGCCGGTGCCAATTGCTGTCCCGACCGCTTTGAGGGAATCGGCATCCATCTTCACACCCTCAATCTCCTCCCCTCTTAACCAGTTTGTCGAGGAACCGCCGGGAATTACCGCCTTAATCTTCTTGTTATTCCGGACGCCTCCTCCGTTCTTATAAATGAGATCGGTGAGAAGTGTTCCCGTCGGCGCCTCATAGACACCCGGCTTGTTGATATGTCCGCTGATCCCGAAGAGGAGTGTCCCGGGCTGCTTCGGTGCGCCGATCTTTGAAAACCACTCCCAGCCACGGTTGATGATGACCGGGACATTCGCAATCGTCTCCACGTTATTGATAGTGGTCGGATTTCCCCACACACCAAACTGTGCAGGAAACGGCGGCTTCACGCGCGGGTAACCGCGCTCACCTTCGATGGAATTCATCAGGGCAGATTCTTCCCCGCAGATGTATGCGCCCGCTCCGCGGTAAATCACGATCTCCGTGCCAAAACCGGATCCGAGAATATTCTTCCCTATGTATCCTTTCGCCGCGGCGTCATCTATGGCTTTTTGAAGAAGCTTGATCCACGTTGCATACTCACCGCGAACATACACGAAAACGGTCTGGATGCCCATGGCGTACGCCGCAATAAGACAACCCTCGAGAAAAATATGTGGATTGAATTCGAAGATCTGCCTGTCCTTGAACGTGCCGGGCTCGGATTCGTCGCCGTTGGCACACAGATATTTCGGTTTTGCCGAATCTTTCGGCATGAACGTCCATTTGAGTCCCGTGGGGAAACATGCACCTCCGCGTCCCCGGAGATTGGATTTCTTCACCTCGTCGGTTACCGCCGCGGGTTGCATCGTGAGCGCTTTGCGAAGCGCCTGGTATCCGCCGTGCTGCTCGTAGACCTCGATGTTGTGGAGGTCGGCAATATCGGGAAGAATCAGTTTTTCGTTGAACTCAGGCATGATCTATTTCAATTCGGAAAGGAGCTTATCGACTTTTTCCACTGTGAGATTTTCCTGGTAGCGGTCGTTGACCTGCATCATCGGTGCGGTGCCGCAGGAACCCAGGCATTCTACCTCAGTAACGGTAAATCGGGAATCCGCAGTGGTTTCTCCGGGCTTGATTTTCAGCCGCCAGCAGACGTGATCAACCAGTTTTTCCGCCCCGAGGAGCTGGCAGGAAACATTTGTGCAGACCTGAAGATGATATTTCCCGACCGGCTTCGAGTTGAACATCGTATAAAATGTGACAACACCATAAATATGGCGCAGTGGAAGGTGCAGCAGGTCCGCGACAAACTTCATCGCCTCGGGGGAAATCCATCCGTGCTCCTCCTGTATCATCCAGAGGACCGGGAGCGTCAGTGCCTTTTCGGTCGGATACTTTTTCCTGAGGTCTTCGAGTTTCCTGAGATTCTGTTCCGAGAGCATGTATGAATGTGCAAATCAGTGGTATCAAAAGTACTGCCGCGGAATCACTTCCCGGCAGTCTGGCTATTTATCCGCTTCACCCATTACCGGATCAAGACCGCCGATGACAGCAACAACGTCGGAGATCATCCGCCCCTTCAGCATGGCGGGAAGCGCCTGGAGATTGGAAAATGAGGGAGAGCGAATCTTGAGACGCCACGGATATCCCTCACCGTGACTGACGATATAAAATCCGAGCTCGCCCTTTGAAGCTTCTATCGCATGGTACACTTCGCCAATCGGCGGGTTGATGCCGAAATTCACCAGCATGAAATCGTGAATGAGTTCCTCCATCTTGCCGTATACTTTTTCCTTTTGGGGAAGAACACGCTTCGGATTTGCAGCGTTGGTTGGACCCGAGGGGAGCTTCTGGAGTGCCTGACGGAGGATCGAAACACTTTCCCGCATTTCCGCCATGCGCACGTAAAATCGTGCGAGAGTGTCGCAGTCGTAATAGACGGGCACATTGAACTCCAACTTGTCGTAGACGAGGTACGGTGCATCTCTCCGGAGGTCATGGTCAACTCCAGCCGCGCGGAGAATCGGTCCGGTGATCCCGAAGTTGATCGTATCCTCTTTCGAGAGAAAACCGACTCCCTCACATCGGTCGATGAAGATTCTGTTTTTATTGAGAACCTTCTCGCATTCATCGAGACTGGCAGGAAAACGGTCGAGGAAGTCGTTCAGAGCGGTGATTGCCTCGGGAGTAATATCCTGTGCGAGTCCGCCGATCCTCGTGTAGCTCGTCGTAAATCGTACACCTGTGAGGACATCCCAGATGTCCTGAATCTTTTCCCGCTCACGGAATCCCCAGAGAAGAACCGTTACCGCACCGACATCCATTGCCATCGTTCCCAACCAGACGAGATGGGAGGTGAGGCGTGCGAGCTCGCAGCAGATGACGCGGATATATTGCGCACGCGGAGGGGCTTCGATTCCCGCGAGTTTTTCCACTGCAAGAACATACGCGACATTGTTCGCGAGCGGTGAAAGATAATCGAGTCTGTCGGTATGCGGGATGAACTCGTGAAACGTCATATTCTCCGCCAGCTTCTCATAGCCGCGGTGAAGGTATCCGAGATCCGGCACAAGAGAAACGATCGTTTCCCCGTCGAGGCGGATCAACAGGCGCAGAACGCCGTGGGTGGCGGGATGCTGAGGGCCCATGTTGAGAATCATCTCATTCTCGAGCGGATCATCGAAGGTGACGGTCGTATCCTGGCTCTCGAGCGCGTGAAGGATTCTCAATTTGGGATCCTGGTCCATGCGGATGATGCTTCTTTCTATTTTCGTGGAAGGGGAAGAGAACCGGGAATTCCCATCAGGGGAAAATCTTTGCGGAGCGGATAATACTCAAATTCTTCGGGCAGATAAATTCTCCGGAGGTCCGGATGCCCGTCGAAAAGGATACCGTACATATCGTAGCTCTCCCGTTCAAGCCAGTTTGCGCCTTGCCAGATTCCGGAGACACTTGCCACGTGAAGATCCTTTTCGTCGATCCGTACCTTGAGCCGGAGGCGGAAATTGTTCTTCAGCGAATAGATATTGTAGATGACTTCAAACCGGTCGTCGGGTCGGTGATAGTCTGCACCGCAGAGATCACGGATCGAATCAAACGACAGGTCGCTGTTGCTTTGGAGGAAGCTGCAAACGGGGAGGATGTCGGCCTTTCGAATGATGAGTGTCAGTTCGTCGCGGAATTCGCTCACGACTTCCACCGCGCTGGGAAATTGTTCCCGGAGTTTTTGCAGGAGAAGATCTTTCATGCGTGCTCGGCGGATTCCTCGATGTACACCTTGTCGGACTGTCCGGGCTTTTCTCCGCGGGCAATTTTCTTTTGAATCTCCATCAGTGCTTTCAGGAGGTTGTCGGGTCGCGGCGGACAGCCGGAGACGTATACATCGACGGGAAGAAAGAGATCGATTCCCTGCACCACGGAATACGACCGGTACATCCCGCCGCTTGAGGTGCATGCCCCCATGGCGATGACCCATTTTGGGTCGGGCATCTGGTCGTAGATTTTTCTGACAACGTGCGACATTTTGTAGGTAACAGTCCCCGCAACGATCATCAGATCACTCTGCCGTGGAGAGAACCTGAATGCTTCCGATCCGAACCGTGCCACATCGAAGCGCGGCCCCGCAAATGCCATCATCTCGATTGCACAGCAGGAAATACCCATCGGCATCGGCCAGAGTGAATTCTTCCTGGCCCACCCGATAATCTGATCCAGCTGTGTCGTGAGAAAACTGTCGTTCGTCCGCTCTAATTCCATTCTAACGCACCTTTCTTCCACACGTAGAGATATCCAAGGAGCAATATGAAAATAAATATTCCCATCTCGACCAGCCCGAAGACGCCGAGGAGGCGGAAATTCACCGCCCAGGGGTACAGGAAGACGACCTCAATATCAAACAGAATAAAGAGCATTGCGATGATATAATACTTGACCGACACGCGCTCGCGTGCATTGCGGATGGGCTCCATTCCGCTTTCATACGTGGAGAGTTTGACATCGGAAGGATTTTTCGGCCCGAACCACTCACTCGCTTTCGACATGACAATGCCAAATGCGATGCCGAAAACCATCATGATTGCGATGGGGATGTACTGCTCGATCATTAAGGGCGGTCTGAAATTACATCAAATTCCTATTAAAAAGGTAGGAAAAACCGGTACGAAATGCAAACCTCGGAGGTTGTCAGGGCGATTCTGATATCTCCGCCAGAATGATCCCGCAGGTCACGGCGACATTCAGCGATTCGGCGTTTCCGGATCTGGGAATCGTCAGTTTCTGATCGGCGAGGTCGATGAGCTCGCGTGAGATTCCTCTTGCCTCATTTCCGAGGATCAGACAGCACCGTCCGGCAAACAGATCCCTCCGGGGCCGGACTCCGCCTGCGGGGAGTGTGACTGCGATAGTCCATCCATTGTTCTTTGCCAGAGCCAGCAGCGACGGCAAGTCAGGTTCGTGTGCGACGGGGAGATGGAACGTCGATCCCATCGACGCTCGCAGAACCTTGGGGTTTTCGATCTCCGTCGAATCTTCACCGAGAATGACCGCGTTAACCCCGAACCAGTCACAGGTCCTGATAATCGTACCGACATTCCCGGGATCCGATACACCGTCAAGAACCACGCGAACCTCTCTCGTGCCAGACGCGTTCCATGTGAGACGCGTTTCCCTCCGTTGAATGATCGCAACGATCCCCTGAGCAGTGACGGTGTCGCTCAGTGACCGGATTTGATCGTCTTTCCCCCGGAACACGGTAGCGCGTTTCTGTTCTGCAAGATTGCCTATCTCGCTGAACTCCTCCTGCTCCGTGTAGGAGTGAGAGACAAGCACATGTTTCACATCTGCCGAAGAACGGAGCGCCTCGGAAACCAGATGAGAGCCCTCGATAATGTACAGGTTCTCTTCTCTCCGATATTTCTTCAGAAGCAATTTGCGGAACTTCTTCAGCTGGGATTCCGAGATGGAGGGTGGGGTCGCCATAGCGATGGAAATATAGAAAATCACATAAGAATTTCCAAGAGCAGGCATCACCTAACTACTTGATTCTCATAGCAGTTCTCCCTATATTGGCAGCAAGAACATGATCATGAGGAGTAATATTCTTTGGTAGTTCTCTCAGAACAGCGCATCGACGATCTCTTCGCGTCGATGGCGGGTAAACGGATTGCCGTCATCGGTGATCTGATGCTTGACCGGTATATTTGGGGAAGTGTGAGCCGGATTTCTCCTGAAGCGCCGGTGCCGGTGATCGACATGGAGACGGAACAGGCGCGTTTGGGCGGAGCCGCGAATGTTGCCCGCAATATCAAATCCCTTGGGGGAGAGCCGCTTCTCGTAGGTGTGATCGGGGCGGATACAAGTGGTAAGCAGCTGTACGACATCATCCGCGAAACGGGTTTCTCTCCGGAAGGAGTAATAGTTGACCCCTCGCGCCCAACGACGGTCAAGACTAGAGTCATAGCGCACAGCCAGCATGTCGTCCGGCTGGATCGGGAGCAGAGGACAGAAGTATCGGCAGCAATCCAGCGGAAAATTATTGACGTCCTCCGAATGCAGCTTTCCCACCTGAGCGGGATCATCATCGAAGATTACAATAAGGGAGTTGTGGTGAAGAATCTCATTCACGACATCATCGGGCTTGCGAACGAAGGCGGCAAGCCGGTGACCGTGGATCCCAAATTCAACAATTTTTTCGAGTACAAGAATATTACCGTATTCAAACCCAATCGAAAGGAAGCGGAGGAAGCGCTTGGTGTCCGGCTCCATACCGAAGACGACATTCAGCGCGCGGGGAACCTCCTGCTCGAACGCCTCCAGGCGAAGAATGTCCTGCTGACACTCGGTGAACGCGGCATGTCGCTGTTCGAATCCGACGGGACATCCTCGCACGTGCCGACGAAAGCCCGAAATGTGGCGGATGTTTCCGGTGCAGGCGATACGGTGATTGCAAGTTTGACGATGTCACTCGTGGCGGGTGCAACCGTTCGGGAAGCCGCAGCGCTCGCAAATCATGCGGGTGGCGTTGTTTGCGGATATGTCGGTATCGTACCGATCGATAAGAACGAACTCCGGCAAAGCATGCTTGCTGATGCCGAGCCCGTACCGAAAGCATGAAGATATGGGGAAAGTGGTTCATCTCGATGAGCTTCTGAAAATCCGTGATAAGCTTCGTCGAGAAAAGAAAAGAGTTGTTTTTACGAACGGGGTATTTGATATTCTCCACCGCGGTCACGTCGAATACCTGACGAAGGCACGCTCTGCGGGTGATGTTCTTGTTGTCGGGCTGAATTCTGACGCCTCCGTTCGCCGCATCAAAGGGGAGAACCGTCCTATTGTTTCCCAGGACGATCGGGCCTTTATCCTGTCGAATCTTCTGCCGGTCGATTATGTCTGTGTATTCGACGAAGATACCCCGTATCACGTAATTACTGCTCTTGTGCCGGATGTACTTGTGAAGGGAGCTGACTGGTCGATTAACGAAATCGTGGGGAAAGATGTCGTGGAGAAAGCCGGAGGACGAGTTGCCACGATTGAATTTGTACCCGACCGTTCCACCACCTCGATTATCGATCGTATTCTCGACCGTTTCTCATCGCGGTGAGGGCTTTCGCGATGCGAATCCTGAAACGCATTCTCAAGATTACTGGTGTCATCGTTGCGGGAATCATATTCCTGGTCCTCGCCGCAACACTCTTTACCCAGACGACGTTTTTCCGTGACCGCTTCCGTACGCTCATAGCGTCCGGACTCGAAAACCAGATCAATGGAACCATTTACGTCGGAAATATCGGCGGAAATCTCATCACCGGATTCACGGTCGACTCCGTGTCGGTCTCTTCGGCGCAGGGAATATTTTTCAACACCGGAAGAATATTCTGCCAGTACGAACCTGTCGGCTTCTTCAGCAAGCGGGCCCGCCTCCGTTATCTGATTGTCGACCACCCATCAATCCATTTTGTCCGAATGGGATCCGGGCAGTGGAATACGGACCTCCTCTTCAAACACGATACCGTGCAGACGGCAGGGGAGTTCGACTGGAACCTCTTTCTGGATCATGTTGAATTGAAACACGGACGCGTGGAAGTCATCGATTCGGTGATGCTTGCAGATTCTGCCCGTCCGATTGAGATGCGGAATTCCTTCCAGGACCGGAATTTCGTGATCAATGACATCAATATATTGTCGAAAGGGACGATTCAGAAGAATGATCTCACCGTTGAGATCATCCAGGCCAGCGGATATTCTCCCCAGACAAAATTTGAGCTCAGCGTTTTGAAGGGCACCTTCATTGCCTCCGACCGCGGCACGTTTGCGAGAGGTGTTCTCATCCAGACCACTCACTCGCTGATCGATTGTGATGCATCGCTTCAGCATGCAAATCTCCTTGGCGGGTTTTCTCTTGAACAACTTCGCCAGGATTCGATACATCTTTTCCTGCGGGCGAGAACCCTCGATCTTCATGAACTGAAAAGCTTCCTCCCCGAGCTTGAATTTCTTCACGGGAATATCTCTTTCAATCTCGACGCAAATGGTGAATTCGGAGATTTCGCGGTGAAACGGTTGCAGCTTGCCGTTGCTTCCAGCTCTCTGACCATGTCCGGCAGTATTCGCAACCTCCATCGGCCTGGTGATTTGGCGCTTGGAGTTGTCGTAACGGAAGCCCGCCTCCATCCTCGTGACATCCATGCACTCCTCCCGGAAGTCGACCTCCCCCGGATGGACAGCACCGGTCTTCTGATACTGAACGGCGAGTTTTCCGGCAAACCCCAGAATTTTAGAGTGAAATCGGATGTGAAGGGTCCATTCGGATCAGTGGAGCTGAGCGGGAATCTGGATCTCGAACATGCTCATGACGCATATACTGCCACATTCACCACACACCATCTGGACATCGGGCCGTTTGTCAGCGACAGGAAGTTTCATACGATTCTCAATGGGAAGGGTTCGGTGGCGGGTCACGGATTCTCCGTGAACAACTTGACTGGTTCGCTGACGTTGAATGCCGACTCGTCCCGGATTCAGTCATTGGAGGTCTCTTCATTCAACTGCTCTGTTCAGGCGGAACCGCATCGTATCGTGGCGGATGCACGCGCTTCCAATGCCACCATGAACGCCGATATCCATGCGCAGGCCGCATTTGAGCAATCCGCGGCACCGCAGTATTCTGCAACGGCGTCCCTTTCGTCTTTCGACTTATCGACGCTGCTCAACGATCCGAAATATTCAACAAACCTGACGCTGGAAGGTAAGTTCTCCGGAAGCGGCCGAACAATCGAGGATTTTAACGCAGAGTGCAATTTGTCCTTGCTGCCGTCAGCATTCGAAGGCCATCCGGTTACGTCTCAGGAGATCCATCTCACGCTCGATCAGTCGGATGTGACCCACAAACGACTTTCGCTGCGCTCCGGAATCGTTGATGCCGATGTGCGAGGGAAATTCGACCTCGACCTCACCACCGCATCGCTGGTGTACCAGGTCGATAATCTTCTCTCCACGATCCGGAGTCATGCACTTCCTGCCGATTCGGAAGTTGCGGAGCAAAAACCGGTTGCTCCGTCAGCCGGGAACCATACAGCAGCACAGAAGGAATTAAATTGTTCGTACGACATTCACATCAAAGATCTCGAGCCGCTTGCGGATCTTTTCAAGAGCTCTCCGTTCGATGCGAAAGCGTCGTTCAAGGGTACACTCACGGGATCAACTGACAGGATCTCGATGACCTGCGATGGGACCTTTCATGAGTGTTACTTCGGAACGGTGAAGGGGGGAATGCTCCTCAACGATGGTGTCGTACATTTCGTGGTGGACTCTCTTGCCGACTCGGAAACGCTTGAACATCTGGCGGTATCTCTTGAACTCACCGCGGCTTCGGGCAAACTCAATGCAAAAACCCTTGACGGCATCACGCTGTCGCTGCTGTACAGGAATTTTGCGGGCAAGTTTTCCCTCCGCGCAGATGTCGACACAGCTCTTGCTGTCACCGCTACAGGTAATGCCTCGGTGGAACCGCATACGTACGTTTTCGATTTCGACACGCTGCGACTTGCACTGCGTGGATATACCTGGCTGAATGATCAGGACGTTCAATGCCGACTGGATTACGACGGTTTCCGGATCATGCGTGGTGTGATGAAAAGAAATGAAGAGCAGTTTTCGTTGACCGGGATGATTGATGCTTCCGGTGCGTACGATGTAAATGCTACGCTCCGCCGCTTCAATCTCAGCGGCATCGGATATCTTACCGCGAATCCTGAATTTGCTTCCCGAACTCAGGGATTCTTTGGCCGTGCGGATGCCGATCTCCATCTCTCCGGCACTGCCGAATCTCCGGTTATCGCACTTGACCTCGGCACGGAGAATGCGCATTACCGGGAAACTGATATTGGAACCGTTCGGGCTCATCTCGAGTACGCGAACCAGCTGATGCATATGGATGTTGCGGTACGCGGTTCTGCCCGCGATACCGTCGCGCGGCTTTCCGTTCAGGGATCTCTCCCGATCGATCTGGCGTTTGCCGGAGTGGAAGAACGATTCCCCGACGCGGAGGAACATATCGAAGTGCGCTCTGCAGGATTTGATGTGAGCGTTATCGACCCCCTGCTCACGGATTTTGATGATCTCAGCGGGAAGATCCAATCAAGTGTGGTAATCGGCGGGACGCCTCATCATCCGGAATTCAGCGGATCTATCGTTCTGCAGGACCTCGAATTTCTCTTCGTACCGAACAACATCCCGTACGCAGTCTCGGGTGAGCTCGAACCCCAGGGAGACAAGATCCAGGTGAAATCTCTCCACATTCGGGACATCAGGCCCAACACGATGGGGAACGAGGCAGTCTGTACCGGGTCAGTTTCGGTACGAGATTTCCAGGTCGGGGACCTGAATCTTCTGCTGAACGGACAGCTTCTCCTCATGACCGATGCGTCGAGACGGAAAATTCCGACAATGTACGGAACACTTCTCGCAGAAACGGAAACGGGCGGCTTGCAGATCACGGGAAACCTCGACGCGCCGCTCCTGACCGGAAAATTCTCCATCCTGGAGGCGAATCTCACCTTTCCGCCTGCGGCGAATGCCCAGGCCGCATCGAGCAATCTGGCGCTTCCCTATGTTTTGATTGATGATACCACCAAGGCACTTCGCGATACGATGAAACTTTCCCGCTTCTATGCGGTGAACGATACGGCGACCACGGATTCCCGCTCTGCCCGGAACGTATCATCCCCCCTTCTCGATCGGTTGAGATATAATCTTGTCGTGGAGACCAAGGGAATTACGGCAGTCCGGATGATCTTCACGCCGACGATGAACGAGGAACTGTATGCGGAGCTGGAAGGGAGTGTTACGGCTGTGAAATCTGCGGGCTCTCCCACAATCTACGGAGAAATTGAAGTCGGATCGCGTTCGTATTATACCTTCTATAAGAAGTTTGATGCCACGGGAAAATTGAGGTTTGTCGGACAATGGGACGACCCTGAACTTGACATTCAGGCGACCTATCAGGGCACTCGCCAGTTGACCGAGACACAAACGCCCGAGCAGGAAGCAACCAGTACCACTCCCCGGACAACGGAACAGGCGGTCATGGTGCAGCTCACAATTTCCGGATCCCGCCTGAATCCGAAACTCGATATGGCAATGAAAGTCCAGCTTCACCCCGGTGCTGAATGGACCGACTGGTCGACACAAGCGAAAGGGGGAGACCCTCAATCCGACATCATATCATTCATTGTCTGGAACAAATTCCGCGATCAGCTCACCTCGAAAGAGCAGCAGGATCTCACCAATATCGGGTCATCTGCCGGCTCATCGGTTGCCTCGAATCTTCTATCCGGAATTTTCTCGACGTTTCTCCGGGAAGAGTTTTCCTTTATACGCGATGTGGATGTGAGCTACCAGGGCGGAACTTTCCAGGAAGGAACAAATGTCAATATCACCACGTCTGCCGGAATCGGTCAGCTCCGTGTCGGCGGCAAGATCTTTAACGATATTGGAAACACCAATCTGACCTATCAAATCAACCTCGTCAGGAATCTCTTTCTGGAGATTCAGCGAAAAGTGACGAGTGAAAATACCGAGGACAAGCGCCTTACCAACGAGGCACGTCTCTTTTACCGTTTTGCATTCTGACAAATGAAATCACCCACACTTGAGGAACTGAAGGAGACCGTTCTCCAGTTCCTGCAGAAATACCCGCGTGAGCAATTCAAGGCAGCATCTCTAGCCCGACGATTGTCGCTTAAGGACAAGAAGAGTCTCGTTCTTCTTCGCCAGGCGCTCAACGAGCTTGCACAGTCGAAAACGATTGAGCGCGGCAGACGGAAGCGGTTCGGCCACGCCGTTGCCCCGCAGTCTTCGCATCTGACCGGGACGCTCGAACTCACCAGACAGGGGAACGGCATTGTCCATGTCTCCGCACCGGAGCGGGGAAGAGTGGCGGTTCCTTCCAGGTTCGTCGGCACCGCGCTCGACGGAGACGTGGTAAGTGTCGCGCTCTTTGCACAGACGGACGTGAAAAGCGCGGCTGAGCCCGAAGGGGAGATTGTCGAGGTTCTCGAGCGGAGCACACATCCCGTCGTCGGCGTGTTCGAGAAAAGCCGGCATTTCTTCTTCGTCGTACCGGACAGTCGGATCGTTCCGCGTGATATCTATGTTCCTCCCGGCAAGACCAAAGGTGCGCGGCCGGGTCAGAAAGTCGTGGCGATGATCGACAGCTGGGAATCTCGCAATCTCAATCCCGAGGGTCACATCGTCGAGGTGCTCGGTGCATCCGGTGAGATTGGGGCAGAGATGGCATCCGTAGCGCGCGAATTTGATCTGCCGCTCCGCTTCCCCAGGGAAGTCCTGAGCGCGGCAGAAGCAATCGTGGAAGACATCCCCGCAGAGATCATCCGGTCGAGGCGGGATCTCCGGGATATCATCTGCTTTACGATCGATCCGGACGACGCAAAGGATTTTGATGATGCCGTTTCGCTCGAGCCGCTTCCCGGCGGCGATTTCCGGCTTGGGGTTCACATTGCCGACGTGAGCCACTATGTTCTTGAGGGGTCGGTTCTCGACAAGGAAGCGGAGAAACGCGGGACAAGCGTTTATCTGGCAAATGAAGTCATCCCCATGCTGCCGGAGAATCTCTCCAACAATATCTGCAGCCTGCGACCCGAGCGGGAGCGTCTGACGTACTCGATTCTCATGACTCTCGGTTCGAAAGGAAATGTCAAAGGGTACTCGATCGAAAAAAGTGTTATCCGGAGCAAGAGGAGGTTCACGTACGAAGAAGTGCAGAAGGTCATCGAGAAGGGCCGCGGTGAGTTTACCGAACAAATTCGTGCGATGCATGAATTGAGTCAGACGCTTCTCAGGAAGCGGATGAAAGAGGGGAGCATTGATTTCGAAAGCGCGGAAACAAAATTCCGGTTCGGTGACGACGGAAAGCCGACAGCAATCCTCAAGAAGGAACGCCTCGCCGCTCACCGGTTGGTCGAGGAATTCATGCTTATGGCAAATCAGGTGGCTGCGATGCACATCGGCCTCCGCAAACATGAAGACCAGATCGCTCCGTTTATTTATCGTGTGCACGATGCTCCGCCGCCGGACCGTCTCCGCGACTTTGCCCTCTTCGTCCAGCATCTTGGCTACAGTCTGAACATTTCCGGCGGTCTGACCTCACGCTCACTCCAGAAGCTTCTGAATGATGTCCGCGGCAAGGATGAGGAGACCGTCATCAATGAAGTGGCAATTCGCTCAATGGCAAAGGCCCTCTACTCGGAAAAAAACATCGGCCACTTCGGGCTTGGATTCAAATATTACACGCATTTCACATCTCCCATCCGGCGTTACCCGGACCTCATCGTGCACCGTCTGCTCGACGAATACGCACACAAGATGCCGCTGCGCCGACGGCAAAACGTTGCCGAAGTTCTCCCGGATCTCTGCGCCTATACCTCCGAGCGGGAGCGCGTTGCCATGGAGGCAGAGCGCTCATCAATAAAAGTGATGCAGGTAGAATATATGAAGCGCCACCTTGGGGATGAATTCCATGCAATCATTTCGGGGGTTATGAATTTCGGACTATTTGTGGAAATTTCCGATCTCCTGGTCGAAGGGCTGGTGCGCATCAGGGATCTGGAGGATGACTTCTATCTTTATGACGAAAAGCACTACTCGCTTATCGGTAAGCGCACAAAGAAACGATACCGCCTCGGC
>Ga0335081_10006639_pt1 | contig 18437 bp, 14 predicted proteins | sample Lox_Sample_35_FD_206713 | JGI IMG/M metagenome (GOLD analysis project Ga0335081, IMG submission 206713) | Soil microbial communities from Loxahatchee National Wildlife Refuge, Florida, United States - Lox_Sample_3.5 | ecosystem: Environmental > Terrestrial > Soil > Wetlands | place: USA...
GCGCGCCTAGCGCATAAATCATCTCGTTGTAGGCTTCGCCAATGCAGACAATGCGCTCGGGACCCGCCGGACCGGCGGCGTCTCTTTTGAACCGGCCGCAGCCCGCCAGCAGGCACACCAGAACAAGGGACACCAGGAGTCGAAGCCGCTTCATAGGAACTGTTTCAGCATTTATCTGCAATGGTAGCCCCCCGGCCCTACCTGTACTACAGTTTGAAAAGCTCCCGCAGCCGCCGGGTTTGCACGCGACTCACCGGAATCTCGGTGTGCTTGCGGTCGTCCATACGGAGCTGGTAGCTCGATTTGAACCACGGCACCACTTCCTTGATCCGGTTGATGTTCACCAGGTAGGACCGATGCACCCGCCAGAACATCTCCCGATCCAGGTTGGCTTGCAGGTCCTCGATCGTGCGGTAGTTGGAATGACCTTCCAGGGTGGTGGTCACCAGCGTAATCAGGCCGTTATCGATGGTGGCGTAGATCACCTCATTGGCGTCCACGATGAAGTTGCGGCTATTCGCCCGCACCAGCAGCTTGGTTCGCGGCGCCGGCGCCGGGGCGGGTCGGGCGCCGGTCCCTGCGACCTCGCCCTGCCCGGTCGTTTTCTTCTCCTGAATCGTCCGCCGGGCGTGCTCGATCGTTTCCCCCAGCCGTCCCTTCTCCACCGGCTTCAGCAGGTAGTCCATCGCCTTCAGGCGGAAGGCCTCCACGGCATGCTGCTCGTAGGCAGTCACGAAAATGAAATACGGCAGTTCCGCGCCCTGCTCGCGCAGTTGCCGCATCACCGAAAGACCGTCCAAGCCGGGCATATGGACGTCCAGGAACACCAGTTCAGGGTCCAGCTTGCGGATCAGTTCCACGGCCTGTAAGCCGTTGGCTGCAGTGCCGATTACCTCAATTTCCGGAAAATCCTTCAACAGGTAGGAAAGCTCATCCGAGGCCAGTTGCTCATCATCAACCACAACTGTAGTGATAGTGGCCGTCGCGCGATCTCGCATGGAGTTGGTATTATAGCATTTCGGCTCAAGGAGACAGCTTTTGCCCAGTCAAGACAACGTGCAGATTGCGCCCGTGAATGGCAAACTCGGGGTGTTGATCCCCGGCATGGGTGCCGTAACCACTACATTCATCGCCGGCTTGGAGGCTTTCAAGCGGGGGCTCGGGAAGCCTATCGGTTCCCTCACACAGCTTGGGACCGTGCGGCTGGGCAAGCGCACGGAAGGCCGTAGCCCTGCCATTAAGGATTTCGTTCCCCTAGCCAATATGGACGACCTGGTGGTGGGGACCTGGGACATTTTCGAGGATAACGGCTACGAAGCGGCGGTCAAAGCCGGCGTCCTGGAAATGCCGCTGCTCGAAAGCTTAAAGGAACCACTTTCCGCCGTCCGGCCGATGAAAGCGGTATTCGACCAGAATTTCGTGAAGCGCCTGAACGGTCCTAACGTAAAAACCGGCGGCACCAAGATGGATTACGCCGAGCAGTTGATGGACGATATCCGCAAGTTCAAGGAAAGAACCGGTGTTTCCCGTCTCACCATGATCTGGTGCGGATCCACGGAGGTATTCCACGAAGCCGCCGAAGTGCATGCCAGCCTGAAGACCTTCGAATGCGGCCTGAAGAATGACCATCCCGAAATCTCGCCGAGCCAGATCTACGCATATGCCGCGCTGAAGTCGGCCGTGCCTTACGCCAACGGCGCACCCCATATGACCACGGACATGCCGGCGCTGCTGGAACTGGCGCGCAATATGAACCTGCCGATTGCCGGCAAGGATTATAAAAGTGGCCAGACCTTCATGAAAACCCTCATCGCACCCGGCCTGAAGTCGCGACTGCTGGGCGTCAACGGGTGGTTTTCCACTAACATTCTGGGCAACCGCGACGGCGAAGTGCTGGACGATCCAGGTTCCTTCCGTTCCAAGGAGGTCACCAAGTCTTCGGCGCTCGATTACATCCTGCAGAAGGAACTCTATCCCGACCTGTACAAGAGTCTCTACCACAAGGTTCGGATTGAATACTATCCGCCGCGCGGCGATGCCAAGGAAGGTTGGGACAATATCGATATTTTCGGGTGGCTCGGCTACCCCATGCAGATCAAGGTGAACTTCCTGTGCCGCGATTCCATTTTGGCGGCACCGTTGGTTCTGGATCTCGTTCTTTTCATGGATCTGGCGCAGCGCGCGGGCATGCGCGGAGTGCAGGAATGGCTTTCGTTCTATTTCAAGGCTCCCATGCATGCCCCGGAGATCTACCCCGAGCACGACGTTTTCATTCAGCTCATGAAACTCAAGAACACGCTGCGATGGATGCGTGGGGAAGACCTGATCACTCATCTGGGCCTGGAATATTACGACTGATCGCTGTATCTTTTGTAGAGGCGCGAACGCTCGCGCCATCCGGCCCGGCGCGATGCAAATTCCCGCGCCGGCGCGTCTTACCTTCTAGGAGCGTATGAGAGTACTGGTAATCGGCGGCACGCTTTTCATTGGCCGCGCCCTGGTCGACGAGCTGGTGAAGAACGGTCATGACGTGGCCGTCCTGCACCGCAAGCCCAAGCACGATCTGGGCCGGCGCGTGGAAAACATCATGGCCGACCGCAACAGCGCGGAATCGTTGCGCGAGGCCCTGATGGGACGCCGCTTTGAAGTAGTCTACGACAACGTCTACGATTGGGACCGCGGCACCGCCGCCGAGCAGGTGGAAGCCACGGTGCGCGTCTGCTCCAGCGACCGCCTCACGCGCTATATCTTCCTTTCCAGCGTGGCGGCGTACGGCGACGGGTTGAACCACAAGGAAAGCGATCCGCTGGCGCCGGAATCGAGCGTCTCTCCCTACGTCCGCCACAAAGCGGCCGCGGAACGGATGCTGTTCCGCATGCATTCGCACAGCGGCCTGCCGGTGGTCACTTTCCGGCCTCCGTTCGTCTACGGGCCGGGCAATCCTTTCTATCGCGAGCAATTCTTCTGGGATCGCCTGCGTGCCGGCCGGCCGATCATCATTCCCGGAGACGGGCACCGGCTGATGCAGTTCGTGTATGTGAACGACCTGGTGAACGCCATGGTACGCGCCATGACCGAACCACGCGCCGAGGGCGAAGCGTTCAATATCGGCGATACCAAGCCACTAACCCAGGTGGAATTCGTGGAGCGGCTGGCCAAAACGGCAAATGCCGACCCCATGCTGGCGCGCATGCCGCGCGATTTGATCCAGCAGGCCGGCGGCAACCCCATGGACGAGCCCTATTATTTCGGCGAATACCTGGACCTGCCTCCGATCACCATGAACATCGGTAAGGTGACGCGCATGCTGAAGATGAAGCTGACGCCGTTCGAAACCGGTCTTAAGGAAACCTACCGCTGGTACACGCGCAATCACCGGCCGCGCACAGCAGGCTTCGAATTTGACGATAAACTGCTGGCCATGGTGAAGACGGTCACGCCGGCGGGAGTCTGAAACGCCACAGCCGGCGCCGCATGATGTTCCGCTTCCTCCGGCTATTCGCTCTCGCTGCCGCCTGCGCTTGCGCGCAGGATCCCGTGTTCCGCACGGATGTATCGCTGGTGCGTGTGGATGCGCAGGTCACGGCCGGGGGAGCCATCGTCGATGAGCTGGGGAAAGACGATTTCACGGTTCAGGATAACGGCCAGCCGCGGACTATTCTCTACTGTTCGCAGGAAGAGGAGCGGCTGGACCTTATGCTGTTGCTTGACATCAGCGGCAGCATGGAGACCAGCGTGCGCCGCCTGGCTGCCGCCAGTCGAGCCGCTCTGCGCGAGCTGCGCCCTGGCGACCGCGTTGCCGTGGCCGACTTCAATACCGAAAGCTTTCTCATCGCAGGTTTCAACGATGACCTGGGCGAAGTCCAGAAAACGCTGGATCGCGTAGTGGACCTGCGCTTCGGCGGCGGCACGCACATTCTTTCCGCCATCTATGACGCCGCCGGCTATTTTTTAAAGCAGCAGGATAAGCAGCGGCGGCGCGCCATTCTCATTCTCACCGACAACTTCGGGCAATCCTCCGAGAGCGAAAAGAAAGTGGTGAACCGGTTGTGGGCTGCCGATGTGGTGGTGTGCGGGCTGATCGTGCGCCCGCGCGGCCAAACCCTCGAATTCTCATGGCCGGGCGGCGAAGACATGCTCGGCGTTGCCGAAAAGACCGGGGGCGAAACGGTAAATGCCAACGACCCCGCGCAGGCGTTCCGCGAAATGCTGCGACGCATCCGCCGCCGCTACAGCCTCTATTATGAAATGCCCCCGGGCAAACCCGGCACCGTGCGCCGGGTCGCTCTGGACCTGTGTCGGCAGGTCAAATCCCGCTATCCCAAAGTTGAGGTGCTGGCGCGGAAAGGCTATGTGGTTCCCAAGAGCAAGAATTAATCAGCCACGAATGAACACGAATAAACCAAGAAAGATCCAGGCGGTTTTTTCTTAATCGGGTGTATTCGTGTTCATTCGTGGCCAAACTTCTCTGTCCGGAATTTCGGATTGACTTTGAAGCGCTGCGCCTGAAATTCTTCCATCAGGCTGCCGTCGGCCACCCACGTGACCACGTGCGGGAACAAAATGCCGCTCTCGGGCTTGTATTCTTTGAGCCACAACTGAATGTCGCGGCCGGCATCGCGATAATTCATCATCAGCGGCAGGTGGGTTTTCGCATCGATGAAGAGGCGGACGCTGAAATCACCGGGGCCGATCCCGTCCAGGGCGTCAGCCACGCCGTCGGGAGCTTCCACGCGGCCGCCGTAGACGAAGCTCACGGGGAAATTCGCGGGCGGAGACAGTACGAACGCCAGCGCGAAGCGCGCGAAAATATCGGTGAAGCTCCGCTTGCGGGCGGCAGCCGCCGGCTGCAAAGCATTCCCGTTCCCATTTTGGCCGGTGGCGGGCCGGGACCAGTAACGGTCGCCGTTCAGGCCCTCGGTCGTGCCCGCCACCAACGCCGGACCGCCGTCATCGCCCGGCATGCCCCCGGCCGTCGTGCCATCCGAACCGACTCTCTGCACCTCGCCGCCGGAAGAGTAAGTGGTCAGTTCCTTCAGGAACTTGCCGGAAAGGTCGATGCTCAACTCCAGCATCGCACTCTGGGCAGCATGCCGGTCCGGACCCCAGACCGCCAGCGATTGCACCGATTCCAGCTTGCTCCCGCCCAGAGCCTCGCGCGCGGCCGCAAGCACTTCCTTGGCCGTCGGCTGAGCCCAAAGGGGCAGGGCTAGACCAACACAAAGGAGAACCGACCTCACAATTCTTAGATTATGGCAAAGTCATCGGCCTGACGGAGCCATGCCGCGGGGCGCTTCCCCTATAGCTCAGGGCTGTTTTTGTTATTCTCGTCCCATGCGGCGAATTGCGATTGCTGTCTTCTCTTTCATTTCCGCGGCCTCGGCCGCAAGCTTCACGTTGGAGCAGGTGCTTTCCGCGCCATTCCCATCGGAACTGGTGGCCACGCCCGGCGGCGGCAAGGTTGCGTGGCTCCTGAACGACCACGGCGCGCGCAATATTTGGATCGCTCAGGCGCCAGATTTCAAAGGCGTGCGGCTCACCAACTACACCGGTGACGACGGCACGGACGTGGGGCAGTTGCACTGGACGCCGGATGCTCGCGGCGTGATTTACACGCGCGGCGGCGACCTGGAATTTCTCGGACGCCCAGACCCGAACCCGTCTACCAACACCGCCGGTACCGAACAGGCCGTTTGGCTGGCCGTTCCAGGCGAGCAGCCGCGCAAGCTGGGCGACGGTCATTCGCCTGCGGTTTCTCCCAAGGGTGACCGCGTGGCATTCCTCCGCGGCGGCCAGATTTATTGGGTCGCGCTAGCGCCTGGCAGTCTACAAGCCACGATGCTGTTCAACCCTCGTTCCGGCGTGACCTCCGGTTCGATGGTCTGGTCGCCGGACGGTTCCAAGCTGGCATTCGTCAGCGACCGCGGCAATCACAGCTTCATCGCGGTTTACGACTTCCCTTCGAAATCGCTCTCTTACATGGAGCCGACGGTCGATCGCGATACCAACCCCACCTGGTCGCCCGACAGCCGGCAGATTGCATTCATCCGCATGATGTCGGGCGGCAGCGGTTTCGGAGGCGGAGGGCGCGGCGGCCGGCGTTCCGCCGAACCCTGGGCGATTCACGTGGCCACCGTTGCCGACGGCACCGGCCATCAGATCTGGCGCGCCGAGCAGGGGCCCGGCAGCGCGTTTCATCCGATTACCATGGAGCGTCCGCTCTATTGGAGCCCATCCGGGCGCATCGTTTTTCCGTGGGAGCGCGATGGCTGGGCGCATCTTTATTCCGTGCCGGTGGAAGGCGGATCGGCCACCCTGCTGACCCCTGGAAATTTCGAAGTAGAGACCGTCTCGTTCTCCGACGACGGTAAGGAGATCGTTTTCTCCTCCAACCAGGATGACATCGACCGGCGGCACATCTGGCGCGTTTCGGTGACTGCCGGACCGCCGCATGCCGTGACTTCGGGCGAGAGCATCGAATGGGATCCGGCGCCGGTGAGCGGGGGCATGGCGTTTCTGCATTCCGACGCCCGCCATCCCTCGCGCGCCGCCGTGAAGATTGGCAGCGCCACGCGCGACCTCGCGCCCGAAACCATCCCTGCCGATTTTCCCGCCGATTCGCTGGTGGTGCCGCAGCAGGTGATCTTCAGCGCGTCAGACGGAATGCAGATTCATGGCCAGCTCTTTCTGCCGCCCGGCAGTCGGCCGGGAGAGAAGCACGCCGCAGTGGTATTCATGCACGGAGGCTCGCGCCGCCAGATGCTGCTCGGCTGGCACTACATGGATTACTATTACAATGCCTACGCCATGAACCAATACCTGGCCAGCCAGGGATACGTGGTGTTCTCAATCAACTATCGCAGCGGCATCGGATACGGGCTCGATTTCCGCGAAGCCATCAACTACGGCGCCAGCGGAGCCAGCGAGTTCCACGACGTGGAGGGCGCCGGCCTTTATCTGCGCAGCCGGCCGGATGTCGACCCGGCGCGCATCGGGCTGTGGGGTGGCTCCTACGGCGGTTATCTTACCGCGCTCGGCCTGGCGCGCGATTCCGACTTGTTCAAAGCCGGCGTGGATTTTCATGGCGTGCACGATTGGGGCAGCCGCTCCAACGCCGGCACGGCAGCAGCCGCGGTGGCGGCAACCTCCGGGGCAGCGGGCGCCGGAGGCGAATCGGATGCCGCCCGCACGGCTTATGAATCGTCGCCCATTTCCGCGGTGCGCACCTGGCACTCGCCCGTTCTATTGATTCACGGCGATGACGACCGCAACGTGAATTTCTCGCAGACGGTGGAACTGGTGGCCGCGCTGCGCCGCCAGGGAGTTTACTTCGAGCAGCTCATCATCCCCGATGAGATTCACGGCTTCCTGAGGCACACGTCGTGGCTGAAGGCGTATACTGCCGCGGCTGATTTCTTCAAGCGGAAACTGTGACGCTGGCGGTCTTGCCGCCGGCGAAGGTTCATATCGATGCTGCAAGATGTCCGGCTCGCTCTTCGGCTGCTAAGGCGGGCGCCGGTCTCGGCCGCCGTCGCCCTGCTTTCCATCGCGCTCAGCGTGGGCGCTACCGCGGTGGTGTTCGCGGCCATCAAATCGGTTCTGCTCGATCCGCTGCCATATGCCCGGCCGGAAGAACTTGTGCAACTTCGCAGCGATTTCCAGCGCATGCAGAAGCAGTCCAGCGGAGATTGGGCGGTTTGGAACGATGTGCTGGAGTTGCCTCGGCGCACGCGCACGCTCGAATCCATAGGCGTCTCTGGCAATGCCGTTTTCGATCTGGCGGGGGAATACAATTCCACGCCGGAGGCGCTCTATGGCGTGCGTATGAACGCGGCGCTGTTTCCTTTGCTGGGAGTTTCGCCCATGCTGGGACGGAACGTGCTTCCGGAAGAGGACCAGCACTCGCACCCTGACGTAATGATTCTCAGCTACGGGCTATGGACTCGGCGCTTTCATTCGGACCGCTCCATCGTCGGCCGGACTGTCACCATGAACGGACACGGATGCCTCGTCATCGGCGTGATGCCGCCGGGCTTCAACTTTCCGCTGCGTCGGCAAGCGGCCCATACGCCCTCGCCGTACGCGGAGTTTTGGGCGGCGCCACTGCGATTGTCGGCAAATCCGATTGCCGCAGTGGATGCGGTATCGCGGCTCCGTCCCGGCGTTTCGCTCCAGCAAGCGCGACAGGATCTCGCCTCCATCAGCAGCGCCTTGGCTCACGATTTTCCCGCCACCAATCGCGACCGGATACTGACCCTGAACCTGCTGCGCGATCGCGCGATCGGACCGGCGGCCAATGGCTTGTGGCTTCTCATGGCCGCCGCGGTCCTGTTCATGTTGATCGGCTGCGCCAACGTGGCCAACCTGTTGCTCGCGCGCGGGCTTGGCCGGCAGCGGGAAATAGGTGTGCGGCTGGCGATGGGCGCAGGGAGCGGGCGCATCGTCCGCCAGCTTCTGACGGAAAGCTGCGTGCTAGCCGGGCTAGGCGGCCTGGGCGGATTCCTGCTGACGGCGGCGGCGTGGCGGATCTTGCCGGCCATCGCGCCGGTCAGTATTCCGCGCCTGGCCGCGGCCCGCGCAGACACATCGCTGTTTGCGTTCGCGCTCGGCATGGCGATGCTCAACGGCATTCTGTTCGGCATCGCGCCCGCGCTGCGCATCGCCGGCTGGAACCGTGCACAAATCTGGAGCGGCTTCGGCTCGCGCGGCGCGGCGGCGGGCCGGCGGGATCGCGTGCGTTCTTGGCTGGTGGCGGCCGAGGTGGCGCTTTCGGTGTTGCTGGTGGTAACGGGTGCGCAGGTGCTGGGAGCCTTTGTGCGGCTCATGGCCACCGATCCCGGCTTCCAGGAGAATAACGTTCTGGCTGCGGTCGTGCTCCCGGCTCCGGAACGCTACCGCGATCCCGAGCGGCGCGGCCTGTTCTATCAGCGAATTCTGAATGCCGTGCGCGCGCTGCCGGGCGTCGAGAGCGCGGGGACCACGGACGCTCTGCCGTTCAGCGGCGAAAATCACGGTGGATTCATCAGCGCCGGTGGCGTTTCCGACGCGCGGCCCCTCACCGCCGAGATCGATGTCACGGGCGGCGACTATCTGCAAACCATGGGCATTCATTTGAGGGAGGGCCGCTGGTTCCGCGAAGAAGAGATGCGCACGGGCAACCAATCCGCGATCGTGAGCACGCTAGTGGCGCGCCGGCTTTGGCCGGGCGCGGGCGCCATCGGCAAGCGAATTTGCGTTTATTGCACGCCGGAAGACCCGAACAATTGGAAGCAGGTCATCGGCGTTGTTTCCGGCTCCAGCCATGCCGCCCTCGGTGAAGCGGAGATCGGCAATGTCTATCTGGCCGCCGGCGCCATGCAGCGATCGGTGTTCCTCGTAGTACGCACCCCGCGGCCCTCGGGCGAGATGGAGCGGGCGATCCGCCGCGCGATTTCCGCCCTCGATCCCAACCAGCCGGTCTTCCTCAGCGCCTCCATGCACGACCTGGTGGCGGACTCGGTAGCCGATCGCCGCTTCATCGTGATGTTGCTCACCGCCACCGGCTGTCTTGCCCTGGTGTTGGCGGCGGCCGGAGTCTACGGGGTGATCTCGTATACCACGTCGCGCCGCACGCAGGAAATCGGCATCCGCATGGCCATAGGCGCTACGCCGCGCAACGTGGTCGGCCTGATCTTCCGGCAGGGCTTCGTCACGGTAGCGATTGGACTGGCGCTCGGGCTGGGCGCCGCGCCTTTAGCCATGCGGGCGCTCGGCAGCGCAACCACGGGGCTCAATGCCGCCCATCCCGTCTTCATTACGCTTGCCGCCCTGCTGGTGACCGCAACCGGCACCGCCGCTTGCTGGCTTCCGGCACGGCGCGCCACCCGCATCGACCCGATATCCGCCCTCCGGGAAGAGTAATCCAAAACCCTTATTCCGCCGCCGCCAGCGCCGCCGGCCGTACGTCGCGCAGCACCGGCGACCAACCCGGTGTGCCCTGAGCCGCGCCGTACGAGTCCTCTTCCAGCGCGAAGGCGATATCGATGCGCGAACCCTGTGCCAGTTCGGCTGCGCGCGCGGCGAAGTTCCAGGCCTTCAAGACCAGTGTGCGCCGGTTCTGCCGCACCGCCACTCGCAAGTGCTTTTCCTTCAATACCGTGGGCGGGCCGGCCACCTCCACTTCGAGCGCAGCCAGAAGGGGCGGCGGATTGCCATGTCCGAATGGGGCCAGCGCGGCGAGCTCGGCCACATTCCTTTCCGTAATCTCCGAGAGCTCGATCAATGCATCGATCTCGATCTGCGGCACCCGGTCTTGGGGCGCCAGCCGCGCCGCGGCGTAGGCATTGAAGCGCTCGCGAAACTCGTCCACCCGCGCCGTCTCCAGGGTCACGCCCGCGGCGTGCTCGTGGCCGCCGAAACGCACAAAGAGGTCGGCCATCGACTCCAGCGCCTGCAACAGGTGAAACGCGGGAATACTGCGTCCCGACCCCTGCGCCAAGCCATCCTCCGGATTGCGGCCGAGCACGAACACCGGGCGGTGCAGCATCTCCACCAGCCTTCCCGCTACGATGCCGATTACGCCGCGGTGCCAGTTCTCGGCATAGTAGACCAGTCCGACAGCCGATTCGTCCACCGCCGTGCGCTCACAAATCTCGCGGATTTCCGCTTCCACCTGCTGGCGGTCTGTGTTTCGTTGGTCGAGCCGCCCGGCCAATTCGCGGGCGCGCGCTGGATCGCTGGTGAGGAACAGTTCGATGGCATCCTGGGCCTTGTCCATGCGTCCGGCGGCGTTCAGCCGCGGCGCGATTTGAAACGCCACCTGGCGCGCCGTGGGCGGGCCGTTCCCCAACCGGGCCACCTCCAGCAGCGCACTGAGGCCCGGATTGCGCACTTCGCGCAAACCCTGGAGCCCGTGCTTTACGATGACGCGATTCTCGCCGGTGAGCGGCACCACGTCCGCCACCGTGGCGATCGCCACCAGTTTCAACAACGATTCGGCCATGCGCCGCTGCTTTTCCAATGGCCAGTCCAGCGTAGCCAATAGCGCTTGGGCGAGCTTGAATGCCACGCCCGCTCCGCAGAGATTTTTCTCCGGATAGGAACAATCGGGCCGGTTCGGATTGAGCACAGCGAGGGCGGGAGGGAGCTCGTGTTCGGGCAGGTGATGGTCGGTGACGATTACGTCGATACCCAGCCCGGACGCGTGCCGCACCACTTCCGCCGCGCGGATGCCGGTGTCTACGCTGACGATCAGCCGAGTGCCCGCTTCCGCCGCCGCCTCCACTACGTCGGACCGCATGCCGTAGCCGTCCTTGAGCCGGTGTGGAACATGGTACGAAGCCCGACCCCCGGCCAACTCGATCGCTTTGGTCAGGAGGACCACGGAAGTGGTGCCGTCCACGTCATAGTCGCCGTAGATCAGGATCTTTTCGCCCGCCGCAATGGCCTGGCGGAGGCGCTCCACCGCTTGCGGCATGTCTTTGAGCGCCAGCGGGTCGTGCAGGTCTGCGAGCGAGGGATGGAGGAAGCGCTCGATGGCCGCGGAATCGGTAAGGCCGCGGCGGGCCAGCACCCGGCGGGCCAGCGAGCCGGAACCCGCGGACGGAATCAGCCAGCGGTGCATCAAGAACCCCCTCCCTGACGGTCGCTGCTCCGGTCGTGGAGCACGGCTGCACCGGAGCCGCGACCGTTAGGGAGCGGAGCTATGAGGTTCATTAGTTATTGGAGAAATAGCCGCCCAGGGAATCGCCGTCCGCATCCGGCTCTTCGCCGGCCAGGTGAGCCATCACTTCTTCCTCGATGGCGCAGAAATCGTCGTACCAGTCGGGCTGCACTTCATAAACGTACAGCCGCGATTCGTAGCTGAAGGCTAGTTCCAGCGAGCAGGTCACCCCGGCATGGGTGCGCAGATTGCGCAGCCGCGATTCATAATCGCGGCGCTCGTCCCGCGACAACTCGCATTCTTCCAGGTGCGCGAGGAGCTCTTCGATGTCGTCGGCATCGAATTCGGCGGAGGCGAACAGCACCAGATGCACGCCGCACTTCTGTGCCACATCCAGAAAGCTCTGGTAATCGGGAAAGTTCTCCGCATCCCAGAGAATCATGGGCAGGCCTTCCAGCCCGCCGGGGCTGCTGCGGAACACAGCAAACCCATTCGCATCCAGGTACTCCAGGATTTCACGCTTCAGGGTGTCAAGATTCAAATCCACGTAAGTGCCTCAAGGCCCTAAACCAAGACCAGAATATCAGACGGTCCGGCCAGGTCGCGGGCTGAAGGAGTGACGATGGTCCTCGGCCCGATATAAATCTTCCGCTTTTCCCGCATGGCGTCGCGCACGTCCGCTTCGCAGACGAAATCCGCCGGCTTCGGTGCCGGCGGTGTGCCCTCTGCCTCGGGCGTTGGCGCCTCCTCGGACGCGCCGCGCGCCAGTCAGGTGGGACGCCCTCCCGGTCCGGCGGCCGCCTCGCCCTTCCCTTCCGATGCCGCACGCCGCGCCAGAAAACGGTCCACTACGTCGGCGCTCACGCTGGCCACCACTCCCTGCTTTACGGGCGTCGCGGGAGCGGCGCAGGAGGAATCGCACGACGGTCCGCCCGCCGCGGAACCCGCGACCGACATGCCGCGCGACGCCAGATACCGTTCCACCGCCGCCACCACCGTATTGCGATCGATGGGGGCCGGTTCCGTCGGGATCGGCCCGGCGGGCGCCTGGTTGATGTCGAGCGGCATCTCAAAGGCTTCTTCCGGCTTGCGCACGACATAGCTCAGGCGCTTGATATTGATCAGGTGCTGCGGCCCAACGTTGTCCGACGTAATGTTGCCCGCCGCGGCGCCGCAGCCCAGCGTCATGGACGGAAATACGTTGGTGGTGATACCGGTGGAACCCTGCGGCGCAGGCGTATTTACCAGTACCCGCATGGCCGGCATCCGCATGCCATATTGGCGGATGCGCGCGTCGTCGGTGGCGTAAATCACGGCCGTATGGCCCAACCCGCCGAATTTCAGCAGTGCATGGCAGGTATCCATGGCCGTGGAGAAATCGGGCACGAACAGCAGTGCGAGCACCGGCGAAAGTTTTTCCATGGAGAGCGGATGCTGTTTTCCCACACCGGCGATTTCCGCGCACAGGATGGACGTCTCCGGCGGCACCTCGAAGCCCGCCATCTTCGCCAGTTTCACGGGCGATTGTCCGACACACTGCGGGTTGATGCTCCAGTTGGGCATCACCAGCATTTTCCCCAGCGCATCCTTCTGCGCATCGTTGCACATGTAGGCGCGGCTGGATTTCAGCAGCGCAAGGATGCGGGCCCTGAGCGAGCTTTCCGCCACGATCGCCTGCTCGCTGGAGCAGACCGTGCCGTAGTCGAACGATTTACCGGTAACGATTTTCGGAATGGCATCTTCCAGATCGGCCGACGTATCCACCAGCACGGGCACGTTGCCGGGGCCTACGCCGAACGCGGGCTTTCCGCTGGAATAAGCCGCCTTGACTATGCCGGCGCCGCCGGTGGAGAGAATCACGCCCGTGCGCTCATGCCGCATCAGCGCGTTGGTGCCTTCCAGAGTGGCGTTGTCGATACATTGTATGATCTCTTCCGGCGCTCCGGCTTCGATCGCCGCTTTGTACAGGATGCCAGCCGTTGCACAGGTGCACTTATGGGCGCGGGGATGCGGGCTGATGACTACCGCGTTCCCCGCCTTCAGCGAGATCAGGGTTTTGTACATGGCGGTGGACGTAGGATTGGTGGTGGGCAGAATCGCCGCCACTACACCCACCGGCACGCCGATCTCCACCATCTTTTGCTCCGGCAGTTCGCGCAGCACGCCCACGGTCTTCATTCCGCGCATGCGCCGCGGCAGCCAGTCGCAGTTCAGCAGGTTCTTGATGTACTTGTCTTTGGCGTTGCCGTAGCCGGTCTCTTCGACGGCCATTTCGGCCAGGCGCCGCGCATTGGCGCGCGCCGCAGCAGCAGCCCGCTCCACGATGGCATCTACCTGCTCCTGGGAAAAAGTGCGGTATTTTTGCCAGGCCTGGTAGGCCTTCTCGACCTTGGTGCGGACCTCCTGTATGGAAAGAAGGTCTTTGTCCAACATGCGGGTCTACTTCTTGAGACCGCTGGTGGGCAGGGCCTTTTCCACTTCTTCGTGGGGCCGGGGAATGACGTGAACGCTTACCAGTTCACCCACGCGACGGGCTGCGGCCGCACCCGCGTCAGTGGCGGCTTTCACCGCGCCTACGTCGCCGCGCACCGTCACCAGAACCAGTCCGGCGCCGACGAATTCCTTGCCGGTCAGCACCACGTTGGCAGTCTTGACCATGGCATCGGCCGCTTCGATGGCACCCACCAGCCCCTTAGTTTCAATCATGCCAAGGGCTTCCTGCATTTGTCCTCCAGTGTCAAAGTGAAATCATTACCGTAACACACTTTCGCGGCGGGTCAGGCCTCGCGCCGGCCTGGCCTGGCCTGGGCTCGGGTGCCGCCGGTTCGTCCCTGTGGTAACTTTGAGTTCCTATGATCGCGCTCCTCCGCGGCACGCTGCTGGAAAAGCACCCCAATCAAGCCATCGTGGAAGTCGGCGGCGTCGGCTACGACGTCACTATTCCCGTTTCCACCTTCACCCATCTGCCGAATGCCGGCACCGAGGTGCGGCTGCGCATCCATACGCACGTCCGCGAGGACGTGCTGGCGCTCTACGGCTTTCTCACGCCGGAGGAGAAAGCGCTCTTCGAGAGATTGATCGGCGTGAGCGGCATCGGCCCAACGCTGGCCGTCAAAGTGCTTTCCGGCGTGGCCGCGCCCGAGCTTATCGTGGCCATCCAGCGCGGCGAGGTCGAGCGCCTGGTCCGGATTCCCGGCGTCGGCAAAAAGACCGCCGAGCGCATGGTGCTGGAGCTGCGCGATAAGCTTCCCGCCTTCACCGGCGCGGAGCATGAACCGCCCGCCGCTGCACTCACCGCGGTCGATCAAGACGTTCTGTCCGCGCTGCTCAATCTGGGCTGCGCCCGTCCGCAAGCCGAAGCCGCCGTGCGTAAGGCTAAAACCGGGGGCGCACCGGCTGATTTTGAGCCGCTTTTCCGCCGCGCTCTGGAACTGGTGCGGTAACGCCGGCGCCATCGCTAAGCTAAGCTGGTAATCACATGCCCGACCGGAAACTGATTTCCGGCGATCGCCAGGCCGAGGATTTGCAGTTCGAAGCAGGCCTCCGCCCGCGCCGCCTGGCCGACTTCACCGGACAGAGCAAGCTGAAGGAAAATCTCGATATCGCCATCCAGGCCGCCCGCCAGCGCGGCGAGGCCATGGACCACGTGCTGCTCTATGGGCCGCCGGGATTGGGCAAGACCACTCTGGCGTCCATCATTGCCGAGGAGTTGGAAGCCTCCTTCACTGCCACATCCGGCCCGGTGCTGCAAAAAAAGCTCGACCTCACCGGTATCCTCAGCAACATCCGTGCCCGCCAGGTTTTCTTCATCGACGAAATCCACCGCCTGCTGCCCGACGTGGAAGAGATGCTCTACGCCGCGCTGGAGGATTTCCGCGTGGACATTCTGGTGGGCGTCGGGCCCGGCGCGCGCACTCATTCCTTGCCTATGCCCAAGTTCACCGCCATCGGCGCCACCACGCGCCAGGGGCTGGTGAGCGCGCCCTTGCGCGGGCGATTCGGCCTGGTGCTGCGGCTCGATCCCTATGCCGTGGTGGAATTGCAGGCCATTGTCAACCGTTCGGCGCGCCTGCTCAATGTCGAAATCGACCAGGGCGCCGCCGAGGAGATCGCCCGCCGATGCCGCGGCACACCGCGTATTGCCAACCGCCTGCTGCGGCGCGTGCGCGATTACGCCCAGGTCCGCGCCGACGGCCGCATCACCCAGCCGGTAGCGCAGACCGCGCTGAATCTGCTGGATGTCGATCGTTTCGGGCTGGATGAAATCGATCAGAAAATCATGACCACCATTCTGGAGAAGTACCGCGGGGGCCCGGTGGGCGTCGGCACCATCGCCGCTTCCATCTCCGAAGAGTCCGACACCATCGAAGAAGTGTACGAGCCCTATCTGATTCAGCTCGGCTTCCTCAACCGCACGCCGCGGGGCCGCGTCGCCACCGATCTGGCCTTCGACTATTTCAACGTAAAGCGCAAGCTGCGTATTGATAACCAGCCGCCGCTATTTTGAGCTTTCGCCGCGTCGTTGTGAAAACCGTCTACCTAAGCCTCGGGTCCAATATCGGCGATCGCGAAGCCAACCTGCGGGCTGCGCTCAACCAGCTCGCCGGCGCCGGCCTTCGCATCCAGCGTATTTCGCCGCTCTACGAAACCGAGCCTGTGGATCTCGCCGCGCAGCGTTGGTTCCTCAACCTGGTTGCCGAGGCGGAGACAGACCTGTTTCCGTTGCAACTCCTGGCGCGTACCGAACGCATCGAGCGCGCGCTCGGCCGCGTCCGAACCGTCCCCAAAGGGCCGCGCACCATCGATATCGACATTCTGCTTTATGCCAATGCCGTCGTCCGCGGCGATACCCTCGAAATCCCGCATCCGCGCATGGCGGAGCGGCGCTTCGTACTGGTCCCGCTGGCCGATCTCGCCCCGGCTCTGCGCCACCCTGTGACGCGCCTCACCGTGCGCGAAATGCTGGATGCGGCGCCGGCCGCTGCCGTTCGACCCTACGCCCCCTGTTAAAATCTGTGCTGGCACCCCTCCCATGGACGATCTGCACGCGGCCCTGAAGAAATATTGGGGCTACGATACGTTCCGCCCGATGCAGGAGCGCATCATTCAAAGCCTGATGGGCGGGCACGACGCCGCCGTAATCATGCCCACCGGCGGCGGCAAATCGCTGTGCTACCAATTGCCGGCGCTGGTGCTGGGCCGCACCGTGGTTGTGATCTCGCCGCTCATCGCCCTCATGCAGGACCAGGTGGCGCAGCTCGCCGATATGGGTATTCCCGCCGCGCTGCTCAACAGCAGCCTGGCGCCGGAGGAACAGCGGGCGGTCATGCGCGCCGCCACCCAGGGCGCCTTCCGCCTTCTCTATCTGTCGCCCGAACGCCTGGCCCGGGCCGACACCGTCGCCTGGCTCCAACGTGTGCCGGTGGCCCTGTTCGCCATCGACGAGGCGCATTGTATTTCGGAGTGGGGCCACGAATTCCGCCCCGAATACCGCCAGCTCAGCTCGCTGCGGCGCGATTTTCCCGGCCAGCCCATCGCCGCGTTTACGGCCAGCGCCACGCGCCGCGTGCGGCACGACATTCTGGAACAGCTCAGCCTGCGCGAGCCCCACAAGTACATCGCCAGCTTCCATCGCGCCAACCTGCGCTACGTGGTTGAAGCGTGCGATAAGACTTCGCACCGGCGGCTGCTGTTGAAGGCCATCCGCGCTTACGGCGGCGAAAGCGTCATCGTCTACGCACCCACCATCCGGCTGGTGGAGGAAACGGTCGATTACTTGGGCGACCGCAAGATCCCCGCCGTTCCCTATCACGGCTCCATGGAAACACCCGAACGGCGGCGCAACCAGGAGCGTTGGATGAACGACGAGATGCGCGTGCTGGTGGGCACGATCGCTTTTGGACTGGGAATCAACAAGCCGGCCGTGCGCGCCGTGATCCACACTTCCTTGCCGAAATCCATCGAGCAGTATTACCAGGAGGCGGGCCGCGCCGGACGAGACGGCCTTGCCGCCGACTGTATTCTGCTTTGGCAGCCGAAAGACGCCGGCCTGCTGGCCTATTTCATCGAACAGATTCAAGACCGCGCCGAGGCGGAACGCGCCTGGCAGCGGTATCACGCGGTGCGCCGCTTCGTGGAGAGCAGCCGGTGCCGGCACTTGCAGATCTGCGCCCATTTCGGCCAGATTCCGAAGTGGCAGCGCTGCGAGATGTGCGACGTTTGCGGCAACGTCCCCGACTGGCTGAAAGCGCCGGCAGCAGAGGAAAGGGCCGAAGAGCCCAAACGGCGGCCCGCAAAGGTGGAGCAGGCGATTGCGCCTGCCCGTGAGGCTCGGCAGGCGAAATCCGGAACGGACGTGAAAACCGGGCCGCCTGCACCACCGCCGGCGGCCGACCGGGGCGAGTTGGTGGAATTCTTCAAGCAGTGGCGCCGCCGCACGGCCGAACGCGCCGCCGTGCCGCCTTACATCGTCTTGAGCGACGCCTCGCTCATCGATCTTTGCGAGAAGCGCCCGTCCAATCTGCGCGAGCTCCTCTCGGTCTTCGGTTTCGGCGAGCGCAAGGCCGAGTTGTACGGCCGTGAAATCTTCGCCGCTTTCGAAGCATTTCGCAATGGAGCGCGCCCCGCCGCCCGCGCTCCTGCCCCGGCCTCGCCAGCCGATGAAACCATCCGCCTGTTGGAAACCGGCAAAAGCTTCGCGGAAATCGCGGAGATTCGCGGGCGGCAGGTCTCCACCGTGGTCAACATGGTGGCGGACCTGGTGGAACGAGGCAGGCTGGAATATCGCATGGATTGG
>Ga0335081_10006642_pt1 | contig 18435 bp, 14 predicted proteins | sample Lox_Sample_35_FD_206713 | JGI IMG/M metagenome (GOLD analysis project Ga0335081, IMG submission 206713) | Soil microbial communities from Loxahatchee National Wildlife Refuge, Florida, United States - Lox_Sample_3.5 | ecosystem: Environmental > Terrestrial > Soil > Wetlands | place: USA...
ACCCAACGCAGGTATTGGTCCCCGCCGCGCCAGTTCTTGACATTCCGGCAAACCGTGTCTACCACCGAAAACGCCGACTCGATGATGTTGGTGCTCGAGAGGCTCTTGCGCAAGGTCGACGGCACGCTCCGGCAAACGGTTCAGTTCCGAGCTGTGATATGCTTAACCGCCTGCGAACAGTCAGACCGGCACCCGAAGAAGGCGACTCGCTGTGAGAATTGCGGCGTTGTACGACATTCATGCGAACCTGCCGGCGCTGGAGGCTGTCCTCTCTGAGTTGGCCGGCGTTGACATGGTCCTGGTGGGTGGCGACGTTGTCTGGGGCCCCTGGCCGCGGGAGACGATGCTGGCTCTCCGGTCACTTCGAAACGTCGAGTTCATCATGGGGAACGCCGACCGCGACGTCTTTGAACGTGCCACTGGCCGCTGGAAGCACACGAACGATTGGTGCGCGGACCGGCTCGCGAAGAGGATCTTGCCTTCTTGCGCTCCCGTCCGGCGACATTCGCGGCAGAGGGCATCCTGTTCTGTCATGGCTCACCGACGCGAGACACCGACAAGATCACGGTGGGGACACCGCCAGACCGCATCGCGGCCTGGGGCGCGGGCGTCAAAGAGACCACCGTGGTCTGCGGCCACACGCACAGCCAGTTCGAGCGACAGGTGGGTCCCTGGCGCATCGTGAATCCAGGAAGTGTCGGCAATCCGTTCGGCGACTTAGGCGCTTACTGGGCAACTCTCGACCCAGAGATCGAGTTCCGCTTCACGCCGTACGACGTTCAGACGACTGCCGGGAAGATCCTGGCCACGGGTTTTCCTTATGGGCACAAGATGGCCGCGGAAATCGTCTCGCCGGCGACTGCCGAGGATGCGGCTCGATTTTTTGAGACACCATCGAGCGGCTCCGACTGATCCGTTTTTCTCAATTCGCGCTTTCGCACAGAACCCGGGCTATCATTGCGACCGCCTCGCGCGGGGGGGGGTGGATTCTGGGTGTATCAGATCTGTTTGTATTGTTTCATACATGAGCGTTCCCCAGGGTGTTGAAGAACCAGACGTACTGGTACAAAATGGTGTTGAAATGCCGGACACAACAAATGAGGCGTTCACCTTGCTTAACGGTCGAACGGTCTACGACAACGGCGCGGTGCGGATTTGGCGATGTCCGCACTGCACCTGGTGGTGCCGGTGGCAGGACGCCCAGTGCAGCGTTTGCGGCGCTACGCGCGACGGCGATGCGCAGCAGGCAGCGAGTCCGGAGCTGGTTGGACAAGCTGCCAGTTGACGGTGTGTCGTTTTCGAAGCCGGGCACGGAGCGGCTCTTTGAGCGGGCCGACGGCTGGAGTGGCGCATGGCGCGAGGTTGGCACCGGGGCCGAGGCAAGGGGCTCCAACAGGGGCTGACGCCCTTTGAAGCTTGAACTTGCGGCCCGGCTAAAGCCGGGCCCTGATACAGCGGCCAAGGCCACGTTTTCATCGGTGTGGGCGAAGCGCGCTTCCTTCATGAAGCGGCGGACACAAGGCCAAGGCGACGCTTTTCATCCGTGCGGGTGAAGCGCGCTTCATCACAGAACTGACACAATGCCAAGGCCACGCTTTGACCGGTGCGGGCGAAGCGCGCTTCCTTCATGAAGCGACCGACACAAGGCCAAGGCGACGCTGCGCTGAAGGTCCTACCGGAACAAACGGAGTAGCAACTGCGGATCTTCCGGCGCGCGCCCGGATCGGGGGTCGTGGCGCGCCAGGGCGAGGATCCACGGGTCGCCGGGCGAAAGGCGCCGGGCTTGCTGTATGGCAGCTTCGGCCGTCTTCCCGTCGGGAGGATCGGACTCGAGCGCCGATTGCGCCAGGCAGGCGTACACGTCGGGGCCGGCCGCGCCGAGCGCTATCGCCGTCTCGAGGGCTTTGCGCGCTTCGTCGAACCGGTGATGGCGAGCGTGGATCATGCCTTGCGCCGCCCAGCCGGCGTGCCATTCCGGCCACTGGCGGCGGATTTCGGCGAGGGTGTCTTCGGCAGCACGATCGTCGCCGGCGAGATCGGCGGCCACGGCCCGCAGCAGGAGGATCTGGCGGTCGTTGGCGAATCGAGCGGCAGCACGGTCGAGGAGGCGCAATGCATCCGGGGCCCGGCCGTTACGCACCAGGAAGCCGGCCGCCTGCTGGCAGGTGGCGGAGCGATCCGGTTCCGCTTCGAGCGCCTGCCGCCACTCATTCACGGCGCCTTCGATGTTTCCCGCTTGCTGCTGTTTTTCCGCGGCGGCCAGGTGCGCGGCAACGGCCAAGTCTACGCCGACGGTGGCCGGCGGAGCCGCCGCTTCAGCTTTGCGGAACAATTCGCAGGCAGCGTCGTATTGGCCGGTCGAGAGCAAGGCGCGTCCGGCGTCGGCCAGTACCGCGCCATCCGCCGGCATGGCCGCGATCTCATGCGCCACTTTCGCGGCTTGCTCCAAGCGGCGGTCCGCGAGCAAGAGCTTGAGGTACTCGACGCGCACCGCGGCGTCGCCGGGGTGGTCGCGAACGGCCTTTTCCAGACGCGTCTGGTAGTCGGCGTGACGCTGGGCGTCGCTGAGCGCCAGGTACTCCACGAAGCCGGCGGGCACGCCGCTTCTCTTTTCGGGGCCCAGTTGCCGGAAGCGGTCCATCACGGTCTTGGATTCATCGGTGTTGCCCGACTCCGCCAGAGCGCGAGCGAAGTGCAGCAGCGTCTTGGAATCGCCTGGCGCGAGTCCCGCGGCTTTGCGCAGAACGGGCAGTGCGTCGGCCGTGCGGTCGAGGGCCTGGTAAGTTTGGCCCAGGCGGTCCAAGACGGCGGCATCGTCCGGACGCAGCGCGGCCGCTCGTTCCAGGTCCTGCACGGCTTTCTCCGGCTCGCCCTGCTGGTTGTAGAGGGCGGCGCGGGCGGCGAGCGCCGGCACGTATTTCGGATCGATGGTCAACGCCCGGTCGAACTGCCCGATGGCTTTCGCCAGGTCGCGGCTGCGTTCCGCCTGGCCGAGTTCGTAGTGACCCACGGCATCGTTCGGGTACCTGGCGACATACCACTCGAGGTCGGCAATGCCTTCTTCGGCACTGGCTCTTTGCACGGCGGTGTAGCCGCGCTCGCGGCGCGCCACGGCATCGTCCGGCCGCAGTTTCAGGTAGCGGTCCCAGGCGGCGGAGGCGTCCTCGAGGGCGCCCAGGTCCGTGGCCGCCGCGGCCAGCAGTCTCTGGACATCAGGGCGGCTCGGGTCGAGCCTGGCGGCCTGGGAGAGCAATTGCACGGCCGCGTCCCAACGCCGCTGCGAGTAGTGGACGAAGGCCAGCGCGTAGAGCGCATCGATGTTTTGCGGCTGCTCGCGAAGGGAGGCCTCCAGCACCTCACGGGCGCGGTCATAGTGGCCGGCCCCGGTGGCGGCGATGCCGAGCGCGGAAAGGGCTTCGAAGCTGGCGGGGACTTGCCGTAGCGCGGTCTCGAAAAACGATTCGGCCTGGACGAATTGTGCGGATTTGGAGAGCACGGTTCCGGCGGCGATGGCGAGGTTCGAGTCCGTGCGAGACAATTCCGCCAGCCGGGCGGTGACGGTATCGGCTCGCGCGTGGTCACCGGTCATGCACAGCGCCTCCAGCCGGCTGAGCAGCACTTGCGGATGGGATTGCTCCGCGGATGCGATGCGGTCCAGCGCGCGGAGAGCCTCCTGCCCATTCTTCCGGTCCAGCGCGAGGCGGCTCAATTGCAGGTTGGCGCCATAATTTGCGGGCTCGATGGCCACGATGCGGCGATACACTCCGCCCGCTTCCTCGTGTTTCCCCGCGAACCACAGATGCGCGGCGAAGTTGTTGAGTATGCCGGTCACCCGCGGCGCCGCGGCGATGGCACGGCGGTGGTAGTCGTCGGCATCGGCGCTTCGGTTCAGGCTGTCGAGCGCGGCGCCCATCAGGCTGAGCGCCCACGCGTTGCCGGGGTGCGCGGCTAATTCGCCCCGCAGCGCGCTTTCGGCGGCCTGAAAGTCGGAGTGTTCCAGCGCGGTCACCGCGACGCGCAGCTCGGGGCCGGGGGCCTGCTGCCAGGCGCCGCAAGTGAAAGGGTGGACGAGCAACGCCGCGAGGAGGAGCAGATTCTGCCGCTGACTCATGCCGCCTGTGGAACTCCACCAATTATACTGTGTGGTTATGACCCGGCGGAAGGCTTTGTCCCTGGCGCCAGGGGCGCTGGCATTCGCCGGTGCGGCGGCGCGCGCGCAGTTCAGCGGCATGGCATCGCGCAGCGTGGCGCCGGCCGCGGCCGCCAAGCTTTCGGGGAAGCCGTTTCCGATCCGCTTCGTGGATATCGCGGCGGCGGCCGGTTTGCGCGCGCCGGTGATCTACGGCTCCAGCCAGGGCGCCGACTATCTGCTCGAGGTGATGGGGTGCGGAGCTGCGTTCATCGACTACGACAACGACGGCTGGCTGGATATCCTGCTTCCGACCGGGCGGCGCCTGGCAGACACACCGCGCGACGCGACCATACGGCTCTACCACAACAACCGCGACGGCACGTTCGGCGACGTCACGGCAGCAGCCGGCCTGGGCCGCTCGGTTTGGGCGACGGGCGTCACCGTGGGGGACTACGACAACGACGGCTTCGACGACGTCTTCATCACCTGTTTCGGCCAGAACATTCTGTACCACAACAACGGGAACGGCACGTTCACCGACGTCACCGGGAAAGCCGGCCTGCTCCGTGCGGGCGATCACTACGCCACCGGCTGCACCTGGGTGGATTACGATCGCGACGGCCGGCTGGATCTTTTCGTTTCGCACTACGCCGTGTTCGACGAGAAGAAGATTCCGCCCAAAGGTAAGAACCGCGACTGCAACTACCTCGGCGTGGCGACGCACTGCGGTCCCGGGGGATTCGAGCAGGAACCCTGCCGCCTGTACCACAACCAAGGCGACGGCACGTTCACCGATGTCAGCGCGAAATCGGGGATCGCCGCGGTAAAGCCGGGGTACGCGCTGACCGCGGCCGCAACCGATTTCGACGGCGACGGCTGGCCGGACATCTATGTGGCGTGCGACTCCACGCCGAGCCTGTACTTTCACAACAACCACGACGGCACCTTCGCGGAGCAGGGGCTGGAGCGCGGCGTGTCGCTGAGCGACGACGGGCAGGAGCAGGCGGGCATGGGGCTGGGCATCGGGGACGTGCACGGCACGGGTTCGCTGGACATCTTCAAAACGCATTTTCGGGGCGATACCGAGGCGCTCTACCGCAACAACGGGAAGGGCTACTTCCGCGATGTGACACTGCGCTCGGGTCTCGCCGTGGAGACGCGCTACGTCGCGTGGGGCGCGGGGATCGTGGACCTGGATAACGACGGCCTGCCTGATATCTTCTTCGCCACCGGCATGGTGTACCCGGAAGCGCAGCAGAAGTTCCCCGACGTCGCGTGGAAAACGCCGCGCCGGCTGTACCGCAATCTGGGCGCGGGCCGCTTCGAGGCGATGGCGGAGGCCGCCGGCCCGGGTGTCCTGGAGGCACACTCGAGCCGCGGGGTGGCGTTCGGCGATTTCGACAACGACGGCGACATGGATGTGTTGATCATGAACATGGGCGAACCGCCTTCGCTGCTGCGCAACGATGTGAGCGGCGCGGGGCATTGGCTCAAAGTGCTGCTGGTCGGGGTTGAATCCAACCGCAGCGCGATCGGAGCCCAGGTGGTCGCCACGTACGGCGGGAACAAGCAAGCGCAGGCGGTGCTGGCGCAGTCTTCGTATTTATCGGTCAACGACCGGCGGCTGCATTTCGGGTTGGGGGCTGAGGCGGCCGCGAGCCTGGAGATTCTGTGGCCCAGCGGCAAACGGGAAACCCTCGCCGACGTTGCCGGGGACCGGCTGGTGGTGATCCGGGAAGGGGAGGGGATCGTGCGGACGGAGAAGTTCGCGGCCCGGAAATAGAAAAGGCCGCGGCTCCCGTGGGGTGGGAGGCCGCGGCCGGTTGGTTACAGGGTCAGAATTCGAATCGTGCGCTGAACGCCATAACGCGCGGTGGCAGCGTGGAAGAGCGAGTGCCAACCACGTTCCCGTTGGTGATGACGGCCGTGTTCGGGTTGAACTGAATGCTGGAATTCACCCCGTTGAACTCGGAATGGTTGAGAGCGTTGTAGGCCTGCACCTGAATGCGGAAGCCGCGCCGCTCACCCAGGCCGATGGGGATGAACTTCGCCATGGTCAAGTCGAAATTGGTGTCGGTCGGGAGGGTGAGAACGCCCGAGCCGCCTTGCAGGTTCCCAAATGCCGGAGCACCGGGATAGGCGTTCCCCGAGGCAGGTAGCGCGAACGCACCCGGGTTGAAGACATCACCGGCGGGGATATTCTGTAATGGATTGCCCACCACCTGCAGGCGGGCGGTGACGTCGGGCGTCCCGGTATAGTCCGCCGTCGCGCCGAGGGCGCTGCTGAACGTCGGGTTAAAGGGAGCGCCGGTAGTGGCCGAGAATATGCCCGAGAAGGTCCAGTGGTCGGTGACAGCGCCCAGGTATTTGCCGATGAAGCGCCGGGCGTTCGGTATCTCGTACGACCAGTTCACCTGGAGGTTGAGTCGGCGGTCCTGACCGAGCCGCCCGTAGTTCCACTTCTCGTTGTCCGGAACTCCCGGAGTGTAGGTCACTGTACCCAAGGCTTTGGACCAGGTAAATGCCTCGCCGAATGCCAGGCCGTGCGACATGCGGCGCTGGAAGGAAGCGGTCAGCGCGTGATAGTTGGTATGGCCGATCTCCGCGTATTGGTTAATGGTGTTGTATCCCTTGTAGACGGTGCGCAGGAGAATGTCGGGCAGGGGAAGGCCCCTGGTTGAGTCGATACTCGATGTGAGGTACCTTCCTCCCGGCGCGATCGGGTTGATATCGTAGCTCAAGTTCTGGTTGTAGGCGTAGTTGCCGGTGTAGCCGATATCCACGACCATACCTCCGAAGCCGCGCTGGAGGTTGATACTCCAGTTGCGCACTCCATTCCACGGCACGTCCCCGGCGGGCCAGGACCAGGCGGTCGGAGGGCCGAAGACGAGGGCGCCGCCGCTCGACGCAATATTGCTCATGGTGGTGTAGTTAAGCTGCGGTGTGTAGGCGTAGGGCGGCTGGCCGCTCATGTTGTACACCTGATTGCCGTCCAGCCGGTTGAAGAACTGGCCGAAACCGCCGCGCAGCGCGGTCTTGCCGTCGCCGAAGACGTCCCAGGCGAATCCGATTCGCGGACCGACGGCAACCGGCGAGATGTGATAGGTGTCCAGCGAAACGCCGTTCTGGCCCAGCAAAGAGAATCCGTTGGCCGGATCTCCCGAATTGGGCACATACAACCCGATATAGGCAACCGGGGCAATGGTGTTGGTGCCGGGATCGATGGCCACGCGGTTCTGGCCGGAGCAGGTGACGGCACCGTTCTTGCAGTAGGGAACGTAGATTCGGGGAGCGGCGGAGGCCTTGAACTTGTCGGAGAAGAAGTTGGAGAACGTCAGGTTGGTGTCGTTCTGCGGCGGCTGGTTATAGAACCGGAGGCCGATGTCCAGCGTGAACCGACGGCTCACATGCCAGTTGTCCTGGATGTACCACTCCGGGTTCCAATATTGAACGTTGAACGTGGCACGCGCCGTGGCCTGCTGATACTGCTGGACGTAGCCGAGGTAGGCATTGGCGTACCCGTTGCCCGTGTTGAGCTGATTGTTGGCGTCCGGGTTGAACTGGAAGCTGCCCGCGTAGGGGTTGCCGTTGGGCTGGAGCTTGGTGTTGCGCTCGAGGTAAACGCCGGCCTTCAGACTGTGGCTGCGGATGACTTTGCTGAGGTTGTCGGTGTAAGTCCAGATGGTATTGAAGTTCTCCTCGTTGGCGGCCGTGAAGTTGTTCTTCGTATAGCTCATCGCGTTGGTGGGGTTACTGCCGAACTGGAACTGCGGAAGAATATTCAGGTAGCCGTTGGTCACGGAGACGCCGGAAGGGTTTTTGGTCGGAACCGGGAACAGGACTGGGATGTTGGGGATGAGAGAGCGGTCGATCGACTTGTAGTTGTCCGTCGCGTAATACGACCAGGTGTTCCAGCTTTCTCCCATGGTGAATTCGTTGATCAGGGTCGGGGTGATCGAGTAAATAGCCGACACGGAGTAACCGTGGCCCGAGAACGGATGGTCGATGGGCGCGACGCCAGTATCTCCGAGCAGCCCGCCGGTGCCTTTGGTGAACTGGACTCCCTGGTAGATGACCTTCTGGTCGTCGAACGAATTGATGTAACGGAAGTAGCCGTTGATCTTGCTGGTGAGGTACGTATCCGCCCGCAGAGTGTCGTTGCGCAACGGATGGGGCGCGCTGGCGGATTCGGCATAGTTCACGATATCAGCCTGGTTGCCGGTGCCAACGGTATTCGGCAGAGGGAAATACTGCAGCATCGTCGGGCCGACATTGGTGGGGTCCTTGCGCTCGATGGGAATCCTGTTTTGCGGGAACGGCGCGCCGGTTTGGGGATCGGTGATGACCGACAGAACGTGGCCGGCACCGTAGCTCTGGGAGAAGTCGCCCGTACGTTCCAGAGCCGTGGGAGTGTACCTGGTCTGCTGACCACCGGTGGCCAATTGCCCGGTGAATTCCTGCGACCAGAAGAAGAACAACCGCTTGCGTTCGCGGTTGAACACTTTAGGGATCACCACCGGCCCGCCGACGGTGTACGTCTCGATGTTATACCGGTAACGGTCGACCGGCTGGGCGGCTCCATTGACCAGGGTGTGGTTGTGCAACCAGGTGTTGGCGTTGAACTGTTCATGCCGGTGGTTCCACAAGAAGGTGCCATGGAGGTCCTTCGTGCCGCTCTTGGTCACCACCGTGATCGTCCCGCCCGCGTTGCGGCCGAATTCGGCCTGGTAGTTGGTGGTGAGCACCTGCAACTCCTGAATGGAATCGAGGTTCGGCTCGTAATGGATCGCCAGGTTCGAGCCGGTATCCATGTCGGTGATACCATCCACGGTGAAGTTCTTTTGGGTAGCGTTGTTTCCGTTGATGTTGATCGTGCTGATGGAGCCCGCGGAAGTCACGTCGCGGCTGGTGGAGGTATCGACGACACCGGGCACGAGGCGAAGGTAACCGAACAAGTCGCGGCCTTTCAGGGTGATGTCGTTCAACTGGTGACCGTCCACCACCTGCGACTTCTCGGAACTGGCAAGCTGGACGGTGGTTGCCGTCGCCTCCACCGAGACATTCTCGACGGCTTGGCCGATCTCCATCCGCAACCTGCCCATATCGTGGGTTTCGTTTGCCGCGACCTCAACGCCGGTCAACGTAAGACTCTTAAAACCAGTCATTTCCACGAACACCGAATAGGTCCCCGGAATGACGTTCACGAATCGAAACAGCCCTGTGTTATCGGTAGCCGCCATGCGTACGCTACCGGTGGCCGCATCCGTCAAGGTTACCTTGGCAGCCGGCACTACCGCGTCGGCGGGGTCGATAACCCTTCCGACGAGCGAACTGGAAACGGTCTGCGCAACAAGGCAGACCGAGAGAAGGATCAACGCGCAAAGGACACGTACCTGGTATTTGACCGTCACGACCTTCCGACTCCTTTCCTGTCACCATATTGCATACAAAATCGAGTTAAATGGACCCGCCAGGCAGAGGGCAAGCAGCAGGAAGCGCCCGGCTGCGGCACCGGCAGAAACCGCCGCTATTCACAAATGGGGCCAAAAAAGCGAACCGTCCTCTGTGGCGAGAGCATACGGCAGGATCTTCCGGTATGGAAGTGAAATGTTTGGATGACAGTTATTAATATCGTTAATGAATGCAGAATCGCTATGGTTCCCTGGGCGATCCGGCAGGTTGCGCCTCACCCTGGCCTTAGGAGCGATCTCGATCCGCGTCACAATTTTCCAAACGTTAAGCCCCGCTTCCCTTGCTTACCGAGAGGAGTGATGGTATTCTAGCTCGGTAACCGAGAGGAGAGACGGTGAGCAGACCATCCGATTTGATCCAAGGAACCCTGGACCTGCTGCTGCTGAAGATTCTGGCTTTGGAACCGCTCAACGGGTGGGCTATCAGCCAGCGCCTGAAACAGGTTTCCGGCGAAATCCTGCAGGTGAGTGACGGATCGCTTTACCCGGCGCTGCACAAGCTGGAACAGGAGGGTTGGATCACGGCCGAGTGGAAGGCGAGCGAAAACAACCGGCGGGCGAAATTCTACTCGCTGACTCCTCTCGGCCGCGGACAGCTTGAAAAAGAAGCGGCGAACTGGTCGCGGCTTTCGGACGCCATCACGCACGTGGTGCGACTCGGGGAGGCATGAGCATGCGCATCGAACACTGGGTCTACACCATCCCGCTGCGCTTGCCATCCCTTTTCCGCCGGCGGCAAGTGGAGCGGGAGTTGGAAGAAGAGCTGCAGTCGCACCTGCTCGCGGGAACTCGCCCTGCGGCTGGCGCTGGGAGCGGGCCGCGGCCGCATTCTGCGGGCGCTATTTACCGAGGCCATTTTGGTTTCACTGGCTGGAGGCGCTGTGGGGCTGTGGGGCAGCGTCATGCTGTTGCACGCTCTGAGCGCGTGGCAGCCGCTGCCCAATCTCCCGATGCATGTGACGGTGAGCCCGGACGCGAAAGTCTACGCCGTTGCTTTGGTATTGGCATTGGCGAGCGGAATCCTGTTGGGCATCGTTCCGGTGCGCCAGGTGCTCCGCACGGATCCATACGAGGTGGGGGAAAAGTCGAACGAAGTGTCGCCCATGCGAAACAGACGCCGCTAAAGGGGCTGCGCTTCGAAAGCCTGACACAAGCTCAGGACTATTTGGACCATTGGGAAGAGCGCTGGGCCGACACGCGCATTCACGGCACGACCAAGCGCCAAGTCGCCGCCATGTTCGCCGAGGAGCGGCCGGCTTTGCAGCCACTGCCCGTCGAGCCTTTCCGCTATTACCAGTACGGCACGCGCACGGTGCACCTGGACGGCTGTGTCGAAGTCGAGGCGGCCTACTACGGCGCACCTCCGGGCTGGGTCACACGCCGCGTGCAGGTGCAGTGGGACTGCCACCGGGTCCGGCTGTTGCACCCGGAGACCGGCGCGCTGTTCTAACCTGTCGCTAGAAATGTTGCCGCAGATCCCGGAACTGCTCCACCATAATTAGCCGCCCATTGGCCGGACGGATTTCCTGTTTCTCCAACACCCAGGTGTGGGCGTGTGGAATGAACACCGCGTTCAGACCGGCTTCCAACGCCGGGTTGATGTCGGATTTCGGGCTGTTGCCAATCATCCACGTCCGCTGCGATTCCAGGCTCCGCTCCTCCACCAGCCGGCGGTATGCGGGCGCGTCCTTCTCCTTCACGATCGCGGTGTGCTCGAAGAACCTACCCAAGGCGGAGCGATCGATCTTCAGCTTCTGCTCCTCGGGATGGCCCTTGGTGAATAGCGTCAGGTCGTGCCGTGAGGCCAGATACTCGAGCGTCTCCGGAACACCCTCAATCACCTCCATGGGCCGCTCCAGGATGCGCTCCGCGAAAGCCATCACCGTCTGAAGATCTTCCGGCCGCACAGCGCGCTCGGCCAAATGTTCGTAGCACTGGCGTAGGTTACGGGCAAAATTGAGCGAACCGTAGCCGTGAATGCGGTTGTTGGCTTCCTCGATTTCGTCCAGGACGCCGCGTACTTCGGCCGGCGTGAGAGAAGAATGGTCCAGGAACGCCACGAATTCGTCGAAGGCGCGCTCAAAATAGATGTTGTTCTCCCAGAGCGTATCGTCGGCATCGATCAGCAGGAACTGGCGTGTCATCGGGTGGCCTGGACAACGAACTCACTATATTCCGGCCGGCCTCGTGCCGAAACCGTTAGTCGGTGCCAGAGCCTTCATGCGCTCGATGGTCCGCTGGCGAGGAATGTACTCCGACAGGTAGTGATTCAACTGCTTGAGACGCCCGGTCTCGGATCGCTGGCGTAGAAGAGTACTCAAGAAATCCAGGTCGGGCAAATTCTGCGCCAGTTGAAAGCTGAGCTGCGGGTCGCCGAGGTCGGCCTCGCCCCGGGACCGGGAATCCGGCAACTCCGCCATGGCCCGATAATGCTCCACAGCCTGTGCCCGCAAATCGGCAGGCGGCGCGGCGGCGTCCTCGTCGTCGAAGAAACTCACTTCGGCCTGCAGGTAATCCTTCTCCTCGTTGAGCGCGATGATCTCAAAACGCCGCTTGCCACGAGTGAGAATGTCCATCCGGCCGTCCGAGTAAGTCTCGATGAGTTTCTCCACGGTCACGGTGCAACCGGCGTTGACAATGCCGTTCTCTTTGGCCAGCACGACCCCGAATTCAGTGTTGTCGCGCATCGCCTCGCCGACCATTTCCTTGTAGCGCTCTTCAAAGATGTGGAGCGGCAGCGCGGTTCTGGGGAAGACCACGACCCGTAAGGGAAACAGCGGGATCAGCCGCGAAGCCATGGTAACATTATGACGTTTCAGCGAACCTGGCAGCAATGCGCCTCCTGCGAGATGCGTATCGATCACAAAGTCGTGCTGATTACCGGCGCTTCGGAAGGCATCGGGGCCGCCTGTGCCGCGGAGTTCGCGCGCGCCGGGGCGCGGCTCTCAATGACAGCGCGCTCGGCGGAGGGTCTCGCGCGCGCCGCCGGTGGAGACGCTTTGCTTACGGCGGGTGATCTCACGGTGGAGGAGACACGCCGCCAGGTTGTGGAGCGCACGCTCGAGCGCTTCGGCACCATCGACATTCTGATCAACAACGCCGGTGTCGGCACCTATTTGCATTCCTGGCTCGCGCCGATGGAACAAGCGCGCCAGGTGATGGAGCTGAATTTCTTCGCGCTGCTTGCTATGGTCCAATTGGTGGCGCCGCATATGCGCGCCCGCCGGAGCGGCATGATCGTGAACGTAGGCTCGATCGGCGGAAAAATCACGCTCCCCTGGATGACGCTGTACAGCGCCTCGAAATTCGCGGTGGGCTCGCTGACCGAAGGACTCCGCATGGAGCTGCGAGGCGACGGCGTAAAGACCATGCTGGTTTGCCCCGGCTACGTGAAGACCGGTTTTCAAAAGCACGCGTGCGGCGGACAGGCGCCGGATGCGGTGATTCGCGGCCGGCGTGCTGCGATCACGCCGGCGGAATGTGCATTGGCCATCCGGCGCGGAGTGGAGCGGGATGCCCGCACGGTCCTGGCTCCGCGCATCGGCTGGGCCTTGGTGGCGCTGGCGCGTCTCTTCCCGGCGGTCGTGGAGGCGCGCATGGCGGAGATGAACGGCACGGCATGAATCTGAAGCTGAAGCGCACGCCCGGTATCTACGTCGTCGGCTTTATGGCTTCCGGCAAGTCGACCATCGGCCGCCTGCTCGCGCACCGCCTGGGCTGGAGCTTCTTCGATACCGACGACGAAATCGAGGCCGCGGAGAGGCGCAGCATCGCGGAAATTTTCGATACGTGCGGCGAGGCCGAATTCCGGCGCATCGAATCGCAGATCATTCGCCAGCACGTGAACTGGATCGAACACGGCCGGGCGGCGGTGCTGGCGCTGGGCGGCGGCGCCTTTGTGGAACCGTGCAATCGTGAGTTGCTGTCGGAGCACGGCATCAGCGTGTGGCTGGATTGCCCTTTTGAAGTCGTGCGGCGCAGGGTTCGGCAGCCGATGAACCGGCCGCTCGCGCGCGACGCGCAGAAATTCGCGGCGCTGTACGAATCGCGGCGGGAGGCATATGCGCTGGCCGACTTGCGCGTGAAGATCGAGAGCGATGACCCGGCTTGCGCCTTAGAGACAATCCTCTCCCATTCCCTTTTCCGATGAGCAGCCGGCTCCTTCGCCGCCACGCGCTCACCATCTTTCGCGCCGCGTTGGCCGCGGCGGACCCCGGAGCCGCCGTCACGCGCCACCTGAAGGGCCTGGATCTCTCGCGCTTCCGTAACATCTACGTGGTTGGCGCCGGCAAAGCCGGTTCGTCGATGGCACTGGCTGCCGAGCGCGTGCTGGGGCGGCGCATCAACGCAGGCCTGGTCAACGTGAAGGACGGCCACGTGGTGAAGACGCGGCGCATCGAGCTGAACGAGTGCGGCCACCCGGTGCCGGATCAACGCGGAGTATCCGGCGCGCTCCGCATCGCCCAGATCGCCGCGCAGGCGCAGAAGAATGACTTGGTGCTGTGCCTGATTTCCGGCGGCGCGTCGGCCCTCCTGCCGTTGCCGGCCGCGCCCATCACGCTGGAAGAAAAACAGGAGACTACCCGCCTGCTGCTGGCCTCGGGCGCCGATATCCACGAGTTCAACGCGGTGCGCAAGCATATCTCGGCAATCAAGGGCGGGCAACTGGCGCGCCTGGCCGCACCCGCGACCGTGGAGGCGCTGCTGCTTTCCGACGTAATCGGGGACGATCCCGGCGTGATCGGTTCGGGCCCGGCCGCGCCCGACGCGTCGACCTTCGGCGAGGCGCTGGCGATCCTCGAAGAACACGGCATTCGGGAACGCGTGCCCGCATCCGTGCGTGAGCGCCTGGAACAGGGCGCCCGCGGCGAAATCGCCGAAACGCCCAAGCCTGGCAATGCGGTTTTCCGGCGCGCGCGCAACCACGTCATTGGAAGCAATCGCCTGGCTCTGGATGCCGCCGCACGCTGCGCCCGCCGCATGGGCTATCGGACTCTCGTGCTATCGAGCGAAGTCCAGGGCGAGACTCGCGAGATCGCCCGCATGCACGCCGCGATTGCGCGGGAAATCGCCAACGCATCGCGGCCTCTGAAGCCGCCCGCCTGTATCATCACGGGTGGCGAAACGACGGTCACCCTGCGAGGCGATGGGCTGGGGGGACGGAACCAGGAATTCGCGCTCGCCGCAGCCATCGGCATCGCCGGCCTGCGGAACGCCCTGGTCTTCAGCGCGGGGACCGACGGCACCGACGGCCCCACCGATGCCGCCGGCGCGATGGTAGACGGCGACACGCTGCGCCGCAATCCCGGCGCGCGCCGGTTTCTCGATCGCAACGACTCGTATCACTACTTCCAGCCGCTCGGCGACCTGGTGGTCACCGGCCCCACCAACACCAACGTGATGGACGTGCGAATCGTTCTGGTAGGATCGGGCAAGTGAGTTTCTGGCGTAAAGAGGTAGTCCAATATGCGCTCGATCACGAGACCCGCAAGCACATCGAGGAGCAGCGGGCGTGGATCGGGCGCGAACCCGCCAATCCGCGGCCCTATTACCACCTGGCGCAACTGTATCGCATCGAAAGCCGGCAGGACGAAGCACTGGGACTTCTGCTCGAATCAATCCGGCTGGATGCCGGTTTCGCCGCAGCTCATGTTGCGCTGGCCGAGATCTACGCCGTGCGCGCCGATTACCCCGCGGCGTGGCGCCACGCCCGCCTAGCGGAACAGAACGGCGTGGCGAGCGCGGTCGAACTCCTTACGCGCTACGGCGTAAAGGAATAGCCGTCACCCCCACAGGTCCCGGCTGTAGACCTTGCGCACCAGGCCCTTCACCATGCGCTGCGTCCAACTTCCGAACGGTTGATCGGTCGTCAAGTATGTCCAGACGGCGCCTCGCTCGGCCGGGTTCGGACCGCGGCCGGCCTCGGCTTCGGCAAGGCGCAGCGCAATTTCCTCCGGGATCGCCGCCTCCAGTTCCGGGAACCAGACGGCGATTTGGCGCAGAAACGTCGAGTGCGGCGTCCGCCGGTCGAGCGACAAGAGGAAATGCGGCGAGGCGGCGTAGGACTGCCACGGAATTCCGGCGCGGAAGTCCTCCAGCTTCGCCAGGTAGTCGGCCCACAGATCGTCGATGGTGCGCAGCGTGACCAGCCGCTCCAGCTCCGACCGGCAGGGAATCCGGCCTTCCAGAACCTCCTGGCGATAGGAGTGAATCTTGTTGCGCTGGCCTTCCACGGGCACCTCATAGCCGTGCAGGAACAGGCGCTGGTCCAGATGCTGGCCCTCCACCAGGCGCTGAATGGTGCCGGGGTCGTTGCGGTACGCCGGGTTGATGTCGCCGTACTTCACAATGAGCGGGTCTTCGAGCGAGACGAAGAATCGCGAACAGCCCGGATCGCCTTGCCGCCCCGCGCGCCCGCGCAACTGATTGTCGATGCGCCGGCTCTCGTGGCGATTGGTGCCGATCACGTACAGACCTCCAAGTGCCGCGACTCCTTCGCCAAGCCGTATGTCCGTTCCGCGGCCGGCCATGTTCGTCGAAATCGTCACGGCGCCGCGTTGGCCCGCCTGGGCGACAATCGCCGCCTCCACTTCGTCGTTGCGCGCGTTCAACACCTGGTGTGGAAAGTCAGTCAGCATGCCGCTGAGGCGCTCGGATTCCTCGACGCTTGCGGTCCCCACCAGGATGGGTTGGCCGGTGCCGTGAACCCGCCGGATTTCGTCGAGAACCGCCCTTTCTTTCTCGGCCTTGGCCGCGAATAAGGCGTCCGGATGATCCACGCGGATTACCGGCCGGTTGGTTGGGATAACCTCGACCGGAAGGCCGTACACCTTCATGAACTCGATCGACTGGGTGGCGGCCGTTCCTGTCATGCCGCAGATCTGCGGATAGAGCGCCGCCAGGTGCTGGAGCGTGGTCGAGCCAAGAACCATTCCCTGGAACTTCGCGGCCACCTCTTCCTTGGCTTCGACGGCGGTGTGCAGTCCCGCCGGCCAGCGGCGGTTGAGCGCGATCCGGCCCTTGAACTCGTCCACCATCTCGATGGCGCCGTTCTTCACCAGGTAATCCACGTCGCGGCGCAGAAGCGCGTGCGCGTGAAGACCGTCCTGTATGGCGGTGTGCAGCCGGAGATTGCGCTCGTCGAAGAGGTTGCCGCAGCCAAACGCTTCTTCCACCGCGCGGATTCCCGCGTCCGTGAGAGCCGCGTTGTGGCCGCCGACGTCCACGGTGTAGTGCGCCGCCGGCTGAAAGCGGCGCACCACCTGGTCCACCACGTACGCCACCGCGCTGTCGTCGGTATCGCCGCCGGCGATCACCAGGGGAATGCGCGCCTCGTCGATGAGGATGGAGTCGGCCTCATCGATCACGGCGGCAGAAAACGGCCGATGCACCTGCTCGTCGAGCCGCAGGGCCAGCCGGTCGCGTAGCACGTCGAAGCCGATCTCGTTGGCGGTGGCGTAGGTGATGTCGCTGGCGTAGGCCGCGCGGCGTTCGGCGGCCGGCATCCCCTGCTGCACGTAGCTGACAGAGAAACCGAGGAAGCGGTAAATGTCCCCCATCCACGCGGCGTCGCGGCGCGCCAGGTAATCGTTGACCGTCATCACGTGCACACCCCTCCGCTCGCGGGCGAGCCACGCCACCGCCGGAACCGCGGCCAGCGTTTTGCCTTCGCCCGTCTGCATCTCCGCGATGCTGCCACGCACCAGCGCCAGCGCGCCGCGAAGTTGCGCGTCGAACATTTCCTGCCCCAGGATCCGCGACGCAACTGTCGCGGCGATGGCTATGAACTGTAATAAGTCGCTTGCCTGCGACGCAGCGGCGCGGAGCTGGTCATCGCTGAAACGGGCGAATTCCAGCCGCATGGCGTTGATCCGCTCGATGCGGGTTCGATCGCCGTCGAACGACGCAAGCATAGAACGTATGAATTGGCGCACGGCGCCCTCCTCTCTTTTTCCAAACAGTCAGTTTTCAGAAGACAGTAGTCAGAATGGGAAGAGAAGAGTGCGGGGCGGCGGGCGTTGGAACAAGCAGCGATCGAAGCCCGGAGCGGCGGGGTGCGGATCGCTGCGTAATGGCGCCCGCAGAACGGGCGGCGGAGCAGGAACGGCTGGAATGCACTGATAAGACGCGCGGCGCGGCGCACGGCGTACTTGCTGCTGGACAGAGACGACAGCCTGCGAAATCCCCAGCCCCGCGACACTCGATCCGCTGAGACCGAACGCCGCCAGCAGCAGCAGGAGCGCGCCCACCAGCCGGGTTGTGAATCGCGACCTCACCTGCGGATAGTATGGCATACGGCGAAGCGGCTGAACGCGCTATCGAGGACCGTGAGCCAGAGTTGGAGCCATGCGCGGCCAAGCACAAAGACACGCGCTCTGGCGTTGGAGGCGCTCGAGGAGGCGAAGCAACTCTTGCTGGCGCGCGACTGATGCGTCTTCTTATCGACGAGTGCATCGACGAACGCCTACGCCTGCTGTTCCCGGGGCACTGTCGCCAAGACCGAGACTGAGGCGACTGGCAGAGCCCTCTTGAAGCTAGCCGAGTCTGTCGTGGCGTTCGTCAGCACAGCAGAGAATTGACCACGTCGCCCGGCGAACGACATCCGCGCCGCCCGCATCGAAGACAGTGCGACCCGCCATGCTGTTTTCTTGCAGGGCCACTTCCACGTAGTCAAGACGTGTGTGCTTCGGGGATCGGTTCGCCCACCCCCGTTGTTATCTGGCCGCAGACCCGCTGGCGCTGCCGCAGGCGCTCATGGCATGCTCGGTAGCCTGGATCCCTTCCGCGTTCTTTGCGATCCGAAACAGCTCCAAGGCGCGCAACAGCAAGGGC
>Ga0335081_10006644_pt1 | contig 18430 bp, 14 predicted proteins | sample Lox_Sample_35_FD_206713 | JGI IMG/M metagenome (GOLD analysis project Ga0335081, IMG submission 206713) | Soil microbial communities from Loxahatchee National Wildlife Refuge, Florida, United States - Lox_Sample_3.5 | ecosystem: Environmental > Terrestrial > Soil > Wetlands | place: USA...
CAGAAGGCAGAAGTACGAGATAGAAAACTTTGCGCCGGGTGGTCGACTTGTCACCCCTGGTGATGGCAATATGGTCTCTGTACAACATATGGGACATCAACGACAGGCTCCGGTTTGGAGCTGCACGCAAGGAACGAACGCAGGATCGCACGTTTCGGTCCAGGAGGAGAGGCCGCAAAATGGCTGCACGTACACCCGAGGCAGAGCCGCTGCTGACGCCGGCCGAGGTCGCGACGATGTTCCGAGTCGACCCGAAAACCGTCACGCGATGGGCCAAGGCAGGGAAGCTCACGTCCATCCGCACGCTCGGTGGGCACCGCCGGTACCGGGAAACCGAAGTCCGCGCGCTGCTCGCCGGTATCCCGCAGCAGCGTTCCGAGTGACACCTGCCGCATTCGCGGGCCCGTATCACGCGCCAGGGGGGCAGCCATCTGCCGGGGCGCAGCGGACACGCGGCGGCAGGCTTCGACTAGCAGGGGGGTCGGCCCCGGTGGACAAAGTGCCACTTCGGGCCTTGTTTCGCCGGCAGGCGCACAGGCGCCGCATCTCGCGGGCGCGCGCTGCCGGGGCCGATCCAGCTTGGCACCTCAACGGGCAGATCAGGGGATACGCCTGCCCGGAATCGATTACAATAAGTAACAGATAAATAAATATTCGTAATCATGCCTGCTGAAGAGCGGCTCCTTACCGGCTGGTTCGCGTTCAGGCGAGCGGGCGGGACGTAAGGCCCGCCGTCCTCGGTGCGGGCCATGAGATCGCGTCGCGTTCAGGGGGAGGGGATCGCACGGTGCGTGATCCGGAGTCGGTCGCGCGGGCCCGTTACGCCGCCATACGGCTGGAACAGGCATGGGAACGGTGGCGGGCACGCCACCAGCTCGCGGGTCCGCCGGACCCGCTGACCAGCTACGTTGGCTCCTCGATGAGGGAACCAATGGGCGAGCCGCGCGTCGTCGTCGGCGTCGGTGCCGCGGAAGCCGCGTTCCTGGCCGACTTCCTCGACCAGGAGGAACACGGCCGCGGGGGACAGGCGGAGGCGCCGCCGGGCGGCGAGGCAGTCCCGGTGACCGGTGACGCGACCGCGGCAGCGCCACAGGCCGGGCCGTCCGCCATGGCCGCCCGCCTGCAGGATGAGCCGCCTGATCCGCCGGCCGGGGAGGCGGACGCGGGATCCGGCGCGCCGGCGGCCAGCGGGCACCACGCAACGGACAACGGCGCGCACACCGGGCCGGCCCTGGTCACCTGCGTACTCCGGCAGATGCCGGCAGGCCCGATCCGCCCGCAGGACATTCCCAGCCTGATCGCCGCGGACCTGGCCGGCTGGGCCTCGGGTGAGCTGCCCGGGCAGGCGTCGAAGCGGCTGGCCAGCTGGGCCGCGGCCGGTGCCGCCCCGGCCGGGACAGCGGACGGGCCTGACCCGGCGCGCTGACGGCCGTTGAGACCTTTCCCAGCTTCGACTCAGCTTGGCGTCAGGTACATCAGCGATGGTGGGGAGCACGGGGGGCAAGACCCTCTTCTCCCCAAGACGTCTGGGCCCGGCACGGCCAGGCCCCGGGCCGGGCCCAGACACCAGGGAGGGCCGGCCGGCGATCGTGCCGGGCGCTGGCCAGCCGGCCGCGCGGCGGCATCCCCGGGCATGCCCCGGCCTTTCGGCCTCTGTGCTCCCGCCCGCTGCCGGGCCGGTGCCGATGCGCCCTCATCCCCTTCCGGTCGCGCTGGGCAGGCGGCGGGCCGTCCGGTTCGCCCACGGTGCGGTGATTCACGGGACCTCTGAGACGGAAGTGTCCAGGATGGGCTCGGGTGGTGCTTGGCTACGACAGAGGTGTCCTTATATGGTCGTCATCCGGTACTCGTGTCTGAGGTTGGTGTTATCTGTCACCCTCCGGTAGCCCGGAGGTCTTCTGGGGGATGCTTCGGATGGTCAAGGGTTTCAAGAATTTCCTGATGCGCGGTGAGATCGTCGTTGTGGCGATCGGCCTGGTGGTGGCGCTCGCTTTCAGCAACCTGGTCAACGCGTTCACCGCGAATATCATCAACCCGCTGGTCACGCGGGCGCAGGGGAAACACTCGATCGGCCTGGGCGTGCAGCTCGGCCAGCCGGGTAACACCGCGACCTTCGTGAACTTCGGCGCGCTGATCTCAGCCATCATCTATTTCCTGGTCTTCGTGGCCGTGGTCTACTTCGTCATCGTGCTGCCGTACAAGGCGATCCAGCGGCGACGCGGCATCACCGTGTTCGGTGACCCGCAGCCGGTCAAGACCTGCCCCGCCTGCCTGTCCGACGACCTGCCGGTGGCGGCCACCCGGTGCATGTACTGCACTATCGACCTGCCCGCCACCCAGCGGGTATGACGCCGCTAGATGGGCCGGACCGGCGACGGCTGTGGCTCCCGGGCGGCGAACGACAGCCGCCGCTGCTCATCGGCCTGCCCGTCGATCTCCAGCACCCACGTGACGGCGCCGCCCGGGACAGCACGCGGCCACCATCAGGTCGGCCAGCCCGCCGCGGCCGGGGACTTCTTGCGCAGGTCGGCGCGGATCTCGTGGCCGAGCCTGCGGGTTTCCCTGCGGTTGAGCATCGCGCCGGCGGCGGCGCCGGTCAGCAGCGGGCCCAGCGAGAACGCGCTGCGGGCGGCCCGGACGGCCAGCCTGCGCTGGAGCCGGCGCCCCAGCGGCGAACCGAAGGCGAGCACCACCCCGCCGGGCGTGAGCGCGACGCCGCGGCGGTGCGCCCACCCGCCCACGAAGGCGGTCATCCGGCTGGTGAAGTCGCCCGGCGGGCGCAGGCCGTAGACCTCGTGCAGTTCGGCGATGAGCTTGATCTCGATCCCCACGAGCGTCAGCGTCTCGGTGACGATCTCGGCCGGGAAGGCCGGCGCGACCGGAAGGACGGACCACACGCCCACGGCCGCGCCAACGGCCGCGGACGCACGACAAGCGCCGTCGATCAGCGCATCGGCCAGCTCATCCGGCGACTTGCCGGGGAACTGGGCCTGCAGCGTGGCCTGGTCCCGGACGGGCAGTCGCGGCGCAAGCGCGAGCACCTGGCCGGCCAGCCAGCGGGTTCGCGTTCGCACCCCGCGTCCCGCCCGGCGCGTTCCGCGGCCCGAGCTGCCCGGGACCGGCCGGGAAGCCTGCGGGCCGCGCCGGACGATGTCGGATCCCCGGCGGGCCGCGCCGGTTCCGCGCCTGGCGATGTCCGCCCCGCGGCGGGTCGCGGCTGTCCCGCCCCTGGCCACCCGGGCCAGAGCCGCCCGTGCCACCTCGCTCACCGGCCGGTTACCGGCCCGCTGTTCCGCCGACTCGCTGACCTCGCCGACGATTCCGGCGACCTCGCTGACATCGGGCGCGCCGGGCGCGCCGGGCGCTTCGTCCCGGGCGGCGCCGGGCTGAGGGGCATCCATACTGAAGCCCATACCCGCTAACCGGCCGCTCGCACCTGCCCCGCCGCCCCAGTGGCCACAGTGGCCCCAGGATCAAGGCGCTGCCGCCGGATACCCGGGGCGGTGAGTTCGCTGCGCACCAGGCTGGTCAGGCCGGCCGTGATCACGGCGCCTCTTTCTTGGCGGCCGCGGCGCGCTGCCCTGCTGCCGCCGCGCCGGCCGGGGCCAGGATGTGCCCCCGGAGCACGGCCCTGGCAAGCAGTTCCTTGTAACCGACCTCGTCGAAGAACACGGTGAGCCGGTCCCCGGTATCCGCCAGAACCACGCCGCGCCCCCATTCCTGGTGCTCGACCCGCATGCCCACCCCGAACGCCCCGTGATCACGCCCGGCTGGGGTGGACAGCCCGGCGTCACAGTTGTCGCACCGCCGGCACGGGTCGTCGGCGCCCTGGCCGAAATACCGCAGCAGGAACCGCCGCCGGCAGTCGGTCAGCTCGGCGTAGCGGCGCATCATCTCCACCCGGGACCGCTCGACGGATCGGTTGTGCGCCGCGATCTCGATCGCCTTCGCGGCGGCCTCGGCCGGCGGCGGCGCACCCGGGACCGGCTCGATCATCTCGGTGAGCCGCACCACCCCCGCCGTTTCCAGCAGGTTGACCAGGCCCGTGAGCCGGCGTTCGGACAAGCCGGCCCGCCCGGCCAGCTCACGCACCGACACCGGGGTCTGGGTGGCCGCCGCCACCTCGGCGAGCAGTGTCTGGTCCGGCAGCCCGCCGGTGAAAAACCTGCGGATACCGAGGTCTTCTGGCCGGTAGAAGCAGACCGCGGTGGCTGCCTTCCCGTCCCGCCCGGCGCGGCCGATCTCCTGGTAGTACTCGTCGAGCGAGCCCGGCACCGACGCATGCGCGACGAAGCGGACGTCGGGGCGATCGATTCCCATGCCGAACGCGCTGGTGGCCACGATCGTCGCGCCGCGGGAGAAGACCTGCTGGGTCTCCTCCCGCTGCGCCCCGCTGAGACCCGCGTGGTAGGCGCGGACGCCGAGCCGCTCGGCGTACTGCTCGGTCTCCTCGCGGGTCGCCGCGTAGATGATGCCGGTGCCGGTGAACTGCCCGGCCGCCGCCACGACGGCGGTCTCCTTGTCGTCGGCCTCGTGGAAGGACCGCACCGCCAGGTGGATCTCCGGGCGGTCGAAGCCCCGGATCACCTGCGCCGGGTCACGCAGGTACAGCCGCCCGACGATCTCCTCGCGGACCGGCGGCGCGGCGGTAGCGGTCAGCGCCGCGACCACCGGGCGCCGGGCCAGGGAGCCGATCACGTCGCCAATGCGCAGGTAGTCGGGGCGGAAGTCATGACCCCAGGCGCTGACGCAGTGCGCCTCGTCCACCGCGAGCAGCCGCGGCGGCGCCTCGTCCAGCACCTCGCGCACGTCGTCCCGGGCGAGCTGTTCCGGGGTCAGGAAGACGAACCCGGCCAGACCATTCCTGAGCAGGCCGTACGCCTCCCGGCGGCGGCGTTCCGGCGCGGTGGCGTTGACCGTGACGGCGGTCAGGCGGTGCGAGCGGAGGTGCTCGGCCTGGTCGCGCTGCAGCGACAGCAGCGGGGACACGACCACCGCGGGGCCGCCGAGCGTGATCGCGGCAAGCTGGTAGATGGCCGACTTGCCCGCACCGCTCGGCATGACGGCCAGGCAGTCCCGCCCCGTGGCCAGTGCGGCCGCCGCCTCATGCTGCCCCGGCCGCAGCCTGCGATAGCCGAAGACGCCGGCGGCGATGTGCCGTATGTCGGGTGCGGCGGACGTGGCGACGCTCCTTTGCCGTGGCGGACTTGCCGTGGCGGACCGCCGGCGGCGCCCGGGCCGGTCCCCCAGGACCATCTTCCGCCTGCGGCCAGATCACGCCGCGCGGGGGCTCGCTGCCCGCGGGCCTGCGGATGAGCGGACCGGGCATGACGCGGTACGGTCAGCCCGTATCCCACATCGACGGTGATGGTTCAACGGTGGTGGTCATATGAGTGGGCTGTTCGACCTGACCGGGGGCGGATCGGGCGGCCCGACGACATGGCCGGCGTGGCGGTGTTCCTGGCCAGCCGGGCCAGCGCCTACGTCAACGGCGCGGTCATCCCCGTGGATGGGGGCATCACGGCCTGCTGACCGCCCGCACCGCGGGAGAGCCACGGGACGGGCGGCCGGGGCGCCGGCGCGGGGCGGTGCCCGGCCCGGCGCCGCCCGGGCGGGACCTCCGGCCCTAGGCAGCGGCGGCCGCGTTGTGGACGGTGAGCATGTCTGCGAGGCAAGCGGAAGCGTGACCGGGTCCGGGGAGGGCGACGTGGGCACACAGGCCGAGCCGGGCAGCTACGCGCTGCTGGCCGATGGCGCCACGGTCGGGATCCGGGAGGCGCGGCCTGCCGACTTCGATTCGGTGCGGGACATGCACCTCAAGATGTCCTCCAACAACCTGTACCTGCGGTTCTTCAGCGTCAGCCCGGCCGCGGCCACGCTGGAAGCGCAGCGGATCTGCCGCGAGCCCACCGCCGGCCACGCCGCCATGCTCGCGCTGCTGGAGGGGGAGGTGGTCGGCTGCGGCACCTATGAGTGCGTCGACGACGGCTCACTGTCCGCGGAGACGTCCCTGGCGGTCGCCGATGACATGCACAGACGCGGTGTGGGCACGCTGTTGCTCGAGTACCTGATCTCGCTGGCGCGCAGCCGGGGCGTTCGCGCTTTCACCGCGGACACGCTGACCGAGAACACCCTCATGCTGCAGGTATTCGCGGATGCCGGCCTGCCGGTGCACCGTGCCCTGTCCGACGGCGTCTACGATTTCACGTTCCCGCTGCCCGCCGTGGAATCCGACACCGCCCTGGATACCTACCGGGACGCGGTCGCTGAGCGGGAACGGTCGGCAGGCGTGGCCAGCCTGCGGCGTGTGCTCACCCCGGCCTCGATCGCCGTGATCGGCGCCAGCCGCCGCCCCGGCTCGGTCGGGCGGGCGATTCTGCGCAACATCGTCACCGGCGGATTCCGCGGCTCGGTCTATGCCGTCAACCCGGGCGTCACCGAACTGGAGGGTGTGCCGTCCGTGCCGTCCGCGGCCGAGCTGCCCGGGCCGGTCGACCTGGCGGTCGTCGCCACGCCCGCTGCCGCCGTCCTCGGCGTCGCCGAGGACTGCGGGCGGCGCGGCGTCAAGGCGCTGGCTATCATCACGCTGGGCCTGGGCGGTGCGCACCGGGCGGAGCTGCTGGGCGTCTGCCGCCGACACGGCATGCGGCTGGTCGGGCCGGGTTCGTTCGGCGTGGCCAACACCGCCATCGCGCTGAACGCGACGTTCACCGCCCGCCGTCCCCGGCCGGGGACGGTTGGCCTGGCCCTGCAGTCCGGCGGCGTGGGTGTCGTCCTCCTCGAGCACCTGTCCCGGCTCGGGCTGGGGTTTTCCTCCTTCGTGTCGCTGGGCGACAAGGACGACCTGTCCGGGAACGACATGCTGCAGTGGTGGGAATCCGACGAGGCGACCAGGCTGGCCGTACTGTACCTGGAGTCCTTCGGCAACCCCCGCAAGTTCGCCCGCAACGCCCGCCGGGTCGGCCGCACCATGCCGATCCTGATCGTGAACGCTGCCCGGTCCCCGGCCGGACGGCGGCTGGCCGCGACCCGCGCCGCCGCGGCGGTGGCATCCCCGCTCACCCGGCAGGCCCTCTTCCAGCAGGCGGGCGTGATCGCCACCGCCAACCTCGGCGAGATGCTCGATACCACGGCGCTGCTGGCCACCCAGCCCGCACCTGCCGGACGGCGGATCGGCATCGTCTCGAATACCCGGGGCGGCGGGGTTCTCGCCGCCGACGCATGCGGTGACGCGGGCCTGCGCACCGCCCGCCTCACCGAGGACACCCGGCGGGCACTGCGTGACCTGCTCCCGCCCGGTGCCACGGTGGCCGGCCCGGTCAATACCACGGCCGCGGTTGCACACGGCGTGTTCCGCCGGTGCCTGGAGCTGGTCGGCGCCGATCCGGGTGTGGACGCGGTGCTGGCCCTGTCGGCCGCCACCGCGACCAGCGACCTGGTCCCCGAGGTCAGCGCCGCGCGGCTGCCGGTGCCGGTCACCGCCGTGGTGGCGGACCAGGTCGAGGGGATCCGGTTGCTGGCCGGGCCGGATCCCGCTGGCCCCGCCGTGCCCGCCTATGCCTATCCGGAGTCGGCCGCCCGCGCCCTGGGCCACGCCGCGAGCTACGGTGCGTGGCGGGCCACCGCCCCCGGGCAGCCGCCCGATCTGGCCGACGTGCGGCCCGAACCGGCGAAGAAGCTGGTCGCCAGCTCGCTCGCCGGCCTTCCGTGGGGCGGCTGGCTGTCCCGGGACGCTGCCGCGGAGCTGCTCGGGTGCTACGGCGTGCCGCTGGCGGACAGCATCGCGGTCAGCACCGAGGACGCCGCGATCGCGGCGGCCGGCCAGTTCGGCGGCCCCGTCGCCGTGAAGGTCGACGCACCCGGGCTGGTTCGCCGGACCGACGCCGGCGCTGTGCTGCTCAACCTCGAAGGCGCCGATGAGATCGGGCGCGGGTTCCGTACGCTGCGGGACACGTTCGGCGCGCACCGGGCCGTCATTATCCAGCCGATGATCACGGGGGGCGTCGGAGTACTAATCAGCGTGCTACAGGAGAAAATGTTCGGCCCGCTGGTGCTGTTCGGGCTCATCACCGGGGCCGTCACTGTCCCGGCCGACCGCGCCGCGCGGCTGGCCCCGCTCACCAGCCAGGACGCCGACGGCCTGATCAGATCGACCCCTGCCGCCCCGCGGCTGCTGGGGCACCCCGGCGGCCGGGGTGCCGACCTCGCCGCGCTGCGGGACACGCTGCTGCGGATCTCCCGGATGGCCGACGACCTGCCGCAGATCGCCGAGGTGCACCTGCCCGTGGTCGCCCGTCCCGATGGCGCGCACGTCGTGGACGCGCGGATCCGCGTGCAGGAGGCCGTGCCGGCCGATGCGTTCCTGCGCCGGCTGCGCTGATGTCACATCTTCCCGGCGGAATCCGGCGGGACCGCGTTGGCGGCTATCACATCCCGGTACCAGCTGAAGCTCGCCTTGGGCAACCGGCGTCCGCTTGGGTAATCCACCCCCAGGTCAGGCCGAAGCGTTTGGAGTAGCCCTCCGCCCACTCGAAATTGTCCATGAGGCTCCACACGAAAAACCGGCGCACGTCAAAGCCCTGGAGTACCCTATTGCGGCCGGGGACGCAGTTTTCTGTAAACTTCTGAATTTTCTAATATGTTCAGTTTGTCTCGCTCCTTTGATTCTGGTGATGGTTTCGGAGGCGGATGGCCTTTGCCGCCGGGCCGTTTGGCTCTGGCGGGCGGGGTTGGTCCCGGGAGACTGAGAATAATGGCGAGATCATAGGGGGTGACGTGCTACCCGGCCTGGCGTGACCGGGGCAGCGGCCGCAGAAGCGGAACCACTGAGGATTGAGCCTGGGGCCACCCCGCAGGGCCACTGCTCACGCCAGACCGGCGTCATCCGGCCCGAGGCGAACGCAGGGGGTCTTCACGATGCGCAGGCGCATCATCCGCGCGCTCTACGCCGCCGCGGCAGCTGGGGTCGCGCTGGCAACACTCGGCTTTGCCGGGGTTCGCCCCCAGGCCATCGGCGCCGCACAATCACCGAGCCCGCCCGGGCTGTGGAATGGCGGGGCGAACTTCGGCGTCTGGCCGCGCGCCCTGCCGCTGGTCTACACGTCAGCTTTCGCCGGTTATTCCGACAGCGGCGGCCCGTTCTGGTTCATCGCCACCACCATGACCGTGCCCGCAGCGCGGACACCAGCGGCCAATGGCGGCACGGCGCTGGTCGCTCTGGGGCACAACGGCGGGGCGACACCGCGGCCGTACGCGAACATCGAGGTCGTCCCTGGCGGTGGGGCGGGCAGCATCAGCTACACCTCCAACGCGGCCCAGGGCACCTTCAAGGTGAACCCCAAGCCCGGTGACCGGCTCTGGGTCAGCATCTACTACGACCAGCACGGCCACTACTCCTTCACCGTCACCGACACCACTCAGGCAACCACCCGGACGGTAACGGTGGCCGCGCCATATGCGGACTTGATGCCACTGAACTTCGCCGAGGTGCTCGCCATGTTCGACAACGGTAAGGTGACCCCGCCACCGGCCAACACCCGGCTATGGCAGTTCACCGGCAGCAAAGTCACCACCTCCCGTGGCTCCCACGGCAGCATCCTCGGCCCCTGGGCCACCAGCCAGTGGACGGACACCACCGACGGCACTCACGCCGGGGCGGTCGTGGCATACGCCTCGGCGCTCTCGAACGCAGGCCAGAACTTCAGCGTCTGGCTGTGCCACCGGTGACAGCACCCGGACAGGAGATGCCCCGGAAAGCCCTTGAAGCTGACCGCGGGCACTCTTGTCCTTGCTTCCTTCTTCCTCCCGGCGCCGGTCTTGAGTGCTCGGCGCCTTCGACCAGCCGCGTGACCGAGCCCCGACACGCCGGGGAAGACGGTAGCGCTCAGCTCGCTGCCGCGTGATGTGAGCTGGTATGACCGGCTGCCCCTCCAGCCTGCGGCCCGGCGTGCGGCGGGCGGGCCGTCAAGGCAGAGCCCGCCGCTGACGCCGGGCCAGCGGCGCCGCAAGGCGCCGCCTTGATCCAGTACGGCCCAATTCGGCAGTGCAGAAGATTTCGCAGATTTCGCAGAAGACTTCGCCGGACTACGGCGTCAAGTTGCGGCCTCGCCGACAATGTGACCTTCCCGGTCCGGTCATTACGCTTGGTTACGGCAGCTGGATGATGCCTGTCTCCCCGTGTGGACCGGCGCGTCGGATAATCCCAGCGCCGCAGGACCAGTCAGCGCGACGACCTGTGTCATCGATGCAGCTAGCGCGCGTGGTGCATCTGGCCGTACTTCTTGTAAACGGCAGCTAGTCTGTCAGCGTCGCAGCCGCTCTTGGTTCGGCCTTCAGGCTCTCAGCCCACCCGTCAGGCTCACCCATTGCGTCCGATGCAACGCAGCAATCCCGAGCCCGGTACCCGGCGCCGCCCGGACGCCACCGGCGTGACCAGATAACTGTGACTACGACGCTCCGTCGCCGCCTGCGTTTTGCCCGGTGGCTATAGCGCTCGGGGTATGGATAGCTTCTAAGCCTCCTCGCAGCTGGGCCGCTGGAGCGGCACTCAGCCGTCTTGCCGGGCTCTCGAGCGTCCGGCTCGTGAGCCGCTGTCACCCTGAGCGCCGGCTTGGGCGTGGCCGGGGCGTTCACCGATGACATCTTCGTCACGTGACCCGGCATCGTCCCGCCGGATGGACTACCGTTGGCGGCTGATCACTCATCCCGGCGGTTAGCGAGGGCGCCGCTTGCTGTGCTGATGGTGCGGCCACGATCCAGACCGCGATATGCGGGGAGGCAGAGATGAACGCCACCCACAGCCTCCGTGCCCTCTCGCGTATCGTGGCGATCATGGCTTTAGCCGCCGGGTGCTCCACTGCGGGCGGCAACGCCGCGCCGTCCAAGCCCGCGCAGACGGACATTACCGTCGCCGCCATACCGGCGGTCGACCTGGCCGGCCTGTACATCGCCCAGAACGATGGGCTGTTCGCCCAGCAGGGATTGCGCGTGACAATCAAGCCGATATCCAGCAGTAAGGCGATAATCGCCAGTCAGTTGGCTGGTCAGGTCGACATCAGCGCCGGAGCTTATATCGGTTACATCGCGGCGCAGGCCGCGGGAGACATGTTCCGCATCCTCGCCGGGGCCTCTATTCTGCAACCGAACACGCGCGAGGTAGTCACCACCGCGCACTCACCCCTCACCACCCTCACCCAGCTGGCGGGCAGGAAGATCGGGGTCAACGGAACCAATAGCATCGGCACCCTGCTGATCAGCATGCTGCTGTCCGAACAGGGAGTTTCACCCCAGAAGGTGCAGTTCATCACCGACCCGCAAGGCTTCCCGGCAATGGCCCGTCAGCTGCAGCACGGCGCGTGGGATGCGGCGTTTCTCGCCGAGCCCTACATCACCGCAGCGGAGGAGAAATACGGCGACCAGGCGGTGGCTGATCTCGATCAGGGCGGTATCGTGAACTTCCCCATCGACGGGTACGTCGCCACCCAGGCGTGGACAGCGCAGCACCCGAAGACCGCCGCCGCGTTCGTGCGGGCGATCGAAGAAGGACAGGCGATGGCCCATAATGACGCTACCGCGGCAGGGGCGGCCATAGCGAAGTACGACCAGCTGCCGCCCTCGGTGACCGCAGCCATGGCACTGCCCGGATTCCCGGTAGGGCCGCCAAATGTGACAGCCATCCAGGGCGTTGCCCAGGCCATGCTCCAGTACGGCTTCCTCGGCGAGAGCTCCAGCACCGAAGTAAACAGCGGAACCTTGGCCGAATCGATGTTTCGCCCCGGCTTCTGACAGCCGCATCTCCGGGCAGCGCCCGGCAAGTCCTCAACTGCATTTAGTGTCCGGCGCGGCCCCGAAGACCATCACTGGCTGGCTGTCATGATGCACCCCCAAGTGGGGCGATTGTTTGGCCTCTCCAGCGGAATGCCGCGAAATATGGTGGGGTCCACCGTGATGCGACACTCCGTCGTCTGCGCCTAACGTCGCTGAGTAAGGAACCCGCGCGGGGCCGACGCGCCCAGCGCTGGACGGGATGCGGCGACAGGGCGATAGGCAGAGGTGATCATCATGTCCGCGAAATTCTCATACGGTAGCAGGCGCATGGTGCTAGTGCCCGCGGCGACGGCGGCGCTGCTCGCTGGCGCCGCGGTCGCCGGGTGCGGCCCCGCTAAGAGTTCGGCGGCCTCCGGCAATCTCCCCGTGTCAACCGCTGCTCCCGGCGACGGTTCCCAGGGGTCCCAGGCGGGGGGTTCACCGGCGGGAGGTTCACCGGCAACTGGACCGCAGACGCCCCCAAGCAGCCCCGCGCTGCAGACGAACCCCGCCTTCTCCTATGAGCCCAATGGCGTGACCTTCAGCGGCGGTGTGGGGGGCGGGGTGGACACGTTCAGCATCCCGGCGGGCAGCTACAGCGAGAACACTCAGGCCTCGTACGACCAGGCCAACGACCCAAGCGACACCGGCGAGTGCCTATTCAGCGGCGAGTTCGACTACCTGTCGGGCAGCGGCTTAAACGCTCCGCTCGGCGGCGACGCCCCGATCACGGCCATGTCGCCCATCAACGGCCCCGCAGTCAAATTCACCCTCGCGGCCGGGGACTACAAGATCTACATCTACCCCGAAACCACCTGCTCCTGGACGATCGAGCTCTGGCCGTAAGACGCCGGAGCGGAGGCGCTGGAGGGCCTCGGCGAGGATGGCCTCGCCGTCGGCGTCGGCACGACCCGTTCGCGCCACGCCCGCTGGCCGCGTGACCCGACGAATTAACGGGCTACCCACCAACGTTTGCTGCCGCCTGACAGACAATCCGAAGACGGGCCAGGCTCCCTCGGTGACACGGGAGCCTGGCCCGGATCACGGAGGAAGACGGCTGCACGCCGCATCAATGTGCGTGACGTTGGCCTGCCAGATCACTGAGGACAGCTAGGGCTGGGACGGCGCGGGCGCGCCGGGCGGGGCCTCCCAAGGCCAGAGCCCGCCGCAGGGAGCGCCGGACCCGGCGCCGCGCAGCGGTGCCGCTTGATTCCAGTAAGGCATGATTCGGCAACGGACCGCGCTGACACGCTGTCCTGTCACGCCGACAAGGGCGGATGTTTCACGAGCAGACGACTTATCTATCCCGCTCTGAACAGGCACGATGCGGAGAGGCGGGCTCATCTGGGCGCGTATTGGGCGTGATGAGCGTTCATGGCCGTCGGTGCGCCGTTGTCAGCCGCTATGGGCTCCGGATTCGGCGGTGAGCTGTGCGAGGTAGGCGGTGGCGCGCCGATCGACCTCTGATATGGGGTCGGCGTAGTGCCGCAGCGTGGTGGCGCCGCCGCTGCCATGGCCAAGGCGCGCCGCGGTGTTGCGCAGGTCGAAGCGTGCCGCGAGCAGCTGGCTGGCCGTGTAGTGCCGCAGCCCTTTGATGGTGAGCTTGACGCCGGCCGCGGCCGCCAGGTCGCTGGCCTTGTGCGAGGCCCAGTCCGGATTCCACGGGCTGGCGCCCATCGGGTCGTTGGAGAACACGTAAGCGTCCTTGGGAAGGCCGAGGCCAAGAGCGGCGAGCCTGGTGCGGGTCGCGTCCAGATGCTCGCTGATCATGGCGCAGGTCACTGGATCGATGGCCAGGTAACGGTCCTGGTGTGTCTTGATGTCCTTCCGGACCCCGCGGCCGCCGGTCACGACGTAGCTGAAAGCGATGTGCAGCACCCCGTTGTCCAGGTCGATGTCGCGGACTTGCAGCGCGCACAGCTCGCCGCGCCGGGCGCCGGTGATCGCGACCAGCCATAGGTACAGAGCCAGTGCGGGGTGTGCCTGGCGGGCCTCGGCGATCACGGTCGCGACATCCCCGGGCGTGGTGGCGGGCAGCGGCCGCCGCGAGACGGCCGGCGGCTTGGCCGACTCCGCCGGGTTCGAGCCGATCCAGTCCCAGCGTTTCGCGGTGGCGAAGGCGCCGGACAGGATGCTGTGGATGTTCCGGATTGTCTTGGCCTGCATCGGCCTGCACACGTGCGGACGGCAACCGGCCAGCCCGCAGTCGTGATCCCGGCCCGGCCGCCGTGCCCGGCCGCGGGCGCCGGCGGCGTCCGCTCCTCCCGCTACCACCGCGGTACGGCCCTGCCGGAGGATGATCAGCCCCTCGCCGGCCAGCACGGTGAGGGCATGCTGCAGCGTGGCTGTGCGGACGCCCTGGAGCGCGTTCAGCTCGCGGACGGAGGGGGCGGGTCGCCCGGGGCGAGCGCCCCGGCTTCGATCGCGGCCCGCAGCCTGCCCGCGGCCTGCTCCCAGGCTGGCCGTGAGTCCGCCGGGTCCGCGATGAGGACCGGGATGCGGCTGTGCTCGGTGAACGGCCTCCCCCGTGCACGACACGTCGCCGCACCGCCTCAGCCGCGCGTAGAGTGATCGGGCCGCGGACCTTCCGGATCGGAAGGTGCCCGACTGCGGGCTTGATGGCCCGCCGGATATAGCCCTCGCTGGCTTCCCGCGTCGACAGTTCCCAGTCGGCGACCTGGACGTACCGGTCCAGCAGCTCGGCCACGGTGGCGCTGGTCTCCGGCTGTCGGCCGGCTTCGGCCTGCTCGAGCAGCTGGCCGAGTGCGATCTGCGCGGCCCGCTCGGTTGTGCAGGTCCGGCGCAGCCGGATCTGCCGGCCGGTCAGCGGGTCGGTTCCGGCGTAGACGCTGACGCGGAATGAGCCGCTGGGCAGTGGCTGTATGTAACCGCCCCGGGTGCTGGCCATGACGGCGCGATAACCCGGCCAGGCGTACTCGTGCCACAACCCGTGCCACGCCTGCCGTGCGGATTAAAAGCTTCCGCTGGTGGGGCGCCAGGGGGTCGAACCCTGAACCCACGGGTTAAAAGCCCGCTGCTCTGCCATTGAGCTAACGCCCCGTGGCGCGGACATCCGCACCAACCATGAAGCGTACCGAGGTCCGCGCGATAACGCAGCGGCCCATGCGGCCGCGGCCCGGGCGTGCGGCCCGCCCAGGCCGCTCCCAGCACCGTGGCCAGGCTTGACGGCACGCGCACCCCGGCCTGACGGTGGACGCGGCCAGCCTTAGCGGTAAGCGGACAGGCCGGTGATCGCGTGGCCGATCGCCAGCTCGTGGATCTCCTGGGTGCCCTCGTAGGTCAGCACGGCCTCGAGGTTGTTCGCGTGTCTGATCACCGGGTATTCCAGCGTGACGCCGTTGGCCCCGAGAATGGTCCTGGCCTGCCGGGCGATGTCGAGGGCGGTGCGGACGCACGTCATCTTGCCCAGGCTGACCTGATCGGGGCGCAACGGGCCCGCCTCCTTGAGTCGGCCCAGATGCAGCGCCAGCAACTGCGCGCGGGCCAGCTCGGAGGCCATCCATGCCAGTTTGGACTGAGTGAGCTGGAAACCACCGATCGGCCGGCCGAACTGCTCGCGGGTGCGCGCGTACTCGACCGCGATCTCGTAGCAGGCACGGGCCGCCCCGGTGGCGCCCCAGGTGATCCCGAACCGCGCCTCGGACAGGCAGGACAACGGCCCCTTGAGCCCGGTGACACCGGGCAGCACCGCGTCTGCCGGCAGGCGGACGTCATCGAAGTGCAGCTCGGATGTGATCGACGCGCGCAGCGCCAGCTTCTGGTGGATGTCGGTCGCGCTGAAGCCAGGCTCGCCGCGCGGGACGAGGAAGCCCCGGACCCCTTCGCCGGTAGCCGCCCAGACCACCGCGACGTCGGCGATGCTCCCGTTCGTGATCCACATCTTGGTGCCCGACAGCACCCAGTCGGAGCCGTCCCGCCGCGCCCGGGTGCTCATCCCGGCCGGGTCGGAACCGTGATCGGGCTCGGTCAGGCCGAAGCAGCCCACCGCGTCGCCCGCGGCCATCCGCGGCAGCCATTGCGCCTTCTGCTCCTCTGAGCCGTACTTCCAGATCGGGAACATGGCCAGCGAGCCCTGCACCGAGACCATGCTGCGCAGGCCGGAGTCAGTCGCCTCCAGTTCCCGGCAGGCGACGCCGTAGGCGACCGCGCCTATGCCGGCGCACCCGTAGCCGGTCAGGTGCATGCCGAGCAGCCCGAGCTTGCCCAGCTCAGGCATCAGGTCGGCGGGCAGCGTACCGCCCTCGAACCAGGCGGCAATGTGCGGCTGGATCCGGTCGGCGGTGAAATCGTGCACGGTGTCGCGGACCAGGCGCTCGTCGGAGGTGAGCTGATCATCGATGCGGAGCAGGTCGAGATCGGCCGGTTTGCGGGCGTGGCCGGGCGGGTTACCAGCCGGGCTGCTGCCTGCTGGCGCGCCGGATGCGGCGGATGACATGGGCGGCTCCTCTCACCTGTCTGTCCTCAGGGTATTAAGTAGGGGAATTCCCATGTCAGAACCTCCGCGCAGCGGGCATCATCAAACCATGAGCGAAAGCAACGGTCATGGAGCCGGCGGAACCAGCCAGCTGTACCGCCGCCGTGACGGGAGGCTGCTGGCCGGCGTCTGCGCGGGCGTAGCCGCCTACTTCGGCATTGACGTCACCTTCGTCCGGCTCGGCTTTGCCATCTTCACGATCTTCTGGGGTCTGGGGGTGCTGGTGTATCTCGTCGCCTGGGCGGTCATCCCCGAGGAGGGCGAGAAGACCTCCATCGTGGAGAACCTGATCAACAAGCAGCGCTGAGGCCCGCCGCCGGTCCGGTTCGGGCCCGCGGCCGGGTCCGCCAGCGGGCCGGCGTTAGCGGGCCGCACCCGTCGGCGTCCGCACGGCGGCGATCACCTCACCGCGGTGGCGCCGCCAGTTCATCGCGAGACCGGCCGCGGCGCACAGGCCCAGCAGACCGGCCAGGCCCACGGCGAGCGGGGCCCCGATGACGTTGGCGACGGCCCCGCCGGCCAGGATGCCCAGCCCCTGGACGGCGAGCAGGCCGGACTGGGCCAGGCCGAACGCCCGTGCCCGGTTCTCCGTGGCCAGCATCTGCACGAACGACGCGGCCGCCGCGATCTGGTAGGCGCTGCCCACGCCGGCCAGGGCCCACAGGATCAGGACGGCCCACAGCGGCGGCCCGAAAGCGCTGCCGATCAGCGGTGCGCACGAGGCCATCGCCAGCCAGCCCATCATCCATATCCGCCCGGACGGGGGCACGAGCCGGCCGAACGCGAACGCGCCCACCACCGTCCCGAGCGGCATGGCGGCCATCAGCAGCCCGACCGTCAGCGCGTCCCCGTGCAGCGCGTGAGCATAAGGCGCGGCGAGGCCCTCCGGCACGATGCAGAAACCGGCCAGCCAGCCGAACAGCAGCAGCGTCCGCAGCACCGGATGACCGAAGACGATGGCCACGCCTTCCCGTGACACGGCCCATAGCGAGGGCCGCTTGCCGGGCTGGCGGCGCGGTGCCGAGCGCGGCTTCACCCAGCAAACCACGATCGCGGTGGACAGCGCGAAAGACAAGGCGTCGGTGGCCAGCGTCCGGTGCGGATTCAGCGCCGTGACGACCGCCGCCCCGGTGACGAAACCCAGGATCTGGCTGGCCTGGAAGCTGATGTTGCCGATCGCCCAGCCCACGACTAACGCGTCACCCGGCAGCACGTCGGGCAGCAGCGCCGACCGGGCCGAGGAAAACGGCGCGCCCAGCAGCACGGTGACGAACAGCAGCCCGCACAGGCCGGCCAGTGGCATGCTCGGGATCGCCATCAGCGCGACTAGACCCGCCCGGGTGACGTCGCAGATGATCATCACACGGCGCCGCGGGAACAGGTCGGCGAGCCCGCACAGCAGCGGGCCGCCCGCGATCGGCGGCAGGTAGGTGAGCGCGTACGCTAGCGCCGTCAGCAGCGCCGAGCCGGTCCGGTGGTATACCAGGATCGCGATGGCGACCTGTGCGAACTGGTCACCGGCGTAGGACAGGACCTGCGCGATCCACAGGGCGCGGAAATCGCGGATGGCGAAGACCTCATGGTACGAGGCCTTCCTTTCCGGGGCTTTCCGGTGTCGGCCATGCTGGGGCACGGTCAGGGGCCGCGTCACCCGCATGGCATCCGGCGGCGTCTGCATCGGCATCTCGAGGGTGGTGTCCCTGCTCATCCCGGGCACCCGCGTCGGCGTCTCGCCGGCCGCCGGGGGCTGCGCATGGCCGCCCGGCACGGCACCGGGCGTATCCGGCGGAATTCGCGAGCGGCACCGCGAGTCGCGGGGAGCGCGAGGTTGTTTTGCAGGGCTGTACGTGACCATGTTCTCGGCCGGAACCCGTGCACCCCGCCGAGACCCGAGCGTGCCCGGGCTGTGCCGTCTGTCTGAGAACACAGGCAGGATTACCCGCGCTCCCCGGGCATTGGGGAATCGTCCGTCATGAGCTGCCCCCTTCTCGCCCGACAACGGTCGACACTGGCGCGGGATTGACCGGTGTGACCAGGGTCACGGTGGTGACCTCTTTCTGTTATTTTGATGTCACTTAGCGTGTCGAACTTCATCCGCAATTGCAAGAGCATCGGCGAACATTGCGTTTT
>Ga0335081_10006645_pt1 | contig 18426 bp, 20 predicted proteins | sample Lox_Sample_35_FD_206713 | JGI IMG/M metagenome (GOLD analysis project Ga0335081, IMG submission 206713) | Soil microbial communities from Loxahatchee National Wildlife Refuge, Florida, United States - Lox_Sample_3.5 | ecosystem: Environmental > Terrestrial > Soil > Wetlands | place: USA...
GGCATCGGTCTGCTGGCGCACGGCGTATCGGTCGCTGGATGGCGATTCCTGGGCAGCGACTGGGAGGAGCGGAAGATCCGGGAGGAGCTCGATCGACGGAAGCGAGAGGGAGGTCGATAGGCACGCACCCATGGGACCGGCGGCCTGAGGGGAGGCGGAACCGACCGAAGGGGCCGGGCCGGCGAGGCCCGGGAGTGTCGGTCGCTGGGCTCGTCGCCTTGGGCGTCGCATCGCTGGCCGGGTGCGGGCCGGGCTCACCAGGACCCCAGATAGTGTCCGTGCGCGATCTGGGGCCCCTCGGCGACGCGGAGGCCCCAAACCTGCTCCGCGACGGAGGCTCCTCGGTCCCGATCGCCGGGCACATCCTGTGGGCCTTCGGGGACACGATCTTTCCCTTCCTCGCGGCCGATGGCACGCATCTCCGCTCCAACAGCGCCGCGCTCGCGCCGCCGGCCGCGCCGCTTAGCCTTTCCGAGCCCCTCGATCCGAACGGTGCCCCCTTCCAGTTCGTTCCGTTCACGCCCGACGAGGCCGCCTTCAACGCGTCGAGCTCCGACGAGCGAATCGCGCTCTGGCCGACGACGATGGTGCCTTGGAAAGACGGAAGCGCCCTGGTCATCATCGATCGCCTCAAGGTCCATCCCGGGGTACTCGACTATGAGGAGCTCAGCACCGAACTCGGCGTGGTCACGGGCGCCAGCACCACGGCTTCCCGGCTCGGCGCATTGTTTAGAGCCCCGGAGCCGTCGTTCGTCCACGGCGCGGTGGCCAAGGATGGATTCCTCTACCTCTATGCCTGCACGCCGAACGCGCTGTGCCGGGTGGCTCGCGCACCCGAGGGGCAGGCGACGGAGCGGGCCGCGTACGAGTTCTTCGCCGGAGCGGACTGGTCTCCAGACCTGGAGACGGCCGTGGCCACGGTCCCAGGCAGCACGGCGGGGTTCTCCGTCGCCTGGAGCGAGTCGCTGGGCCGGTTCCTCGCCGCGTCCACTCCGGGATTCGCGAGCTTCGTCGAGTTTCGCACAGCGCCGGCGCCGGAGGGCCCTTGGAGCCTTCCGTCCGTGGCGTTCGGGACTGCTAGCCCCATCTACGCGGTCTACCTGCACCCCGAACTGTCAAGCGACTCGACCGTGGTGGTCAGCTACTCGCGCCAGACGGGAAACTGGAGCGGCGAGATCCGTCTCGTCGAGGTCGAGGTGCGCTGAGGGAAAGGGCACTTCGCCTCGCGCCGGTAGAGGGCAGGGCGACGGAGCCGACGCCGGCACCGACCTCGACGCGGCGCGGGTCGTCGCCCGCAAGGTCGGTGCCGAGGCCGGCGACCCCGGAGCCGAGCCTAGAAATTGTAGATGTAGTTCACTCGGTAGAGGGCCGAGTACGTCGGCGCGTGGTTTACAGGGAGGTCCACGCCGAACGTGAACGAGTTGTCGGGCACGAACCAGAACCGGACGCCCGGGGTCAGGCTGAAGACGGTCCTGCCGGCCGGGGCGATCGTCTTCCCCGAGGGAGCGAAGTACGTCGTCGCGTAGGCTTCCAGGAAGGTGGTGAAGTTTCCAAGCGCGGGGAATGAGGCAGGAGTCCAAGTCTCGGAGAGGGAGAGGTCGTAGCTGAGATCGTTCTGGTAGGCGCCCGCGGCGTGGGGCCCCTGGAGGTTCTCCAGCTGGACGGAGAAGTACAAGCCCATCCGACCGAGAGCAGGAATGAGCTGGTGCACGTCCTGCCACCCGGCGATCACGTATTGCAGCTGTGTCTGAGTCCCCCCGAGCCCCTTGTTGGGCGTGTTGACCCGGAACTGGAACGCGTAGGACTGGCCTTCGGTGTCGACCAACTGGAAACGAGTGACCAGAGAGTTGAACGCCCCGTTCGGGATCGGCCCGCTGGTGGGGACGTTCCACTGGTAGGCGCCCACCACCTCGAGCATGAGGCGGCGGTCCACTCCATAGGCAATGAGCGCGTCCACGACCTGCTGGTTCTTCTGTTTCGGGTTCCCGTACACGAGGCTGTTCGTGTAGTCGGCGCGGAACTCTCGCTCCATGAAGTTCGTGGTCACTCGGAGGAGCGCCATGTCCGGCGTGTAGCGGTGCCGGTGCGTCCACGGCTCGGCCCAGCCCTCGGTGAAGAAGTTGAGGAGAGTCAGGTCCGGGGGTTGCGGTTGCTCGTGCGCTTCCGCGACCGAAAGGTCGGCGACCAGCGGTGGCGTCGACTCGAACTGGGCAAAGGCGGAGAGCGGCATCGCGAGGAGAATGGTCGCCCCTAGGTTAACAACGGCACGCATCGAGACCCTCCCTGGCTGTGGGCGCCGAAGGCGCCCGTAGGAGCCCGGAGGCTACTCTCGGTGACCTAACGCATCAAGCCGGAACGAACAGATGTTCCCTATTGTTACTTCTGACCCGCGAATGGCCAGCCGGAGCTCGCTTGAACTCGCCGGCATCCCTCCTTGGCGCGGCTTTCGACCAGGCGCGGAGCTTCTCTTGCGGCTATCTCCATTCCCAATCCGAGGAAGCGGGCGAGGAGTCGACGCCCGGGCGGCCCTCGAAGGGAGGCAGAGCGTCCGCGGTGATCAACCCGGACGACGGGAGGAACGGGTGATCTCCGACGCAACGCTCGACAGGCTCATCGCAGAGGATGCCCCCCACGGGGACCTGACGACCGACGCGCTCGGTATCGGATCGCTGCCGGGACGGATGGTCTACGCCGCGCGCGAGCCTCTCGTAGTGGCCGGGGTGGGCGAGGCGGCTCGGCTCCTCGGCCGCGTCGGAGCCACTGCCCACGGGCGAGCGGCGAGCGGGAGCTTGCTCCGGCGCGGAGAAATCGTCCTGGAGGCGGAGGGACCGGCTGCCGCCCTGCACCTGGGCTGGAAGGTGGCGCTCCATCTCCTGGAACAGCTCTCCGGGATCGCCACCCGGACCCGTCGGATCGTGGAGGCGGCCCAGGCCGGTGGGACCGGTCGCCACGTAGTCGTGGCCGCCACGCGAAAGTGCTTTCCGGGAACCCGCGACCTTGCGCTTCGTGGGGTCCGCGCCGGGGGCGGAACTGCCCATCGACTCGGGCTCTCGGACTCGCTCCTCCTCTTCGCGAACCACCTTGCATTCCTCGGACCCGGGGCGCTCCCCGCCGCCATCGATCGGTTGCGGGAGCGCGAGCCTGGGCGGAGGGTCGTCGTGGAGGTGGTGAGCCTGGAGGAGGCGCTGGCAGCTGTGCGTGCCGGCACCGACGTGGTGCAGGTCGATAAGCTGCCCGTCGACGCTTTCGCCAAGCTGGTGGCTGCCTGCCGGACGATGCCGGGGTCGCGACAGTACGCCGCGACCGGAGGGATCGACGAATCGAACGCGGCGGACTACGCCGCCGCGGGTGCAGACGTCCTCGTCACCTCGGCCCCTTTCTCGGCCAGGCCAGCGGAGATCCAGGTCGAGATCAGGCCCCGCTGACGTTGCGCGTCAGGGCCTCCGGGGCCCGCGTGGCGAACACCGGCGCGATGGCGCCAGGCATGGCCGCCACCGAAGCCGCCGTCTCCCTCGTCTCGGCGAACTCCAGGAGCCGGCCGGCGGCTCGGAAGCGGAAGACCACGGCCCCGTCCTCGGGGCCCACCTCCACCCGACCGCTTCCGAGCGTCGCCCCAGGAGGCCCATGAGCGCGTCGGTCGTGACGTCGCAGCGGTTGACGCTCACGGTCAGGCGGGGGTCACGTGGTTCCAGGCCAAGGCGCTTCACCGCGAGCAGGACCGCCGCGAGCGCCATCTTGGCTGGCGGGAGTGCGGCGTCGCTGCCGAGGTGGTTCTCGAGGTCGAGAGCGAGGAACTCGTAGGCGTCGAGGTCGGAGATTTCGACCTGTCGCACCCTCCGAAGCCGGCGCGCCGAGAACACGGCGTCCCAGCCGGGGACGTAGGGCTTCAGGTCCAGGACGGGCGTCCCGTCAACGAGGTCGATGTGGTCAACGAGGAGCGCGAGGCCGTCGCGCCCGAGGAAGCGGCCTACGCTCATGGAGATGGGCGTCGGCCGGTCGGGACAGCGACTGGCAAACGCGCCGCAGGGCTTGCCGCGCCCGTGGCGCCATCTGCGGGGGGCCGCGGGTTCCCCCTTTCCCCGCTCGTGGAAGTAGCCGACGACGATGAGGTGAGAGGAGCGCTCCACCCCTTCGAGCTCGCGCTCGAACCTCGGGTCCACCTCGATCCGGACGCACGCGCCGCCCCCGGGAACGCTGGCGGCGTCTTTGTAGGGGGACCGGACCACGGCCACTGTCTCGAGGACGATCGGGGGCATGGGCCCTTCCTCACCGTGCCACGGTCATGCCAGATCCTGATGTAGCCTAAAGACGCATCATACGGTGTAATGTTGCTCAGTTGGTAGGGGATAGCGACTGTAGGAAAGGCGACAGGGAGTGTCGGGAAGACGACGTGGCCGCCCGTCGCCAGCGGTCGAGGGGAGCCCACCCCGGGGGGAGACCGGATTTCCGTGGGTGCCGTCGCCGCGGGGAAACTCGGGGAATGTGGTTGATGGTCGCGTCCAACCCTGGGTAATATGCGCCCAGGCGTTGCCTAAACGGTCTCGTGAGGCAGGATGGTCTGGCGTTTCCCCTTCGCACTCGTAGTCGTGCTCGCGGCGACCTCCGTGGGAGCGGAGCCCTCCTCGAGGCGACTGGCGGTCGCAGCCGCCGCGAATCTGAAGACGGCGGCCGTGGAGCTGAAGGGAGCCTTCGAGGCGGAGCACCCGGGCGTGTCCGTCGTCCTCTCGTTCGGCGCGTCGGGCGCCTTCTTCTCCCAGATTCAGAATGGGGCCCCCTTCGACCTCTTCCTCTCGGCGGACCGCGAGTTCCCGGCGAAGATCGCGGCCGCCAAACTCGCAGCCCCGGCCGACGAGCGCGTCTACGCGTTCGGGAAACTGGTGGCGTGGCTGCCTTCGGGCTCGAGTCTCGACATAGAGAAGAAGGGGTGGAATGTTCTGGCCGAGCCGGAGGTGCGGCGGATCGCCATGGCGAACCCGGTCCTGGCCCCGTTCGGGCGCGCCACCGAGTCTGCTTTGAGGTCGGCGGGCGTCTACGATGCGGTGAAGGACAAGCTCGTGCTGGGCGAGAGCGTTGGGCAGGCGGCGCAGTTCGCCACCACCGGTGCCGCGGACGTGGCCTTCCTCCCGTACTCCCTCACCTTCGAGAAGGAACTCTCGAAGGGCCGGGTGATCTTCGTCGCGGAGGCCCACTATCCGAGGATCGAGCAGTCGGGCATCGTGCTTGGCGGCGCGCGGGAACCGGCGCTCGCGCGCGAGTTCCTAGCCTTCCTGACCGGAGCGGGGGGGCGTGCCATCCTGGCCAAGTACGGATACGGTCTCCCGTAGCCGATGGACGCCGCGGCTCTCACCCTCTCGGTCAAGCTGGCCGGATTCACCACGGCGATCCTGCTCGCCCTTGGCCTCCCGCTCGCCTGGTGGCTTGCAACCAGCCGCTGGCGGGCGAAGTTCCTGGTGGAGGCGGTGGTGAGCCTGCCGCTCGTGCTGCCACCGACGGTCCTCGGCTTCTACCTGCTCGTGGGGCTCGGCACGCGGAGCCCGGCGGGTCGACTCTTCGAGGCGGTCGCGGGACACCCGTTCCCCTTCTCGTTTTCGGGTCTGCTCGTTGCCTCCGTGCTCTACAGCCTGCCCTTCGCGGTGCAGCCGTTCGCCGCGGCGCTGGCCGCGGTGGACCGGCAGCTCATCGAGGCGTCTCACACCCTGGGCGTCTCGCCGGCGGCCACCTTCCTCAAGGTTGCGCTCCCTCTTGCCTGGCCCGGCGTGCTTGCCGGCGCCGTGCTGACTTTTGCCCACACCCTGGGCGAGTTCGGCGTGGTCCTGATGGTGGGCGGCAACATTCCGGGGCGGACGCGCACCCTGTCGGTGGCCATCTTCGACCACGTCGAAGCCCTCGAGTACCCTGCCGCGCACGCGACCGCAGGCCTGCTGCTCGCCGTCTCCTTCGCGGTCCTAGCGCTCGTCTATGCCCTGCAACGCCGGTCGTTGTTCCGATGGAACGAACGCTGACCTTCGACGTGGTGCGACGCTTCGCTCGAGGTCCGGCCATCGCGGCGCGGGCCTCGTGGGCGCTCCAGGACGCGCCGCTCACTGTCCTCTTCGGGCCGTCCGGCTCGGGGAAGACCACCGTGCTGCGCGCGCTCGCCGGGCTCGACCGGCCCGACGCTGGCTCGATCACCTTCGATGGAGCCACCTGGTTCGATGGCGACCGCGGCGTCTTCGTGCCGCCCCAGACGAGGCGCGTGGGCCTCGTCTTCCAGGAGTTCGCCCTCTTCCCGCATCTTTCGGTAGCCTCGAACGTGGGGTACGGCCTTCGTGGCTCGACGCGCGCCGACCGGCGCGCCCGGGTGGCGGACATGGCGGAGCGATTCGGCGTTGCCGACCTGCTCTCCCGCATGCCGGCCCAGCTCTCCAGCGGCCAACGCCAGCGGGTGGCCCTGGCGCGGGCCCTCGCCCCGCGCCCGCAGCTCCTCCTGCTCGACGAGCCCCTCTCGGCTCTCGACGCACCCACCCGCGAGTTGTTGCGGGGCGAGCTCCGAGGCTTGCTCGAGCAGGCTGGGGTGCCTGCCATCATCGTCACCCACGATCGGATCGAGGCCCTGGCCCTGGGCGACCGCCTCGCCGTCCTCCTCGACGGCGCCATCCACCAGGTCGGCCCGGTCCACGAGGTGTTCAGCGCGCCGGTGGACGCTGAGGTGGCTCGTGCGGTCGGCACCGAGAACGTCGTCCCTTCGCGGCTGGTGCGGCGCGTGGACGGACTGGTCGTCGTTCGGGCGATCGGCGCGAGAGGGCCGGAACTCGTGGCCGTCGACCCCGGTGGGGTAGAGGACGAGGCCTACGCCTGCGTCCGGGGGGAAGAGGTCCTGCTCGAGCCCGGGAATGGACATGCGTCTTCGGCGCAGAACCGCCTTCGGGGGGTGATCGAGGGTCGCCTGGAGGAGGGGCCCCTGGTCAGAGTGACGGTGGACTGCGGCGTGCGGCTCGTCGCTCTCGTGACCCGGCACAGCGCCGATCGATTGGAGCTGGGGGTGGGGCAGGGCGTGACCGCGGTGCTGAAGGCACAGAGCGTTCACATCGTTCCGAGGAGGGTGAGATGAAGACTCTCGCTACCGGATGGTTGGCGGCGTTGGTGCTGGGGGCCTCGCCTGTCCGCGCCGTCGAGCCGGCGCCGACGCTCGCCGTTTCGGGGCTCTCCCCAAGTCTGGTGCGCTCGGCCAGACGGGCCTCGAGGAGCTCGGCGCAGTAGTCGAGGACTGGGTCGAGCGCGGGGAGAAGCACCGGGTGACCGGTGTGCCGCTCGACAAGGTCCTTGCGGCGTTCGGGTTCGCACCCGGGCCGATGGGGAGGCAGGTCCCGGTGACGGAGAAGCGCGCCGGCTGGCGGAAGGTGGTGGTGGCCCTGGAAAACGACGAGTACCAGGTGGCCTTCTCCTGTGCCGAGCTCACGAGCGAGATCGGGGCCACCAAGGCCCTCGTGTCCTTCGCCTTGGACGGCGCACCGCTTGGCGGGGAGAGGGGGCCCTTTCGGTTGGTGGTTCTCACCGATCGCGAGCCCTCCCGCTCCGTCCGCAACCTCGAGCGCCTGATCGTGGTGGACGTCTCGCAGGCGCCCGGGCCGGCGAAGAGGTGATCCGCGCGACCGATGCGCATCGCCTGCTGGCGCCGGCATGAAGGCAGCGGGCAGGCGCCGCGCCCACGAAAACTATGGGTGGCGCAGCACACCCCGATCACTATGATAGGCGCTCGCTTCCGGGGGAATCCTGGCCGGTTGAGCCGCGTCCGGGTTGAGATCGCAGCGCCGGCCGTCCCTGCGCGGCGTGGAGGGCCCGGGGTTCGATGATCCGGCCCGGTGGGGCTGGGCAGGAGGGCGATCGGGCCACCCGCCTGGTTGACCAAGTGCGCGGGAGGGCGGCGGACATGACGGAGTCGGCAACCGGGAACGGAGCGTCGGCGCTGGCGGGATTGCTGGCGATGGCTTTCGTGGCGCTGGCGAGCTTCGGCAACTTCTACGTTTACGACTCGATCGGGCCCGTCGCAGATCTGCTCCAGAGGCAGCTCGGCTACAGCGATACGCAGATTGGGACGCTGAACGCGATCTACAGCATCCCCAACGTAGTATTGCTCCTCCTCGGCGGCATCCTCGTGGACCGGATCGGGGCCGGACGGGCGCTCTTCTGGACAGCCCTCACCTGCTTCCTGGGCGCCGCCCTCACCGCGGCCAGTCCCAGCTTCTACGTGATGGCGGCCGGTCGCCTGCTCTTCGGCATCGGAGCCGAAACGTTCAACATCGCCACGCTCGCCGCGGTCACCCTCTTCTACCCGCGCCGCCACACCGCGCTCATGATGGGCATCACCATCGGGGTGGGGAGAGCCGGATCATGGGTGGCCGACCTGTCGCCGTCGCTCTGGAAGGGGGTGTACGACGCCGGCTGGCAGTGGCCGCTCGTCCTCTCGGCGGCCATCGCTGCCACCAGCTTGGTTGCGAGTGCTGCCTACTGGGCGGTCGAGCATCGAGCCGCCCGGGACGTGAAGGGCGGGGCACAGGCGCAGCCCTTCGCTTGGCGCGACGTGCTCCGCTTCGACATCTCGTACTGGTACCTGCTCATCCTCTGCGTCCTCTGGTACGGCGTCATCCTCGCGTTCCGGAGCACCTTCGCCATCAAGTACTTCCAGCACGCTCACCGGCTGACCCTCGCCGAGGCCGGGCAGATCAACAGCCACGTCTTCCTGGCTGCGCTCTTCGCGACTCCGGCATTCGGCTGGCTCTGCGACCGGATCGGGCGATATGCCGGACTGCTCGCGGCCGGGGCCGCCCTGCTTCCCGTTTCGCTCGCCCTCATGGCGGCCGGGAGCCACGGGCTTGGCCTCGCGACAGCCTTCATCGGCATCTCCTATTCGCTCGTGCCGGCAGCGATGTGGCCACTCGTATCGCGGCTCGTGGAGCCGAACCGCTTCGGAACCGCTCTTGGGCTCATGTGGGTGATCCAGAACGCCGGCATTGCGGGCGCGAACCTGGCGGCTGGCTGGCTCAACGACCGCGCCGGCGCGAGCGCGCTGCACCCGTCCGGCTACCAGCCAATGATGGTCTTCTTCATCGCCGCGAGCACGCTCGGCTTCGGCTTCGCGGTGCTCCTCTGGCTTCGGTCGCGCGGCCGCGAGGCCGCCCCGGCCACATGAGCCTTGCGAGCGCCTTCGCTGGCCAGGGGCGCGCTGGGCTGGCGCATGGCATGGTGGGAGGACGAGCATGACCCGGCGGCTCTCGTGGGCGGCGGCGGTGGCCGCCGTGGGAATGGGCTGCGCCACTGGGCGGGTCGTCGACCGAGACCTGTCCGGACCGCAGGGAGAGCACCTCGTGCAACTGGAGTGTCCGTCGCCGGATCCCTGCCTGGCGCTGGCGCGGCAGACGTGCCGGGGCGACTTCGAGGTGGTGAGCGAGAAGACCGTCTGGAGCGGCTTCGGTCACGCTCCGCCCGGCAGCGCCGAGATGATGTGGGTCCGCTGCAAGACGGGACCGGTGGAACCGCCGGCAGGCGAGCCCCCGGCGCCGCGCGGTGAGTCCAAGTAGCCCGCCGCCGTGCCGGCTGGATGGGCGGGGGGCGGAGAGCAGGCGCTCACCCGGCAATCACCCGGCGACCTCTCCGAACAGGAAGCCGTCCTCGGAGAGGAGCATCTCGACGCGCCTTTCCGGGCTCAGCACCACGGTCTCCAAGGTGTGCATCATGCGGGGAGGGAAACACTTCTGCGCGCAGCCACAGTCCCCGTAAACCACGCCGGCGGCCCAGGGGACGGAGCGCTCGAGCACCGCCTTCGCGGTCCCCAGGCACTTGCCGGCTTCGTCCTGGGTGTGGATGCGGTCCCAAGCGAGGAGCCGCCTCGCGGGCTGATCGGGAGAGGAGTGAGCGTACTCGGGATGCAAGCCCACGGCGGCTTCGAGCTCTCCCTGCAGGACGAGCGGATCGGTCTCGCTCGAGATCGGAAAGGCGACGACCACGGTGTACTTGAGGCCGTGCTTCGCGGTGGTGTGGTCCGGGTGACGCTTCATTTGCTCCCTCGCGGTTGTGCTTGCCGGGCCTACGTTACCGGAAGCGATGCGGGGAGGCGCACAAAAGGCGGGACTCAGTGCCAGGGCTTCAACACCCGCAACAGGGCGTCGAACACGAAGGGCTTCTCGAGCCAGGCGACGATCCCGCGGGTTGACCGCGGGGGCGCCGATCCCGACACCACCACTACCGGGATGGAGGCAGCATTGGGTATCTGAGCCTTCGCAGCGAGGAACGCCCAGCCGTTCATCTGGGGCATCGCCATGTCGAGCACGATCACCGTGGCGGGGTGCTCGCGGAGCTGGTTGAGCGCCGCCCGGCCGTCGGTGGCAGAGGCGACCGTGTATCCCTCCTGCTCGAGGACGGTCGCCAACATCTCTCGCGCCATCGGGTCGTCGTCGACGATGAGGACCCTTCGCTCGCTCGTTTGTTCGACGAGTTCCACTCCCGCTAGGGTAACCACGTCCGCCGAAATCGGAGAGGCCCAAGAGGGTGCCGGCGCCGCCACCCGCAGACGGCGGTCCGCTCCGTCGTCGCTAGGGGAAAGCCGCGCGCTCCTGAAAGGCGCCGCCCGGCGCGAGATCAGGCCAAATCCCAGGTGGTTGCGGCTGCGGCGGGCGCTCGCGACGATCCCGGAAAACGAAGGCGAGGACGGCCGCCACCCGCCGTCGCCGAGTCGGCTCGTGCAGATTTGGATCTCGCCGCGAACGACGGTGCCGAGACTGCCTCAAATCGCCCGTCGGCGGCGACAGGCGGCCGGCTAGTCTCGGCCGGACGGAGCGATCAAGATTCCGATTTCCCCGGCCGAGCGGGTAAAAGACTGCATGGCCAGCAACCGTAAGAAGAGGACGACGGAAACGAGGCAGAAGGCGAGCAGCACGAAGCAGCGTCCGCGCGCCCGGGCCGCTACGCGCGCTTCGAAGGCTTCGCGCCGGCGAGGCGACAGGCGGGCGCGCGCGACGACCCGGCGGGTCATGAGAGCCGAGGAACTACACACTGCGCACCACAAGGCCGGGCACTTCGTAGCTTACCGCCACATCCGGTTCTCCGACCCAGACTTCCAGGCTGGCATCGTTTCTCCGTCAGCGGCGACGGGGCAGGGGCAGACCCTGCCCTTGCACGGCACCGAGTTCCGGCGCCGCCAGGCGACCGCCGAGCAGTCGGCAGAGGTCGCAAGCGCCCCCCCGGTCTTCTCCGACCTCGACGTCGAGGAGGTGAAGAACCACGTGGTCTACCTGTACGCGGGAGCTGCCGCCGAGCTCAGGTTCGACGGCTCCCGCGAGGAAGAGGTCCGCGCGACCGCCGGGCGGGACGATGAGAAGGCGCGGGAGCTCCTCGAGGACATCCGGCGCCCCGAGCTGGAGGCCGAGTTGCGAGCGGCCGCCGCCGACATCGTCCGGGAGCGATGGAGCGAGGTTCGTCACCTGGCGACCGAGCTGCTCAGGTACAAGAGCCTCGGGGGCGAAGAGGCCGAGCTCGTCTGCCGGGAGGCGGCGGCCGCGGAGGCCCTGGCCGCCTACCGCGCCGTTCACCGAAGGCGGCGACGGTAGGAGCCTTCGGTGCCTCCCAGCCCCGGCGACCGCGGCTTCCGGAGCTCGCCGTCGCTCGGACCCTTGCCGGAGGGCCCGAAGGAGGCCCAGGGAACATAGCGCCCGAGGGCTTCGCTGCGCGTTTCACCTCGTAGCTAGTAGTAGCGAGTCTCGCCCACCGGGAAGAACCATTCCAGCTCCGCACCCGGGTCCTCCTCGCCGGCGTTGAACTCGAGCGGCTCAACTGTCTGCGCAGGCGCGGGCTCGTCGCGCTTCACAGTGTCGTCGGCCAGTCCGAGCAGCGCGCGGATCTCCGCATCGTCGCCCTGCACCGGACGCACCTCCAGGCCAGTGGCGAAGGCGATCTCGTCGAGCGCCGCCAGGTTGTGCGGATTGGTGATGGCGAGGACGAGGCTTCCGCGCCCGCGCCCGGCCTCGTAGCGCACCGGGAAGGCGACGTGCTTCTTGAGCAGACGCTCGGGCACGAGCGCTCGGATCGTCGGCGAGACGTGGCTCCCCGCCAGGCTCACGGGAGGAGCGAACGGAAGGAGGTGGGCCATCGGTTGTAGTCCCCAGGTGCAGTTCTGCCTCTAGGGTAGTGGGCGCGCGCACCTCGGCCAAAGACCACGAACGATTGTCGCGTCAGGCGGGGATAGGGAGCCGAGACCCAGGGGTTCCACCGGTGCAATCTTGCTCGCCTTTCCAGCAGGGAGGCGGCGAGCCAGGCCCCACACGCCGAAGCGCTCCCCCGCGCCCCTCCGGTTCGCCGCTTCCGGTGAAACCGCCGGGACGGCCAGCTTCGACGTCCTCGTGCCGAACTCACTCGGCATCCCCTGGCTCATCGAAGCGCTCGGCCAGGTGAACGGAATACGGAAGGTCTAGGTGCGGGTTCCCTGGCCGCCCGCGCCCTGGCCAAGCCAAGAGGCCGGACCTGGAAGGGTGCCGGCTTCTCGAAGGCCAAGCCTCGTCAGTAACCCATCGTCTGCGTCTGGCACTGGTCGGTCGTCGGGCAGCCGGTCCCGTTGGTGAAGGGGCAGCAGACCCACGCGCAGGCCGCCGCGCCGCTCGCCGAGACCGTGGTGCTGCTCTTCGCCGACTGACCCGTGCCGGTGACGGTACCCGGGTCTCCCGATCCGTGGTCTCCCGCGGTGTCGTGCCAGGGCGCGCTCCCCAGCTCGAAGCCGGTGAGCGCGGTGGCGGCGAGCGCCACCGAGCCGTCCGCGACGCACTCCGTGATGCTGGCGCTCCCGGACGGAGCACCCCCCGCAACCGAGACGGAGCACCACCCGAGGTAGTTCAAGACCGTCAGCGCCGCGGGCGTGCCGCCCGAGCACGTCTGCGAGCCGCCGCCCGATCCATTGCTGGAATAGCCGCTCGATCCGCCGCATCCGGCTGCGAGGGTGGTGAGGCCGACGATGATGCCAAGAACGGTCGCGATCTTCATGCCCCGATAACCCCCGGCTCGAAGCAAGTGTGCCAGCGATGCGCGGTCCCACGCGGGGCGGGATTTTGCGTGGCCGGGCCATTCGGCCGACCCCGGCAGGGGCCGCTCACCCTGAGATCGTATCGGGTGCGGCTCGGGGAGTTGAGACGGTGGCGACCAGACCGGGCCGCAGGAGCGTGGCCGGTGGAGAGCCGTCGCTCACGAGGACCGAACTCGCGCCGCAAACTCCCCGAGCCCCGTCCGACCGACCCGGGAGTCACGTTGAACCCGGGGAGGCGCTCCCCGCGTGCCTTCTAAGAGCTCGTTCCTCAACGATGATTCGCATCTACATGTCGGCTCGCTGCTTGCACCGGAGCCGACAGTGCCACAGCGCCGAAGGGCAGCGCCGAGGCAGGAGTGAAGCCCAAGGTACTCGCACAGGCGATGATGACCTACACGACTCCCGCTGCGAAGGCCGCCTCCCTGCGAAGGCAGCTCCTCTGGAGCAACCTGGCCTTCTTCGCACTCTGGCTGCTTTGGAGTGCGGTCGCCAAGGCGACGCTGGAGACGGAGTCCGGCATGGCGGCGCTCGGGATCGTGTCGATTCCCACGGTTCTCGTCGCGATATGGGCGACGATCGTCGACTACCGGACTGCCTGGCACCTGTGGCGGTGGCAGGGTGCGCTCCGCATGCTCGCGTGCTCCGTCGTGGGCGGCTATCTCGACGTCCGGACGGAATTCGTCGGGACCTTTGTCATCGCCGCCTTCCTCCTCTACCTCTACGCGCAGGTGGGGAAACAGGTCTACGCTCCCCAGGCGAGCCGAGAGGTCTTCGAGAGCTAGTTGCCGCCGCGCGCCGGAGCGCGGGGCGTTTACGCACAGCTGGCCCGGCCTTCCGCACTCCGGAGGCCTGCGACGACACCGGATTTCGCTCGAGGAGACCCGGGTGGGTGTCCTGCGGAGCGCTCCGACGCCGCGGCGAGCCCGTCCTCGGCTTCTTTCGGGGCGCGCGCCTTCGCGCTTGCCAGCGCGGCTCCCCGCCTTGCACAATCCGTGTCGTGACGCGCCGGCGACTGGCGATCCTCCTCCTGCTGGCGCCCGGCTTCGCCGCCGGGCAGGCGGTCGAAGCTGCGCTCGCCACCCAGTCCCAGGCAGGCGTCGCGAACCGGCAGGACTGCGGGTCGGCTGCGGGCGCGACTTGGAACTGGGCCTCCGCGGTCGCCCCGGCCGTCGGTGACCGCTACCGCCTCGCGGTCTACCCGGGGCCTTGTCCCGCCGCGGTCCCGGCCGCCACGACCAGCCCGGTGATGGTCGACCTGGCCGCGACCGGCGCGAGTCAGTCCTACGCACCCGTCGCGGTCTCCGGCATGGGGGCGGCGGGGGGCGTGTCGAGCTGCACCGCTGCCGAGGACGTGCAGGTCGACCTGTGCGTGTACGACGTCCCACCGACGCTCATCGGGGGGACACTCGTCTCGCAGGGAACGTTCACCTTTCAGCTCGCCATCCCTCCGGCTCCGGTCGTGGACTCGGTCGTCCCGAGCGATTCCTCCCTCACCGTGACCGTCTCGGCCGGAGCCGCGGACGCAACCCACACCGCGACGAGCGGTGTCCAGTTCGTCGTCACGTGCGCGCCGAGCGGGACCGTGGGAGCGGTCACCGGGACCGGGAGCGCCGGGGCCATCAGCTGCGCTGGGCTCACCAACGGCGTCGGCTATGCCGTCACGGCGACCGCGGAGAGCTCGGCCGGGAACCCCGGGCCGGCGTCGCCCACCCACGCGGCCGGCGCGGACACCACCCCGGGCATCTACGTGCTCACGGTGAAGACCTTGGGAGCCGGGGCCGGGACGGTGCAGGGCGGCGGGCTCCATTGCTCCTCGGGATCGGCGAACGAGTGCAGCGCCAGCCAGGCCGAGGACGCGGTCGTCAGCCTCACCGCCACGGCGACGTCGAGCTCCACCTTCGAGGGCTGGTACGGAGGGGGGTGCACCGGTACCGGTCCCTGCGTCGTGACGATGACCGGGGCGCAGACGGTGACCGCGACGTTCGCTCCGCTCCTCTACACGCTCACCGTCGTGACCGCGGGGGACGGCGTCGGGTCGGTGCGAAGCCAGTGGACGAGTTGTAGCTCCGGATCGGGGAGCGGGTGCACCGCTGAGCTGGAGCCGGGAACCATGGTGACCCTCACCGCGGATGCGGGCACGAACTCCAGGTTCACTGGATGGTCGGGCGGCGGGTGCAGCGGCTCGGGGTCGTGCACAGTGACGATGAGCCAGGCGCAGACGGTGACGGCCGACTTCGCCTCCCTGTCGTACATGCTCACCGTCGTCACTGCGGGCGACGGGACGGGAACGGTGGAAGGGGACGGCATCCACTGCACTTCCGGTTCGACGAGTCGCTGCAGCGCGAGTCAGCCGTCCGGCAGCCCGGTGTTCCTGACGTCGATGGTCGGGGCCAACTCGAGGTTCGCGGGATGGTCGGGAGGGGGCTGCAGCGGGACGACCTACTGCATCGTGACGATGAGGAGCGCGGAGACGGTGACCGCCATCTTCGACAGCTCCGGCGGCGGCAATGCCGGCGGTTGCCAATCGGGCGAGGCGGGAGGGGTGTGCCTCCTCGCGGTGGCCGTCCTGTGGGCGCGGGCGCGCCGACGGCGTCGGCGGTCGTCGCCCTGAAGCCCTGAAGGCTCGAGTCCGCCGGGCGACGGCCCGGTGCCGACTCCCCAGGACGAAGCCGCGCACGCGCCGGCAGCTGGGCTGCACTCTCACGGGGAGAGGTGGGCGAGCCCGATGCCGCCGAGCGCGCTCAAGGCGACGACGAGGAAGGGGGGGGCTCGCCAGGCCGTGAGGAGGACGAAGCCGGCGAGGGAGATCCCGAAGTCGCCGCGCGTCCGCACCGCGCTCGTCCAGACCGGTTGGTACAGGGCCGCCCCGAGGAGGCCCACCACCGCGGCATTGACGCCCCGCATCATCGCCTGCGCCCGGGCCCGCCTCCGGAAGGTGTCCCAGAAAGGCAGCGTTCCCACCAGGATGAGCAAGCCAGGGAGGAAGATGGCGACGAGACCCATCGCGGCGCCCGCCACGCCGTGCGGCCGGGGACCGACGACGGCGCCGAGGTAGGCTGCGAAGGAGAAGAGCGGTCCCGGGATCGCCTGTGCCGCTCCGTAGCCGGCGAGAAAGGCGTCGTCGCTCACCCACCCGGGCGCCACGAATGCCTCCCGGAGCAAGGGCAGAACGACGTGACCGCCGCCGAACACGAGCGCGCCGGAACGGTAGAACGCCTCGAAGAGGGCGACACCCTGCGAGCTCGCGAGACTGCTCAGGACGGGAAGGCTCGCGAGCAGGAGGAAGAAGGCGGCGAGAGCGAGCAGCCCGGCGCGCCGCGATACCGGCACCGCCACCGGGCCGCTCGGCACGAGAGGCGCCGACCGGCAGAGCCACAGGCCCGCGACTCCCCCGAGGGCGATCGCCGCCACCTGGGCGACCGAGGCCGTGCTCGCGAGGAGGATGAGGGTCGCCACCAGGGCGATGGAGGCCCGCTGCCGGTCGGGGCAAAGCGCCCGGGCCATGCCCCAGACGGCCTGCGCCACGATCGACACGGCCACGAGCTTGAGGCCGTGCAGGAGCCCCGCGCCGGTCGTCCCGCCGAGCGCGTGCGCCCCGTACGCGAAGAGCACCAGGGCGATGGCAGATGGCAGCGTGAAGCCCGTCCATGCGGCGAGCCCGCCTCGGAAGCCGGCGCGCATGAGCCCGATGGAGAATCCCACCTGACTGCTCGCCGGGCCAGGGAGGAACTGGCACAGGGCTACCAGATCGGCGTAGGCCGGCTCGTCGATCCAGCGGCGCCGAACCACGAACTCCTGGCGGAAGTACCCGATGTGGGCGATGGGGCCCCCGAAGCAGGTGACCCCCATCTTGAGGAAGGCGAGCAGGACCTCGAGAGGCGAGCCCGCCTCGGCCGTGCGCTCGGCCGAGCTCGCGTCGGCGCTCAAGGAGCTCCTCCGCGCTTCGCCCGGCGCGGCCTCCGGGGCCGGTGCTCGCCTCGTCGGCCTCGCTTCATCGGCTTGCTCCTCTCGGCGTGAGAACTCACGGCTCCCCGCCGAAAACCTAGCGCAGCTTCGGCGTCCGCGAGAAGGCCCGTGTGGTGGCGTCGACCCCGGAGTCCCGCACGAGCCGTGACCGCGATCCGCGGTTACCCGAGAGGGGGCGCCCTGCGTGGGAAGCGGGTCGACGTCGAGTCGCCCGGGCGCCGGCGCGACGGGGTGCCCCAGGGCCGCACGGGAGGTGCGTCCGTGGGCGGCGCGGAAGCCGCTTCGGCGCCCACCTCCAGCGTGACACCCGGGCCGGGAGGTGCTCTAAACCCGCCATGTCTGGCAAGGGCTTGTTTGCGCGTGGGCCGGTGGCGCTCGCCACCTCCGTCTTCGATCGTCTGGAGGAGGCGTTTCACGGTCGCACCATGCGGCGCACGGTGGCCGCGATCCTGGTGGCGGCGTTCGTCGCCGCCATCGGCGTCATCGAGATGGTTCGTCGGGGCCTGGGAGGCCCCGCGCTCGCGGCCGCGCTGCCGCACAACCACTTTCACGCCGTCGAGCTGGCCTTCTACCTCCTGCTCTCCTACGAGGTGCTGGGGCTCGTGTTCGCCATCGCGCAATCGGTCTCGAACGCTGCGGGAAAGCAGTTCGAGATCTTCTCGCTCATCCTCCTGCGGCGATCGTTCGACGCCTTCGCCGGCATCGATGAGCCGGTTCGCTGGGCCCAAGCACAGGGCGCGGTGGGGGCGATGGTCTCGGACGCCCTGGGCGCCCTTCTCATGTTCGTGGCGCTCGGCTTCTACTACTCCATGCAGAAGCACCGACCGCTCTCGTCGGACGTCCAGGACCGGGCGAGCTTCATCGGCGCGAAGAAGGTCATCGCTCTCGGACTCCTGGCGGCGTTCCTGGCGCTCGCGGGTCGCAGCGTCTGGGGCCTCGCCACCCGGCTCGACGCGCACCCGTTCTTCGAGGCCTTCTACACCCTGCTCATCTTCGCCGACATCCTGGTAGTGCTCATCTCCCTGCGCTACAGCTCGGGCTATTACGTGGTGTTCCGGAACTCCGGGCTGGCGGTGGCGACGGTGCTGCTGCGGCTCGCGCTCGCAGCCCCGCCTCCCTGGATCGCGCTTCTCGGCCTCGGCGCGGTGCTCTTCGCGCTGGGGCTGACCTTCGCCTACAACCGGTTTGCCCCATCGATGGGCGATCTGCAGCCCGGCCAGCGCCTGGCGGGGTAGGTCTCCCGGGGCGCGGCGCTACTCCATCTCGACGCCCGTCGCCACGACGAAGCGGGAGACCATGTTGTAGCCGGCGATGGTCCCGACCAGCTCCACCACCTGGGCGTCGGGGAGGAGCGCTCGCACCCGGCGCATCGTCACCTCCGCCACGGTCACCCGCGTGGTCATCTCGTAGGCCAG
>Ga0335081_10006646_pt1 | contig 18426 bp, 12 predicted proteins | sample Lox_Sample_35_FD_206713 | JGI IMG/M metagenome (GOLD analysis project Ga0335081, IMG submission 206713) | Soil microbial communities from Loxahatchee National Wildlife Refuge, Florida, United States - Lox_Sample_3.5 | ecosystem: Environmental > Terrestrial > Soil > Wetlands | place: USA...
ACGGCGAGGCGCAGCGCCGCATGCTGGAACGGGATGGCAAGCCGCTCAGCCGGCAGGAGCAGCGCACCGAGCAGCAGCGGCTGGACGAAGCCTCCCGCAAACTGAGCGCCGAGACACCGGCGGAAAAACAGCATCGCATGGACGAAGCCGAAAAGCGGCGCAAACGCGAATTCGCCTTCCTTTCGGAAATACCCGATCTGTACGACCTGCGACTGGAGGGCGAATCCACCGTGAACGGCCGCCCGGTGTGGGTGGTCTCGGGCGCGCCGCGTCCGGGTGCCCAGCCCAAGAGCCGCGACGCGAAAATGTTGCTCCACATTCGCGGCCGTATGTGGATCGACAAAGCCACCAATCAATGGGCGAAGGTGGAAGCCCAAACCACCGGGACCATCTCCTGGGGTTTGTTCCTGGCGCGTCTCAATGCCGGCGCGAGTATGATCTTCGAGCAGACGCCCGTGAACGAGGACCTGTGGCTGCCCAAGCGCCTTTTCCTGACCGGCAGCGGCCGCGTGGCGTTGCTCAAACGGCTCGCGGAGGACGAAGAGATCCAGTGGAGCGGTTACCGCAAGTTCTCCGTCGATTCTAAAGTGTTGACCGAACCGCCGGCGGGCTCAAAGAATTGAACCCTATACCCGCCCGCGCCCGATAGTCTTCGGTTCTTCGTTTGGCGACGTTCCGTCGGGGTCGTTGGCCAAGGCGCCCGGCGGCGCTGCAATCGGCCCGTCGAGCAGCGGGTCGGCGGTGGCGTGCATCCAGCGGTCCAGGCGCCGGCGCATTTCCTCCAACGCCGTCCGCGCCAGCGGGTCGCGCGCCAGGTTCCTGGTTTCGTTGGGGTCGAACACCAGGTCGTAAAGCTGCTCGGGCTCCACTATCTGATTTCGCCAGCCGTTGTCCAGCCAGTACGTCTTGCTCGGCCCATCATCGCAATTGGGAAGGTTCGGATGCTCGCGGCCGTCGAAATGGCGGATGTATTTCCACCCGTGCGTGCGAACCGCCCGCTTGGGTTCATATGCCGCGTGGTAATTCACTTCCGCGAAAATCTCCTCGTGAATCTCGCGCGCGTTCCCGCGGACCAGCGGCAACATCGATGTTCCCTGCAGCCGCGGCGGCTTCTCGATGTCCAGCAGCTCGCACAGCGTGGGGAAGATGTCCAGATGCGAAACCATGGCGTCGCACACCTTTCCACCGCTGAAGCCGCCCGGACCGCGCATGATCAGCGACACGCCCATACCCGCATCGGTGAGATGGCACTTCATATCGGGGAACGCGATGCCGTGATCGGTGGTCGAAATCACCAGCGTTTTGTCCGGCAATCCATGGCTCTCCAGCGCATTCAGCACCACGCCCACGCCATCGTCGAGGACGCGCGCGCTGGCTTTGAACGCGGCTATGTCCGCGCGCGATTGCGGCGTGTCCGGAATCGGCACCGGCGGCAGGCAGAACCGCCCATCTTCCTTCGACCCCGGCTGGCGGTACGGCCGGTGCGTCTCAAAGAAGCCTACGTCCAGAAAGAATGGCTCGTGCACTCTCCCCAGAAACTCCGCTGCCCGCGGCGCTACGTCTTCCGCGTGATTGCCGCGCACCTCCGTCACCTGGTCATAGCCGATCACCGCCGGATCCCTGGCGATGTGCTGCAGACCGATGAGCGCCGACGAATATCCGGCGGCGCGCAGCGTATGCGCCAGGTGCTCCTTATAATCGCGTAGCGCAAACCCGCGGTGTGCCAGGCCGAACATGCCGTTGCTGTGCGGACACGTGCCGGTGAGCAGACTCGCACGGCTGGGCGAGCACGTGGGCGCGGCGTTGAATGCCTGCCGGAAAAGCACTCCTCCCTCTGCCAGCCGTTGCAGATTCGGCGCCGGCACCGCATGCCCATATGGCTGAAGATAGCGCCCGGAATCGTGGGAGTGAATGTAGAGAATGTTGGGCCGGGAGCCGCCCGTCTGCGCGTTTGACGCAGCCGCCGCGCCCGCCATACAGGCACTCAGGAAGTTGCGCCTCGGCAGATCGTCGAAAGACATGATCCTATTCCACCACGCAAGTGAAGTTCGCCGTGTCATCCGTGCTTCCCGAGCCTTTGTACCGTGCCACCATGGGAAACTGGCACAATGGCCGGCGGCGCACCACCGCGCCGTCGCGCCACACGGCATTCAGCACCTCCGGCGCCTGGCCTTCTTCCACCCACCGCACCACCGCATCGAACTGGCCCGTGGGCTGGGGCCCCGGTCCGCCGCCGCAGTGCCCCACCCCGGGAGCCAGGAACAGCCGGGCAAACGCGGCAGTATTCCGCGCGCCGCCCAGCTCTTGCTGCACCCGCTGGTAGTACTCGATCGTGCCCTCCGGATAGATCAGTTGGTCCGACCATCCATGCCACAGCACAATTTTTCCGCCGTGGTCGCGAAACGCCGTCAGGTCCGGATTGTCGGTGGCCAGCACCGCGCTGAACTCCTCCACCGATTGATCCCAGTACTGCTCGTAGAGCGCCGGCGTCAGCCCGCTCCAGTCCCATTGCGGATTCTGCGTCAGAAAGAATCTCCACCACTCCAGCGTGATTGGGTTGGGCCGCCCGGTCAGAGGCGTCCCGCCGGTGGACGTCAATCCGAAAAAATCCGCGCCGCGCTGCAGGCCGTACCAGAGAAATGAGCCGTCCCGCCTCCGCGGGCCCTGCCAGATCCGGCGGATCACTTCCGCATCTAGATCGGTAAAATCGCCGCAGCCAGACGCGGACGTTCCCACCAGTTCTTTCGGATCGTAAGTGCACCTTGGCGGATTCTCGATCACCCCGTCCTTCACTCCATCGGCCGCGTCGCAGGCTGCCACCGCCGCCGCCTGCGCGGCCACGAACTTGCATTGCGGCACGAAGTTCTTCAACTCCTGCATCACCACGTGTCCCCACATCTGCTCCACGTGCAGCCTGGTCCAGTTGATGGCCGGCGCGCCGGAGAGGATGCCGTCGTAATCGTCCGGATACCGCTGCGCCTCGCTCAGCCCCTGCCGTCCGCCGGTCGAACAGCCGTTGAAGTAGGAGTAGTTCACGTGCCGCCCGTAGAAAGCTTCCACCAGCCGCTTGCCGGTGAGCGTCATCTCGTGAATCCCCAAGTACGCGTTGTCGCGAATCAGCAGCCAGTTGAGCCGTCCATTGGCGTCCAGCGCGAAGCTCGCGCTCGCCCCCTCGTGCCCCGTGTCCGTCGATCCGGCGGCGTATCCCTGCGCCACCGGCCCCGCCACGCCGTTCGCACTTCCGCCCGAAAACCCTGCGCCGCCCACACCCTCGAACCGTCCGTTCCAGCCACTCACAGGCAGTCCGATCCACACCCGGATCCGGTCGCCCGCCGGCGGATGGGTCACCACGGCCGTCACCCGGCAAAACTCCGGCCGTCCGTTCGCCGCCGGTTCCACGGCCGCCGATTCGATCGTCGTATTCGGCAGAGCCACCGAAGCCAGGCTCGCGCACGTGCGCACCGGCGCCTGTCCCGCCGCCATTCCCGCCAGCCCCAGAATCAGAATCGCTGCCCGCATTCCGTCTTCAATCCAAAACCATCCCGGCATAATTTTCCGCCAGGCTGGTCCTGGCAGCCCTCGAGCTGAGGACATAATCCAGCTCCGCCACCTGCCGGCGGTAATCGAATTCGCTGCCCTCCGCCCCGCGATGCAGCATCGATGTCATCCACCACGAGAACCGTTGCGCCCTCCACACCCGTTGCAGGCACCGGTCCGAGTACCGATCCAGCAGGTCCATCCTTCCACGCTGGTAAAATTCCGCCAGCGCGCGCGCCAACACCCGCACGTCACCCACTGCCAGGTTCAGCCCCTTGGCGCCGGTCGGCGGCACGACGTGCGCCGCATCGCCCGCCAGAAACAAACGGCCGTGGCACATCGGTTCCACCACCAGGCTGCGCATTCCCGTCACGCCCTTCTGCAGAATCTCACCGCGGTTCGGCTCCCATCCGTCCGAGGTTCCCAGCCGCATCACCAGTTCCTGCCAAATCCGGTCGTCCGTCCAGCCTTCCAGCGCTTCGTCCGGCGCGCATTGCAGATAGAGCCGAGTCACCGCCGGGGACCGCATGCTGAACAGCGCGAAGCCGCGTTTGTGCAGCGCATACACCAGCTCGTCCGAGCTGGGCGCGGCGTTCGCCAGAATGCCCAGCCAGCCGAACGGATACTCCCGCTGGTACACCGTCAAACACGCCTCCGGAATGGAGGGTCGGCAGATTCCGTGTGCTCCGTCGCAACCCGCCACAAAGTCGCAAGCGATCTCATGCTCCCCGCCATTCAAAAAGAACCGGATACTCGCCTGCGCAGTTTCAAGGTTCTCCACCGACACACTCTCCGCCCCATAGAGGATCGGGCGCCCGCTGGCGTATCGAGCCGCAATCAGGTCCTTGACGATTTCGTTCTGGCCGTAAATCGTAATCGATCGTCCGCCCGTCAATTCCTCGAAATCGATGCGATGCCGCCGGCCGAGAAATGCCAGGTAGATGCCGCCATGGCGCATCCCTTCGCGCCGCAGCCTCTCCCCCACGCCGGCCTCAATCATGAGATCGACCGTGCTTTGTTCCAGCACGCCCGCCCGTACGCGCTCGATCGTATATTCCCGGCTCCGGCTCTCGACAATCACCGAGTCGATGCCCTCCAGGTGCAGCAAGTGGCCGAGAAACAGGCCTGCCGGACCCGCCCCCACGATTCCAACCTGTGTTTGCGCGCGCATCACACCCTCTCGATGATCGCCGCGATTCCTTGTCCCACCCCAATGCACATCGTGCACAGCGCGTAGCGCCCGCCGGTGCGGTGAAGTTGGTGGAGGGCCGTGGTGATCAGCCGCGCTCCGCTGGCGCCCAGCGGATGGCCGAACGCAATCGCGCCGCCCCATGGATTCACGTGTGGCGCATCTTCGGGAACCCCCAGTTCACGCAGCACCGCGATGGCTTGCGCCGCGAATGCTTCGTTCAACTCCAACACATCCATCTGCGCCACTCTCAGCCCAGCCCTGTCCAGTGCTTTGCGGCTGGCGGGCACCGGTCCAAGCCCCATCAGCCGCGGCGCTACTCCAGCGGCCGCCGAAGCCACGAATCGCCCGCGCGCCGTCAGCCCATGCTCGCACACTGCTGCCTCCGAAGCCAGTAGAATCGCACCCGCGCCGTCGTTGATGCCGGACGCGTTCCCCGCCGTCACCGTGCCATCCGGCTTCACGATCGGCTTCAGCCGCGCCAGCCCTTCGAGCGTCGTATCCTTCCGCGGATGCTCGTCCATCGAAACGTCCTCCGTCCCCTGCTTGCGTGAAACATGCACAGGCACAATCTCCGCCGCCAGGTGCCCGGCTGCCATCGCCCGTGCCGCCCGCTGCTGGCTGCGCCATGCGAACGCATCCTGCGCTTCGCGCGAGACGCCGCACAGCTCCGCCACGTTCTCGGCCGTTTCCGGCATCGAGTCCGTCCCATACAGCTCTTTCATCCGCGGATTTACGAACCGCCAGCCGATGGTGGTATCTTCGATTCGCTGCCCCCGGCCAAACGGTTCGTCCGCCTTTCCCAGAACGAACGGCGCCCGCGACATGCTTTCCACTCCGCCTGCGATGGCAAGCGATGCCTCACCCGCCGCAATCGCCCGGCAAGCTATGGAGAACGCGTCCATGCTCGATCCGCACAGCCGGTTCACCGTCGTTCCCGGAATCTCCTGTGGAAGACCGGCCACGAGCAGCGCCATCCGTCCGACATTGCGATTGTCTTCGCCCGCCTGGTTGGCGCAGCCATAGACAACGTCGTCCAGGCGGCTCCAATCCACCCCTCGGTTGCGCTCCATCAGCGCCCGAATCGGAACCGCCGCCAGGTCGTCCGCGCGCACCGCCGCCAGGCTGCCGCCGTACCGCCCGAATGGCGTACGTACCGCATCGCAGATGAAGACATTCCCCATGGCGCAATCGTTCCCTTGTACGATGACCGGCCCGTTTAGTCAAGCCCGTAGGTCAATGCTCCAGCGTGCAGCGCCCTGCCGCGCACGGTGCTATCATCTTCCCGAAATCGAAGGTCGCGCCCGGAATCCCCACGAAAGGACCGTATGATCGAAACCATAGAAACCCTGCTGAGCAATTTCGAGCGCGGTAAGCTGACGCGCCGCCAACTCGCTCTTTCCCTCTCTGCCCTGGTCGCCGCCGCGCAGGCCGCGCCACAGGAGAAGAGCTTCCGCGCGGTCAGCATCAACCACGTCACTGTAAAGGTTCCCGATCTTCACCGGACGTCGAACTTCTACCGGCAGTTCTTTGGGATGCCGCTCAAGCAGCAGTCAGCCAATACTCACATCCTCGGAGTGGGAGACTCTTTCTTCGGCATCGAGCAGGGCGAGCCTCAGGGCGCCGCCCGCCTGGACCACTACGACTTTGGAATCGCCGCCTTCAACGCCGATGAGGTGCGCGCCAGCCTGCGAGCGCTGCATCTACAGTTCGAACCGGGCAACTCGAAAGAGTCGTTCAAGTTTCACGACCCCGATGGCTTCCTGGTTCAGGTGAACGCGCCTGATTACGTCGGGCATGTGGGTTGACAAACGCCTACCCCAGTTCATCCCTCTTCGCCGCGCGGATCGCATAGTCCGCTGCCCGGTAAGCCAGAGCCTGGATAGTCGCCGTCGGCTGCTGCCTCGCGGAAGTCACGAAGTTGCTGCCGTCCACCAGAAACAGGTTCGGAACATCGTGCGTTTGGCTGTGAGCATTCACTACCGAACGGCCTGCATCGTTGCCCATCCGGCAAGTGCCCATCAGGTGGCGGCTCGGCATCTGGTCGACAATGTCCCATGGCCGGCTCCAGATCTTGCCGGCGCCCGCGCCTTCCAGGATCTCTATCTGCTTCCCGATCATCCACTTCATCGTGGCCACGTCGTCCGGGTGGTAATCGTACGTCACCCGCACCGCCGGGAGGCCCCAGGCATCCTTCACTTCGGGATCCAGCGTAATCGTGCTTTTCTCCTGCGCCAGCGACGTGGTGTGGGCCATCAGCATCATCGTGCGGCTGAAGTACTGCTCGAACATCTGCTTGTACTCGCTGCCCCACCGGGGCGCATCCGGCGGTAATCCATTGAGCGCAAAACCGGCTGGATAGTAGTCGAAACGGGCATCGATGCCGCCCCCGCCATAAAAGCCCCGTTTGGAATCGGCCGCGTAATAATCGTGAATCAGCCGCGTCACCTGAATGCCCTTGTACTCGTTCAACGGATGCTCGAACACCCCTTGCGATTCGGCGCCGTTATCCCACATCAGATACTTGCCCACCGCGCCGCTCGAATTCGCCAGGCCTTCCGGAAAACGCTTCGACTTCGATAGCAACAGCAGCTTCGGCGTCTCCACGCCATTGGCGCAAACAAACACAGCTTTGGCGCGCTGCAGCGTCTCGCGCCGGTTTCTGTCGAAGTAGACGGCGCCCGTTGCCCGGCCGGAGCCGTCCGTCTCGATTTTACGTACGTAGCACTCCGGCCGGATTTCGCAGCGCCCTGTCTTTTCCGCTGTGGGAATGACGCTCACCAGCGCGCTCGACTTCGCCCGCATTTCACAGCCGAACGATTCGCAGAAGCCGCAATTCACGCAGGCCGCGCGGCCCTGATACGGCTGAGAGAGAATGGCTACCGGCGCGGGAAACGGATGCAGTCCCAGCTTCTTCGTCGCTCGTTCAAACAGCACGCCCGATGACTTCACCGGCATCGGTGGCAGCGGGTACGGCTTCGATCGCGGCCCCTCGAACGGATTCGCTCCCGCCAGCCCGGAAATGCCAAGCTCGTACTCCGCCTTTGTGTAGTAAGGTTCCAGATCGGCATAGGAGATCGGCCAATCCGCCAACTCCGCGCCGCTCACCGCGCCGTAGAGGCTGCGCTCGTGAAAGTCGCTCTCGTGGAAGCGCCAGTAATTAGCTGTGAAATGCACGCTGCCGCCGCCCACCTGCCGCCCATACTCGATTGCCTTCATGGGCCGGGCGGCGTCCGTTTCCGACTTCCGATAGGTCACTGGCTGAACCTTCGGGTCGTTCGTCAGGCCCGGCGCAATCGTGTATTTGATCTCATCGTGCGAGTAGTCCCTTTCGCGCAGGTAGGGCCCCTGCTCCAGCACCACCACGCTGAATCCCGCGGTGGCCAGTTCTTTCGCCACTACGCCGCCCGCGGCGCCTGCGCCAATCACCAGAAAGTCGACGGCCTCCGCGGTGGGAAAGGTTGCGGCGCTCATTTCGGCTCCGCGTCGTAATACCCGAACGGCGGCTGGTAGCTCATGCGATCCTCAAAGCCGATCTGTTGCCATCCCACTTTTCCGCGGTTGCCGCCGTAACGTGGATCTGCCAGAAAGCCGAGCACTGTATGCGTTCTGAGCAATTCGAAGAAGTCGGACTTCTCCATTCTCCGGATCAGCGTTATCTGCTGCGGGCCAGTGAGTGACGCGATGGCGGTCGACTCCGGAAACAGTTCCTTGCGCTTCTGTTGGAACTGCGCCATCCCCGACCGGTAGGCTTCGCGTTGGTCGTGCGCGAATGTCGTCAGCGCCCGGTCTATGAAGAAGATGACCCCCGCTTCCCGCGCGCCCGGCCCTCCGGTGGATGGAATAATCTGCGCAGCGATAGCTTCTATCTCCCCTGCCGTCTCCGCATTCAGGGATTCCCAATGCGTGCCGGGCGCACCCGCGACGGCGTGGGCGTGTCGCTGCGCTGCCCGAACTTCCGGCCACGCCGCCATCGCAACGCAAGCGGAAAGCCAGTGCCTTCGTGTGGAGTCCATTGTGGTAAGCCATTATCACACGGCGGCAATACGTTGGTGGACTTCTGAAGTGGCGGAAGCTAAGGAAGAACTTGCAGGCGATCCAACGGCTACCAGGACTCTTGCCACTTTAGGTTGCTGGCCAGATGATGTGGGTTCATCCGGCTTTCGAAGCCTAGCTTTTGGACAATCGCGAATTCCGCGGCGGCAAAGTGTGCGGCTTTTTCACTACCGCGATAGGCAGTGTAAAGAGCCTGATTCCGTACTTCATCGCGGACGCACAGCGTCCATTGGTTCGAGTCCATTTGTACCGACAGCGACAAGCCACTCCATTCGGCGCGGTATCGGCGTTGTATTTGAAACAGCAACGCCGCGGGTGGCAAAGGTGTGGCCGCGCGCTGAAAGCCGGCACAGCCTGCCATCATGCCGCCTTCAACTGGATTACCGCTGGTTTGTGCGAGGGGGGTTGTTCGAAACGGCAGAAGTTAACGCACCCTTTGTTTTTGCAAGTGAGACAGACACGCTTCTGAGTCATGCTGAATAGAACATATCCGATCCGGCCGTATGCATCAAATGGTCTTATGCGGGCATCGTTGCTTTCCCAGCGCGGGTATCCGAACCTGAAACTGGCACCCCTAAAAGCGGGAGGGGTGCTCGGGAGATCCCCCAGCGTTCCCTCCTTATCCGAGCCGCCGCCGCAACTGATCCATCCTCCATCCCTTTCTCCCCTCCCCCCAACTTGACAACATGGATCGCAAGCATAGTCGGCCACCTTGCCGACTGCTATACTCCCGGACGGAAGATCGTTCGACCGCCAAGGAAAGCTGGTGGCACGCGCGCTCGATGTTTGCACGGAGGCTCAGCTCCGCGGGATGGTGAAGAAAGCCGGAGTCGAATAAGCGCCCGGCGTGCCCTTACCAGGCTCTTGCCCCAGCCGGAGCGGCCTCCTGGGTGACATTATTAGGTGACCCAATCCGATTGATTGACAACTTTCCGCCACCGCCATATAATCCTTTGCAATAGTCAAACTACTTGACGGGCTTAGGCTTAGCTTGAAGGGGAAGGTCCGCCGGTAAGCCTTGTTCGCCTCTCCGGTGGCCATTCGGAGGGAGCACCAAATGCGATTACGCGTTACCGCGCTTGTATTTCTAACGGTGAGCCTCGGCTTTTCGCAGGGCACCACGGCGACATTAGACGGCATCGTCCACGACCAGACCGGAGCGGTCGTACCGGGAGCGGCAGTTACGGTCACCAACACCCATACCGGAGTCTCGACTTCGGTGGTGAGCAACGCGGAGGGAGACTTCGTCGCGACCTTCCTGCTGCCGGGAGAATACCAGGCGACGGTGGAAAAACCGGGATTCAAGAAAACCATTCGCAGCGGCATTACGCTCTCGGTGGGCGATACGATCCGCATCGACCTGGCATTGGAGGTGGGCACGCCGACGGAAAACGTGACGGTCAGCGCCGAAGCGCCGCTGGTGAAGGCCGACACGTCGGAGCTGGGGCAGGTGGTACAGCAGAAGCCAATCGAGGAGCTGCCGCTGAACAGCAGCACGGGGCGCAATTTCACCGCCCTGATGACGCTGATTCCAGGAGCCATCCGCACCAACCCGGTGGGCACATTCGATGCTCCCCAGGGCAACTCCAGCTTTGCGGTCAACGGGCAGCGCGACAGCGAAAACAATTACATGGTGGACGGCGCCGACAACAACGAAGTGTTGTTGGGCATCGTCACCATTCTGCCGCCGCCGGAGGCGCTGAGCGAATTTAAGATTCAGACCGACAATTACAGCGCGGAGTTCGGCCGGGCAGGCGGCGCTGTGATCAACGTGGACACGCGGTCGGGAACCAACGAAATCCACGGCAGTGCCTTCGAGTTCGACCGCAACAGCTATTTTTCCGGCCGCGGCCCGTTCGATCCGGCGACTCTTCCGCCGTACCGGCAGAACGAGTGGGGCGGCACGCTGGGCGGCCCCATCCGCAAGAACCGCCTGTTCATCTTCGGCGACTATGAAGGCTTTCGCCAGGCTGCCGGCACAACCTACATTGCGAGCGTGCCGACTGCCAATCAGCGGAATGGCATCTTTCTGGCCAGCGAGGGCGCGGGAACCATTTACGATCCTTTCAGCGGAGCGCCGTTTCCCAACAACACGATTCCCACGGACCGCACCAGCCCGGTGGGCCAGGCGCTGCTGAATCTTTTCCCGCTGCCCAACCTGCCGGGCGTGGTTTCGGCAGGGAATGGTGTGGCCAACAACTACACCGGCCCGGTGGTGCAGACGCAGCACGTGACGCGCGTGGATACGCGCGTGGACGCACCCATCTCGGCCAAGGATTCCATGTTCGTCCGCTACAGCATCTTCAATGCGTTCACCGCGCTGCCTCCTCTGTTCGGCCCTATGGCAACCGGCAACGTTCCCGGGGCGCCCGGGCAAGGTCCCTCGCGCGACCAATCGGTGGTGCTGAGCGAGGTGCACGTATTCAGCCCCACCTTCATCAACGAAGCCCGGTTTTCGTATAGCCGCATCCGCGACACTTACTACGGTTACGATTACGGGCAGAACCTGGCGACGCAACTGGGTATTCCCAATATCAATGTGTTCGGACCCATCTCCACCGGATTGCCGATCATTTCCATTGCCGGGCTGAGCGGCCTGGGGACCGAGGCGCCCATTCCGGCCATCCGCTACGAGAACAGTTTCGAATGGATCGACAACGTCACCTGGATTCACGGCAATCACAGAATCAAATTCGGCGCCGATATTCACCGCATGCGGGACGATTTCTACCAGATCTCGCTTGCCAGCCCGCGGGGCCAGTTCAATTTCGACCAGAACTACACCTCCAACGCCGGCGCTTCCCGAACCGGTTTGGGAATTGCCAGCACGCTGCTCGGATATCCGGCCACGGAGAGCCGGGGCGTGATTTACGATTTCCCCTCCAACCGCATCTTCGAGCCGTTCTTCTTCGTGCAGGACGATATCAAGGTCACGCAAAAGCTGACGATCAACCTGGGCCTGCGCTACGAACTGTATTTCCCGCCGACGGATGCGTTCAACAACCAGTCGAATTTCGACCGGCAGAACGGCCAGATGCTGCTGGCGGGCCGCGGCGGAAACTCGGCCGCGCTGGTGAACCTGGATGCCAACAATTTCGCCCCGCGCTTCGGCTTCGCCTACGCGTGGAAAGCGAACACGGTGATTCGCGGTGGATATGGCATCTCCTACTTCCCCGACAAGTTCGGCGCCACCGGCGGCACGCTCAACGACAACTATCCGTTCATCAGCTTCCAAACGGTCACGCCACCCTCCATTTACCTGCCGAGCGCGCAGTACGCGATTTCGAACGGCATCCCGAGTCCCGTTCTGCCCAACCTGAACCAGGCTTCCGTTCCGCTGATCGGATCGGCGACGTACTTCGACCCAAACTACAAGATGGGATACGTGCAGTTCTGGAACCTGACGGTGCAGCGCCAGCTCACTAAGGATACGGTGCTCGAGGTGTCGTATGTGGGCAATCGCGGGACCCACCTGTTCGGCAACAATCATTTCAACCTGAATCTGCCGATGCCGGGCCCCGGTGCGGTGGTTCCTCGTCAGCCGTTCTATTCGATCAATCCGCTGGCTACCAGCATCAACCTGCGAGATTCCAGCGAATGGTCCAATTACGAGGCGTTGCAGGCGAAATTCCAGAAGAGATTGAATCACGGCTTCTGGCTGCTGTTCTCCTATGCCTACGCCAAGTCGCTGGACGACGCCACCACCTCTTATAATCCGCTGGATTGGGACGGCATCACGCGCGGACCATCCGCCAACGACTTCCGCCACGCCGTCACCATCAGCTCGGTTTACGAGCTTCCGATCGGCCGCGGGCGCGCGCTCTTCACCCACATGAACCCGGTTCTGGATGCGATTATCGGCGGCTGGCAGGCCAACGGCATCTACACATTCCGCACCGGCGTGCCCTCCACTGCGACTTTGTCTTCCGCGCTGGCCAGCCAGGAAGTGAATACGGGCGGCAGCGATCGTCCGAACCAGATCGCACAGACAGCTCTGCCGTCGGGCCAACGCTCGCTGCTGCAGTACTTCAACACCGCTGCCTTCGCCGCGCTTCCGGCGGCATCCTATACATTCGGCAATGCGGGCCGCGACACCATCCGAGGTCCGAGTTTTTCCAATCTGGATTGTTCAATGTTCAAAAACTTCCGGATCAAGGAGCGCTACCGCCTGCAGGTGCGCGGAGAGTTCTTCAACGTTGCGAACCATCCCAACTACGGCAACCCCGGCGCGAGCTTTGGAACCGCTACCTTCGGAACGATCACTTCGCTGGCGGGCAACGCCAACATGCGGCAGGTGCAGTTGGGCGCGAAAATACTGTTTTAATGAATCAGCCGCAGATGAACGCGGATGAACGCAGATAAGAGGAAAGAGAATTTATCCGCGTTCATCTGTGGCCCAAATTGGTTTTTTTTAATTAGAGGAGGAGTCATTTTCATGGGGGGAAAAATCCTCTGTGGCGCAGGCTTGGCGGTAGCCCTGGCTTGCGCGCAGCCGCCTTACTTCAGTTCCGTCCGTCCGGCCATCAACCAGGAAGAGCTTTCCATCAACCGCGGTTCGGCCGCGCTGTGGCAAAGCTTGAAGAAACTGCATACCAGGGCCAGCATCGTCTGGCTGGCTGCCCATCCCGACGACGAAGATGGAAGCGTGCTGGCCTATGAGTCGCGCGCGGTGGGGGCGCGCGTGGTGCTGTCGCAGACCAACCGGGGCGAGGGCGGCGCCAACGTGATGTCCGACGATTACTTCGATGCACTGGGCCTGGTCCGCACGATGGAGTTGCTGAAGGCCGACGAATACTACGGCGTGGAGCAGCGCTGGTCGATGGTGGTGGACTACGGTTTCTCAAAGACCCTGGCGGAAACATTCAAGAACTGGACGCACGACCGCTACTTCTATGACATTGTCCGTATCGTGCGAATGGAACGCCCGCTGGTGATCGTCACCTCTCACCCGGACGGACCCGCCGCGGGCCACGGAAACCACCAGGCGACCGGGCGCGTAGCCGTGGAAGTTCTGAAGGCGGCCGGCGACCCCAATGTGTTTCCCGAGCAGATCCGCGCGGGATTGCGGCCCTGGACGCCGCTCAAGGGCTACGGACGCGGTGGACGCGGGGGGCGCGGCGGACCATCCAGCCCGGCCAACGTCGAGATTCCGGTGGGAGATTACGATCCCTTGCTGGGGGCGAATTATTCACAGATCGCACGCGAAGGGCTGGGTTTCCAGAAGACGCAGAACGGCGGGCCCTCCATACCAAAGGCGGGCGAAACCATGGCGCAGTATCGCCGGCTGGGTTCTGTGATACCTGCCAAGGACAAGGAGGAAAGCTTCTTCGACGGCATCGACGTTTCGCTGGAGGGAATCGCGAGCAGCGTCGAGGGCGGGGGCGCGGCTTTTCTAAAAGCTGGGCTGAAGGACATGAACGCGGACGTCGAAAAAGCCATTGTGGACTTTTCGGCCACGCACCCCGAGCGCACCGTTCCGGCGCTGGCGGCAGGACTCAAGACGAACATCCGGCTGCTGGATGAGCTGGAAAAGAGCAGTCTTGCCGGCGATGCCAAATACGATATCCGGCACGAGCTGGAGATCAAGCGCGCACAATTCAACAATGCGTTGAGCGAGGCCCTCGGACTCTCGGTCAGCGCCGCGGTAGGTGTTGCGGAGCCGCGTGGCGGGCGCGGCGGCTTCTTCATGGGAGATCCGGAAACCAGCCGAACGGCCATCCCAGGGGAGACCCTGCATGTAAACGTGCAGGTAGACAATCAAAGTTCCACGGCAGTCAAGCTGGAAAAGGTGAGCCTGGAAGCCAACGGGCAAAAAGACGCATGGAACATCCATAGTGCGGGCGCGCCGCCGGCGGGAGAACTGGCGGGCAACCATCCGGTGCAGGTGGAATTTGCCGTGTCCGTGCCGCGCGACGTCACCTACACGAGGCCGTATTTCAGCCGGCCCGACATCGAACAATCGTGGTACGACATCCTCGACCCGCGGTATCGGAACGATTCCCTGCCGCCGTATCCTTTGACGGCGTGGCTGGACGTAAGCTACGACGGCGCGCCGATTCGCGTCGGCCAGTACGTGCAAACGACACAACGTGTCACCGGCCGCGGCACGGTGTACGAGCCGCTGGTGCTGGCGCCCGCCATCAGCATCGCGGTTTCGCCGCGCCATGGCATCGTGCCGCTGGGGGCCAAATCGTTCGCCGTTACGGCCGTGCTTCACAGCAACGTCAAAGGGCCGGCCGAAGGCAGCGTCCGGCTCGAGCTGCCGCAGGGCTGGAAAGCGGCGCCGGCCTCGGCGCACTTTGGAACGGCCGCCGACGGCCAGGAACAGTCCGTGGCATTTGAGGTGACGCCCGCGCAATTGACGGAGCAGGCCTACAAGATTACCGCCGTGGCGGAGTATGGCGGCAATCAGTATCGCGAAGGCTACGACGTGACCGGCTATCCGGGAGTGCGCCCGTATTTCCTATATCGGCCGTCGGTGCACCGGACCACCGGCGTGGACGTCAAGATGGCGTCCGATCTCAAGGTGGGCTATATCAGCGGCAGCGGCGACGATGTGGCCGCGGCGCTCGAGCCGTTGGGCATCAAAGCGACCTTCCTTTCGCCCGCCGACGTGGCGTCGGGCGATTTGAGCAAGTATGACGTGATTGTCCTGGGCGTGCGCGCGTATGCGGTGCGCGAAGACCTCAAGACGAACAACGACCGCCTGCTGGAATACGTCAAGAACGGCGGCGTGGCGATTGTCCAGTACAACACGCCGGAGTACGATCATAACTACGGGCCATACCCTTACGTGATGGGCCGCAATCCGGAAGAGGTAACAGACGAGGCGTCGGTGGTGACCATTCTCGATCCGGCGAACCCCATGTTTAACTGGCCGAACAAGATCACGCAGAAAGACTTCTCAAATTGGGTGGAAGAGCGCGGATCGAAATGGATGCAGAGTTGGGATCCGAAATACGACGCCCTGCTGGAAACGCATGACGAAGGACAGGCGCCGCAAAAGGGCGGCCTGCTTTATGCGAAATACGGAAAAGGGATCTACATCTATAACGCCTATGCATTTTACCGGCAGCTGCCGGAGGGTGTGCCGGGAGCGTACCGCATCTTCGCCAACATGCTGAGCCTGCCGCGCAATCCGCAGCGGTGAGAAGAGAAAAACCAATTTGGGCCGTAGATGAACGCAGATAAACGCGGATAAGGCTCGTTATTTTTCATCCGCGTTTATCTGCGTTCATCTGCGGCTAAACCTTTTTCAAGCTTGTCGATGTCCGGGAACGCCTCGATTCCGCCGGGCGCTTGCGTGGAGTATGCGCCGCAGAGATTGCCGATCCGCAGGCATTCCACCAAAGGCATGCCGCGCAGCACGCCGTAAAGGAAACCGGCGTTGAAACAATCGCCCGCTCCGGTGGTGTCCACCGGTGTCACCGGAATCGAAGGCACCGTGCGCAATGCGCCGTCAACGGTGATGGCGGAACCTTGCGGCCCCAATTTCACCACCACGCCGCGAACGCCGCGTTGGTGGAACCAGGCGAACATGCGATGCGGCTCGGATTCTCCGGTCAGCCGCTCCGCCTCGTGCTCGTTAGGTAGAAACCAGTCCATCTGAGCAAGCGCGTCCATGCTGGCCGGATCGGCCAGCCAGCCCTCCTGCCAACCGACATCGATGGACGTGCTCGTTCCCCGTTGGCGCAACCGCTCGCCCAGATCCGCCAGCAGCAGCGGCGGCACGGGAAAGGCAAAGTGGACATGGCGTGCACCGGCCAGCCGTTCGCAGGTTTCCGGCCTGCCCAGCATCCCCGCCAGTTCGGCATTGGGGCCGTAGTAGGTGTAGAAAATGCGGTCGTGCGGCGTGGATACGGCTACTGTAATGGCGGTGGGTTCGGTGGGGTGCGCCACCAGCATCGACGTGTCCACTCCGCGCGCCGCGAAACGGCGGTGGAACCATTCCATCTCGTCGGCGCCGGCAACGGCCAGCAAGGCAGTGCGCATGCCCAGCCGGGCAAGCCCGCAGGATGTGTTGCCAACTCCGCCGCCGGTTTCGCGCCCGCAGGCCCGTGCGAAGCCTTCCTCGCCCAAGCCTGGCAAGGAAGGAAAGCCGGTCAGAATCAGGTCGATGAAAATATCGCCGACGACAATCGCGTCCCACTGTTTACCGGCGCTCATATTTTCGCGAAGGGCCATTCCTGTTTTTGCCGCGCCCATAACAGGTAGGCCGCAATCCCCACAAAGAGCACGGCGAATCCGAGCCCGATGAAATTCCAGCCGCTGGAAAGCAGAATCCAACCCCATCCCACGAAAGCCAGGATGCTGGGCAGCGGGTAGAGCCACATGCGGAAGGGGCGATCGATATCGGTACGGTGCCGGCGGATCATGGTGACTGCGATCACCTGCGGCAGGAACTGAGTCACAATCTGCACCACGATGAGCGTGCTGATCAGCGTCTCCAGCGGGAACAGGCAGGCCAGCGCGGCGGTCACTCCGACGAACAGCAGCGAGAACGTAGGAAAGCGCTTGGTGGGATGAACGCGCGCGAACGCTCTGAAAAAGCGCCCATCCACCGCGGCGGCGTAGGGCACGCGCGAGTAGCCCAGCAGGATGGCAAACACGCTGGCGATGCTGGTCCAGAGGATGAGGCAGGTCATCAGGTTGGCTGCCCAATGCCCGTAGACGCGCTGGATGAAGTCCGACACCACCGACGTGGTAAGCATGGCCTGACGCCAGGGCACAACCCCGACGATAGTCACGCTCATGATTACGTATACGGTGCCCACCCCGAGGATGGCGTAGAGAATGGACCATGGAATGATGCGGCTGGGATGCTTCACTTCGCCCGCGAACAGGCACACGTTGGAATAGCCGCCGTAGCTGTAGATGGAGATGAGGGTGGCGCCGCCAAGGCCCATGAACCACTGAGGTGACAGATCAAATGCGCCTGGAGGAAAGTCGAACACGCGGCTCATCTTGAAATTCACCAGACCCGTAACCACAACCCAGAGCACGGTTCCCATCACCACCACCCACATGACGACGGAGAGCTTGCCGACATCGCGGATATCGCGGTAGAGCAGCACGACGCACAGCAGGATGACGGCCATGGCGACGAACTTGCCCTGCCAGGGGCCCATGGTGGGCCAGAAGAACCTCACGTACCAGGAGAGCCCCACGGCGCCCGATGCCAATGAAATGGGCGCGATCACGGTAGTTTCCCATAGAAAAAGGAAGCTCATCAGGCGGCCCAGCGATTTGGGCCCGAACGCCTCTTTCAGGTAATGATAAGGGCCGCCGGCGCCTGGCATGGCAGCGCCCAATTCGGCCCAAACCAGGCCGTCGCAAATGGCCAGAATACCGGCCAGAAGCCAACCGAGCAGCGCTTGCGGCCCTTTCATGGTGGTCAGCAGAATGGGGATGGTGATGAACGGACCGATGCCGATCATCTCGAGCATGTTGGTAGAGGTGGCCTGAAACAGTCCGATTCCCCGTTTCAGCTCCGAGCCAGGTTGTGACATGGAAAGCGGCCCCTCCGGCGACTCCGCACGGCTCCGAATCGCCTTGAAGAAGGCGGGCCAGGACGGAAAATTAGAATATCACAGCCGTACCGGGAGGCGGCCGCGCTGTGTTGTAGCGCCCGCGCTTATTTCCGG
>Ga0335081_10006647_pt1 | contig 18425 bp, 18 predicted proteins | sample Lox_Sample_35_FD_206713 | JGI IMG/M metagenome (GOLD analysis project Ga0335081, IMG submission 206713) | Soil microbial communities from Loxahatchee National Wildlife Refuge, Florida, United States - Lox_Sample_3.5 | ecosystem: Environmental > Terrestrial > Soil > Wetlands | place: USA...
ACCCGTTAAATGAGTTAAATCAGCAATTGGTTAAATGAGCAACTCGTCTGCGCCAGACTTTCACTCGCGCCAGCACTTCCAACTTATTTAACCAGTTACTCATTTAACCACCAACCAACTCAAATCACTTCCGGCGCGAGCGAGATGATTTTCATAAATTTCTTGTCGCGCAACTCACGCGCCACCGGCCCGAAGATACGCGTGCCCTTCGGATTCATTTCCGGGTCAATGATGACTACCGCGTTGCTGTCAAACCGCAAATACGAACCGTCACTGCGACGGATCGGCTGCCGCGTGCGCACGATTACCGCGTTGTGGACCTCGCCTTTCTTGACCTGTCCGTCCGGCGCGGCGTCCTTGATGTGGACCTTGATGATGTCGCCCACGTGCGCGTAACGCTGGTTGCGGCCCAAAACGCCGATCGCCCAGGCGATCTTCGCGCCCGTATTGTCCGCCACGTCCAGATGGGAACGAATTTGCAACATAAAATTCCGCTACTCCGCCACCGGCCCGACGCCCTGATGGCGCTCCACCACTTCCAGCAGCCGCCACCGTTTCGTCCGGGAAATCGGCCGCGTTTCCTCAATGCGCACGCGGTCGCCCGGCTTGGCCTCGCCCTTTTCGTCATGGGCGTAAAATTTTTTGTAAGCGGTCACTACCTTGTGGAACCGCCGATGCGGAAACCGGCGTTCGACGCGCACGACGATGGTCTTGGCCATCTTGTTGGCGATCACTTCGCCGACGCGCTGTTTGCGTTGTCCGCGTCCTGTTTCCGTTGGAGTCACAGTGTCAGCCATACGATTCAAGCCGCTTTCCCCGGCAACTCCGCTCCGCGCGAGCGGAGCTGTGAGATGCGCGTTTCGAGCCGCGCGATGTCGCGGCGCAGCGTACGCAGGCGCCCGGACTTTTCCAGTTGGGCGCTCGCCTGCTGCAAACGCAGGTTGAACATTTCGTGGCGCAGGTCGCGGCTCTTGGCCGACAACTCCACCAGCGTCATGTCTTTCATTTCCGTAAACTTCATAAAATTTGTTTTGTAGCGTCGAGCCCGCGGCTCGACCCTTGGCGCGCAGCGCCAACGCTACACTCACCTGCTCATATGATGCCGCGAAATAAACTTGGTTTTGATCGGCAGCTTCGTCGCCGCCAGGCGCAACGACTCGCGCGCCTCCACTTCCGTCACGCCGTCCACTTCAAACAGCACGTTCGCCGGGCGAATTACCGCCACCCACGATTCCAGCGGGCCTTTCCCCTTGCCCATGCGGGTTTCAAGCGGTTTCTTCGTGAACGACTTTTGCGGAAAAATGCGAATCCACATTTTCCCGCGCCGTTTCAAGTTGCGGGCGATGGCCACACGCGCGGCTTCAATCTGTTTGGTATCCAGCCAGCAACGCTGGAGCGACATCAGGCCGTATTCGCCAAACGCCACCGTATGCCCGCGGGACGACAAGCCCGCGCGGCTGCCACGGTGCATCTTGCGATACTTCACTCTTTCAGGCATCAACGGCATAGTAAAAATCTTCTTCTAAACCGGCGTTGCCTCCGCCGGCTGTTCTTTCTTCTGCGGTTTGTTTTCACCCCGGCAAATCCAGCATTTGATGCCGAGCTTGCCATAGACGGTGAACGCCTCGGCAAATCCGTAGTCAATGTTCGCGCGCAATGTGTGCAACGGCACGCGACCCCAGTGATACATTTCCACGCGCGCAAGTTCCGCCCCGCCCAGACGGCCCGAACAGCGGATCTTGATTCCTTCCGCGCCAAAATCCTGCGCCGTCTGCAGCGCCTTCTTCATCGCGCGCCGGAAGGAGACGCGGCGTTCCAGTTGCAAGGCGACGTTCTCGGCCACGAGTTGGGCGTCGAGCTCCGGCGTTTTCACCTCGACGATGTCCACATAAACTTCCTTGCCGGTCTTGCGGCTCAGTTCCTCTTTGAGCTTGTCAATTTCTGCGCCTTTGCGACCGATGACCACGCCCGGACGGGCGGTCAGAATGGTGACGCGGCAACGATTCGTCGCGCGTTCAATCAGAATTTTCGGCACGGACGCTGATTCGAGCTTCTTCTTGAGCAATTCGCGGATTTCGCGGTCTTCGGTCAGGAGCGCGCCGAACTCTTTCTTGCCGGCGAACCATTTGGAACGCCAGTCCTTGTTGACAGCGACGCGCAGACCGATTGGATTCGTTTTTTGGCCCATGCTTAAAACTGGATTGATGGATTGATGGATTGATGGATTGATGGGCAGAATTGCGTGTGGCCTGGATTTGCGGTAACCCAATCATCCAATAATCCAATAATCCGGTGACGCATTTTATTCATCGCTCAGGGTAATTTTAATGTGACAGCGGCGTTTGAGGATGGGTCCGCCAGAACCGCGCGCCTTGGCAATGTAACGTTTGATAATCATGGCCGAACCGGCAACGGCCTGCTTCACGCGCAATGTCTCCGGCTTGAGTTTGTTGTTGTTTTCGGCGTTGGCGATGGCGGATTTGAGCGTTTTGGCCACGAACCGCGCGCCCTTGCGCGGAACGACCCCCAGCACCGCCTGCGCCTGCAACGCCGGCAATCCCTGAATCTGCCGCACCACCTCGCGCATTTTCTGCGGAGACATCGGCACATTTTTTAATGTGGCATTTACTTCCATGTTATTTGGCCTCCGCCTTGGCCGTGTGCGCGCCGTGTTTGCGGAAGATGCGCGTCAGCGAAAATTCGCCGAGCCGGTGGCCGACCATGTTTTCCGTCACAAACACCGGGTTGAAGACCTTGCCGTTGTGGACGGTGAACGTCAGCCCCACGAAATCCGGCGTAATCATCGAACGCCGCGACCACGTCTTGATCGGCGATTTTTGATTTGTGCTCTTCGCCTTCTGGATTTTGTCCAGAAGATGAAAATCCACAAACGGACCTTTTTTAATCGAACGTCCCATAGTTAAAAACTGGATAAATGGATGGATGGATGAGCACAAAACGCAGCCGTGCCGGATTCATTCATCCAACAATCCAACAATCCAATTATCCATTGCCTGGTTTTCATTTGAGCTTCATTGGCCGACCGTCCCGGCGCACAATGATGAAACGGTTGGAAATTTTCTTCTTGTGGCGGGTCCGGTAGCCCTTGGCCAGCAAGCCCCACGGCGAAGTCAATTGCTGCCAGCCACCGCCGGACTTCGATTTGCCGGCCCCACCGCCGTTCGGATGGTCCACCGGGTTACGTGAAACGCCGCGATTGATCGGCCGGATGCCGCGGTGCCGCGACCGGCCCGCCTTGCCCAGCATCACGTTCTCGTGCTCCGCGTTACCGACCTGGCCAATCGTCGCGTAACAATTCTCGTTGATTTTGCGGATTTCGCCGGACGGCAACCGAATCTGTGCGTAACCTTCGTCCCGCGACATCAACGTTGCTGCGCCGCCCGCCGTGCGCACCATCTGGGCGCCGTGGCCGGGCACGATTTCAATGTTGTGAATGGGCAGACCGACCGGAATGATTTTGAGCGGAAGCGCATTGCCGATTTCCGGAGGTGCGGTCGGCCCGCTGGAAATCGTGCCACCGACCTTGATGCCGGTCGGGGCGATGATGTAACGTTTCTCGCCGTCCTTGTATTGCAGCAACGCCAGCCGCGCCGAGCGCATCGGGTCGTACTCGATGGCCGCGACCGTGGCCTCGACGCCGTGCTTGTTGCGCTTGAAATCCACAAGGCGGATTTTCTGCTTGTGGCCGCCGCCGATGCCGCGCGCCGTCATGCGACCGTAGTGGTTGCGGCCACCGGTCTTCTTCCGCGTGACGACCAGCCGTTTTTCCGGCCGCGTCTTCGTAATCTCGTCGTAATCCGCGAACGAGACGTAGCGCAGAGACGGCGTTAGCGGTCTAAATGTTTTAACTGGCATAATGACAATGATTTCAGCAACAACTCAGGGAGTCGGCAAGACCATCATTCCTGTCCCTGCGGGGAATCAGTTATCGGCCTGCAACCATGCTGACCATCCGCCCGACGGGTCCACCCGCGCGCGCCTGCGTGCTAAAGGTCTTCCTTCCAGGCAAAACGGAGCAGAGAAAATATCAAAACCGCGATTCAACGCAAGAGGTTTTTGGAAGAATTTTTCCTGGGTTTTATGGGAAAAACCGCAGGTTTATCCTCTCCGCCTCGACCGGGGAAAGGAATAAAGGTGAGGTGTCGAAAGTCGTTTTAACCACGGATTGTACGGAGCCCGCAGATTTATTTTGCGCAAAAATGCGCAACGAGCACGAAGTAAGGGCGAGACTCCGTCGAACCGTTCGCTTAACCCGCCGCAACGTCCAACGCCCAACATTGCATCACCAAAGGTTAACGGTTGAAGGGAAATTGATGTGATTCGCGTGGGGGATGGCGATTGGAACCGGGAGCTTGGATGGCACTGGCGTCCGGTCGTGCGGGTCATATACTGGGCCGACGCTATGCAGAATTTTGATTTATCAACCAAGGCCAGGCGTTCAGCGGGGACGAAGATGAACCGGCGGGATTTCCTTTACACTTTAGGCGCGAGCGGAGCTTTGCTCGGAGCGCTTCCGCAAACGTTGAAATCAGCGTCTGCCGCCGCGGCCATCAAACCCATTGCGGGAAGCTGGTTTGAATTCCAGCATCACGCCACTGCTGAAGGGGTGGATTGGAATCCTCAGTGCGCCCGTTTCACCTGCCCGCAGTGGGATGCCAAAATCAAAGAAATCGCGGAGGCAGGGATGGAATATCTGGTGCTCATGGCCACCGCTCTTTATTACCGCGCCTTTTTCCCCACGCAGATTTTTCCGGAATGGCAATTGGCCTGCCGGGATACGCTGGAAACAGTTCTGTCGGCAGCGGATAATTATGGCGTCAAGTTTTTCATCGGGGGCGGCTTCTACGGCGATTGGCAAAGCCCCAATATCATTTCCGATCCGATTGCGACCAGGAAGCGCCTACAGGCCATTGAAGAGATTGCGAAGCTCTACGGCCACCACCGGAGCTTTTACGGCTGGTATTGGCCAAACGAAGCCTTCATCAACCGGCACTTTTCCGAGGAGTTCATCCACTACGTCAACACCTGCTCGCAACTGGCCCGCCGGTTGACACCTCAAGCGCGCATTCTGATTGCTCCTTATGGGACGCGCGTGGCCGTCCCCGACGACCAATACGTGCGGCAACTGGAGTCCCTGGACGTGGACATCATCGCGTATCAGGATGAGGTCGGCGTCCGCAAATCGTCGGTAAAAGAAACACCCGCCTTTTACGGGGGGTTGAGGAAGGCTCACGACCGCGCTCAACGCGCAGCGATCTGGGCGGATGTTGAAATCTTCCAGTTTGAGGGGACGGTTTACAAGAGCGCGGCGCTGCCGGCCCCTTTTCCGCGCGTCCTCCGGCAGTTGGAGGCGGTTTCGCCCTGGGTGGACAAGATTCTGGTCTATCAATATCAGGGCATGATGAACAAACCCGATTCAGCGGCTTTTTGCGGGTCCCCCGAGTCAACCAGGCTCTATTTGGAATACATGAACTGGCTCAATACCCGCAATCAAAGCGAGCGACCGGCTGGAACGAAATAGCTGAAGTTGTCGGGCCGAACGTTTTTAATCCAGCGTCTGGCGGTAGCGTTTGATGCCGATGGCCAGCATCACGACCAAAAACAGCGCAATCGGCCAGAGATCGGGCGCCACTTCAATCAAGCCGTTGCCCTTCAACAATATTCCCCGCACGACGCGCAGAAAATGTGTCAGTGGCAGCACTTCGCCGATGTCCTGCGCCCAATCGGGCATGCCACGGAACGGAAACATGTAACCGGACAGCAACAGCGACGGCAGGAAGAAGAAAAACGCCATTTGCACCGCCTGCAACTGGTTCTTGCCGATGGTCGAGAAAGTGATGCCCACGGCGAGATTCGCCACGATGAACGGGAAAGCCAACACCAGCAACAGCGACACGCTGCCCACGATCGGCACGTCGAACAGAAATTTTGACGCGACCAGAATCAAAAAAACCTGAATGTAACCGACGATGATGTAGGGCACGATTTTGCCGATCATTACTTCACCCGGACGCACAGGCGTCGAAAGCAGGTTTTCCATCGTGCCGCGCTCGCGTTCGCGCGTGATCGCCAGCGCCGTGATGATGATCATCGTCATCGTGAGCATGATGCCCATCAGCCCCGGCACGATGTTGTACTGGGTGATATTTTCCGGATTGTAATGCTGGTGTACCACCAGATTGAATGGCGGAGAAGCGCCGCGCAGCTTTGCCAGCGGTCCGGTCAAATCGCGATTCAACACGGTCGTCGTCAGCAGATTGACGGCGGCAATCGCGTAACCGACGGCCGTCGGGTCGGTGGCGTCGGCTTCCAGCAGCAAATCCGGTTTTTCGCCGCGCAGCAGTTTGCGGGAGAAATCCACCGGAATTTGCACGGCAAATTGGACCGTGCCCAGAGCGAGCATTTTTTGAATGTCGTCCTCGCTCCTCGCTTCGCGGGTGATGTCGAAATAACTGCTGTTGCGCAAACCCCACACCAGCGTGCGTGAAAAGACGCTGTTGTCCGCCGAATAAACTACCGTGGGCAGATGTTTGGGGTCGGAGTTGATGGCATAGCCGAAGAGAATGAGCTGGAGCATCGGAATGCCAACCATCATCGCGAAGGTGACGCGGTCGCGGCGCATTTGAATGAATTCCTTGCTGACGATCGCCCGGAACCGCTGCCAGTTAAAGGCAAACCGTTTCATGAAAGCGTCTCCATTTTTTTCGTAGCAGCCAACGTGAGTTGGCTCCAACTCTTCAGGTCAAAATTCAAACGAGCCGACTGACGTCGGCTGCCACGATTCAAAGTTTTCACGAGAAATTGTCCCTGGCTTTTTCCATCAGACCAATAAACACATCTTCCAGGCCGGACTCGATTTGTTCCCAGCGATACACACCGGTCGTGAACGGACTGATACTGGCGCGCAATTTTTCCGCGTCACGTCCGCTCACGTGCAGCGTGGAACCAAACGCGACGACTTGTTCGACGCCGGGCAACTTGCGGATTTTGGCCGCGAGCGCCGGGAGATTCTCGCCTGCCTGCCGCGCCGTAGCTTCCGAGCGCAGGCTGGTCACTTCCCACGTCGTCAGGCCGGCAGTCTTCACGACTTCACCCGCCGTCCCGCTGGCGAGCAGATTGCCGTAGGCGATGTAAGCGAGCCGATGGCAACGTTCGGCTTCATCCATGTAATGCGTTGTGACGAGTGCGGTCAGGCCGTCGGCGGCGAGTTGATGAATTTCCTCCCAGAAATCGCGGCGCGCCTTTGGGTCCACACCCGCCGTCGGCTCATCGAGCAATAGCAATTGCGGTTCGTGAATCAGGCACGCGGCCAGCGCCAGCCGCTGTTTCCAGCCGCCGGATAATTCGCCGGCGAGTTGGCGGCGGCGCTCGGTCATGCCCAGGCGCTCCAGGCTTTTATCCACGGCGGCGCTGCGTTCCGGCACGCTGTAAACGCGCGCGATGAAATCCAGATTTTCCTCGATAGTCAGATCTTCGTAAAAGCTGAAGCGCTGGGTCATGTAACCGATGTTCTTCTTGATCTCGGCGGATTCCTTGCAGATGTCGAAGCCGAGGCAACGTCCACTGCCGCCATCGGGCCGGAGCAACCCGCAGAGCATTCGCAGGAAAGTCGTCTTTCCACTGCCATTGGGGCCGAGGAAACCGTAGATTTCGCCGCGCCGCACCTGCATGGGGATATTGTTCACGACCGTGCGGTTGCCGAACCGCTTCGTGATGCCCTGCACGTCAATGACCAGATCGTTCACACTCATGGCAAATCACTGAAGGGAATAATTTGAAAGCTCCAAATTCCAAGTTCCAACATCCAGAGAAACCTAAAACACCAAGCACCAACAAACCTCACCTGCATGTATTGACGTTTGAAGTTTGGCGCTTCTCTGGAGCTTGGATGTTGGATACTGGAGCTTTTCATTTCAGCTCCACATCTACCGGCTGACCGGGACGCAAGTCCGCCGCGTCCGCCGCAGAAAATTTCCCCTCGATCATATAAACCAGTTTGGCGCGATTCTCGCGGTTGTACAAAACCGGCGGCGTGAATTCGTTTTGCTTGGAAATGTAATTGATCGTTGCCGAATACGCGCGCCGCCCGCCGTCAAAGGTCACGCTGACAGCCTGGCTGGCGTGAATTCGTGCCAGCGCCGTTTCCGGAACGAAAAAGCGCACTTTGATATTCGCCGGCGGCAACAACTCCACCACCGGATTGCCCGCTGCGACCCATTCGCCGGAGCGATACAGCGTGTCCTGCACAAACGCGTTGGTCGGCGCAAACTGCTGCTTCTGGTCGAACGACCAGCGCGCTTTGTCGAGCGCAGCCTGCTGCGATTGAACCGTGGCTTCGGCGGCGTGAACGACATCCTCACGGCCGCCAAGCCGGGCCGTTTCCAGGTCCGCCGTCAGTTGGTCCACCTGCGCCTGGTCCGCGTCGCGTTGGGCGCGCGCCTGATCCAGTTCCTCCCGGGAGACCACGTCTTCACCGCCGAGCTTTTCGCGTCGCTCGAATTCAACCGCGGCCAGTTTCAAATCGGCCCGGGCGCGCTCCACTTGCGCTTCGAGCGAGGCGATTTCCGTCGGCCGCTTGCCCTTGTTCAAGTCGTCCAACTGGGATTGGGCTTGCACAAGGTTTTTTTCCGCCTGTTGGAGAGCGGCCGCTTCGGAACCGCGCTCCAGTTCAAACAGCAATTGCCCGGTCTTAACCTGCTCGCCGCGCGCCACGGCCAGATTTGTGAGCGCGCCGCCAAGCGGTGAGGCCACATAAACGTATTCGCCTTCGATGTAACCCTGAAAAACCCTCGACGAACCCGGAGCACAGCCCGTCATGAAAATCGCTGCCAACGCCAGTCCGCCAGCCAGAGTCGTGCCCGTTCGGAGTCGCATGTCGGGAAATGAACCAGAGTTGGGAAAATTTGCAAGTTTGCGCCGTCCGGGGCAAAACTGATAAGTTCGTGGCCGTATGAAGAAATCGTTTGTCTGCGCCTGGGCGTTGGCTTGTCTAATCGGACCCGTCACAGCGCAAAATACGAATACCAATCTGCCCGGCTGGATTACCCGGCCTCTGTCACTTACCGACTGCCTTAACCTGTCGTTGCAACAGAACGCCACGATCCTCAAGGCCAAAAGCGATTTGGAGGCGTCGCACGGCGTGGTGGTGCAGACGCGCGCGGTGGCGCTGCCGCAGTTGCAGGCCGCCGGCCAATACAAGGACACCGACCCGCACGCCGTCGAATCCATTACTACGCCTGCATTCAGCGTCACTCTGCCGCATCAGAATTGGAATGCGGGTGTGCAAATCGTCCAATCCATTTATGAAGGCGGCAAACTGGTCGCTGCATTGCAGGCGGCCAACACCACCAAACAGCAGGCGCTGGCGCAATATCAAACGGTGCTGGCCGACACGTTGCTGGCCGTGCGCGTGGCGTATTACGACGTGCTGCTGGCGGCTCAGCAAATCACCGTCCACGAAGCCTCGGTCAATTTGCTCCAGAACGAACTGGAGGACCAGCAACGCCGTTACCATGCCGGCACGGTGCCGCATTTCAACGTGCTGCGCGCCGAAGTCGCCGTGGCCAACGAGCGCCCGAATCTGATCCAGGCGCGAAACAATTATCGCATCGCCAAAAACAACCTGTCCAATCTGCTCGGCTATAATCTGCCGCATGAAATCTGGGAGGACATCCCGTTAAACCTGACCGATACGCTCGACGCGACGCCTTATCAAGTGGATTTGCCGGCGGCCATTCAACAGGCGCTGTCCCGGCGCACTGAATTGGTTGCCCTGCGCAAAACGGCGGAGTTGCAGCGGCTCAACGTGGTGAACGCGAAGGCTGGTTACAAACCGACGGTGCAAGCTTTTGCCGGTTACACCTGGAATAATTCGCAGTTCGTTGATCCCAACGACATCGGTTACGCCTTGTATGGCTGGAATGTCGGGGGACAGGTGAGCTGGAACATTTTCGACGGAATGCTGACGCGCGGCAGAGTTGTTCAAGCCAAGGCGCTTTACGACAAAGCCAAAACGGACATAGAAGACACCGGACGCCAGATCGAACTTGAAGTGCGCACGGCGTATTCCCAATTCATTGAAGCCCGCGAAGTCCTGGAATCACAGCAAAAGGTGCAGGAAGAGGCGGAAGAAGCCCTGCGCGAGGCCGAGGCTCGCGCCACCGCCGGCACCGGCACGCAATTGGATGTGCTTGACGCCCAGACCTCGCTGACGCAGGCGCGTACGACAGACGTCCAGGCGTTGCATGATTACGACGCCGCCCGCGCCCGGCTCGAACGCGCCATCGGCGCGGACATGGCCCCGTCGCCCGCAGTGAAATAGATGGCCGGCCGCCACTCGCAACGGCCATTTGCCGATTGACGGCATTGGTGTCTCTGGTGGATTTTGTCCGCCGATGAAAAAGATTCAGCGGGCGCTGCTTTCCGTTTCCGACAAAACCGGCCTGGTGCCATTTGCGCAATTTCTTGCGGCGGCAGGCATCGAACTGATTTCCACCGGCGGCACAGCCAGGATGCTGCGCGAAGCCGGCCTCACGGTGAAGGACGTGGGCGAACACACCGGCTTTCCCGAAATGCTCGATGGCCGGGTTAAAACGCTCCACCCGAAAGTGCACGGTGGTTTGCTGTTCATTCGCGGCAATGAAACGCACGAGGCGGCGGTTAAAGCGCACGGCATCGCGCCGATTGATCTCGTGGTGGTGAATCTTTACCCGTTCGAGCAAACGGTGGCGAAACCGGACGTGAGCCTGCCTGAAGCGATTGAGAACATTGACATTGGCGGGCCCTCTATGCTTCGCAGCGCGGCGAAAAATCATGACAGTGTGACAGTGGTGATAGATCCGTTGGATTACGCGGAAGTGGCGAAGCAGATTTCCGAAACCGGCAACACGACCCTGGAGCTGCGCCGCGTGCTGGCGATGAAAGTGTTTGCGCGGACGGCGGCTTACGACACAGCTATCGCCGCGCATTTGAATGCGGCGTTCCGAACGCGGAATACGGAGTTGCCTGCGTCGCTAACGATCGCGGCCCCGCTGGCGCAGCCGTTGCGTTACGGTGAAAACCCGCATCAAAAGGCGGCGCTTTACGGCGGGTTCAAGGAATTTTTCCAGCAGCTTCACGGCAAGGAACTTTCCTACAACAACATTCTGGATTTGACGGCGGCGGCGGATTTGATCTCGGAATTTGCAGATGACCCGCCTTCGCACGGCTCCGGCGCGGCAAGCCCGCCGACACTGGCAATTCTCAAGCACACGAATCCCTGCGGCGTCGGGCAGGGAAAAAATCTGCGCGAGGCGTGGGACAAGGCGCTTGCGACCGACCGGCAGGCGCCATTCGGCGGCATCATCGCCGTCAACCGGCCCCTCGACGGCCCCTGCGCGGAGGCCATCGCGGAAATTTTCAGCGAAGTCATTGTGGCGCCGGAATTCACAATTGCCGCGCTGGGCGTTCTCGAAAAGAAGAAAAATCTGCGGCTGATCCGAACGTTGAAATCGCCCCTCGCCGCGCGGTCATGGGACATGCGCAGCGTCGGCGCGGATTCGTTTTTGTTGCAAGAGCGCGATGTCAGGACGACGACGCGCGCGGATTTGAAAATCGTGACCCAACGCCGGCCCACCGAAGCAGAGTTGACCGCCATGCTGTTCGGCTGGCGCGTGGTGAAGCACGTAAAATCGAACGCGATTGTTTACGCGGCAGCGGATCGCACTCTGGGCATCGGCGCCGGGCAGATGAGCCGCGTGGACGCGAGCCGGATCGCGGTCTGGAAGGCGAGTGAAGCGAAGCTCCCGCTCAAGGGCAGCGTCGTTTGCAGCGATGCGTTTTTCCCGTTTGCCGATGGCTTGATCGCCGCGGCGGAAGCAGGCGCAACGGCAGCGATTCAACCGGGCGGTTCGGTAAAGGACGCAGAGGTGATTGCGGCGGCGGACAAACGCGAAATGGCGATGGCCTTTACCGGTACGCGGCATTTCCGGCATTGAACTGGATCCCGCTCATCATCGTTCCCGTCATTGATTTTCGATCTGGTTACTGGACCAAGGGGGACGACAAGGACAAAACATCAACGGATGAGCCAGTAAATCAGGGCGAATTGTGCGAAGGTTACGGCAACCACCATCGTCCACACAAAAAATTCGCCGGCGCGCAAACCGCGCTGGCGGGTGGCGCCAAGCCAGAATTGGAGCTGAACGGAGCCTATGGTGATGAGATCGCCGTTGCGGAGCACCGTGGTTTGAACCGGCTGGCTGTTGACCGAAGCCAGGGCGTTTGACGCGGTGACGAGCGTGAACCCGCCTTCGCGATGAAATTCCAGAGTGAGATGTCGGTCCCAAACACCCGCGTCATCGAGTTGCAGTTCATTTCCGGGGGCACGCCCAATGTGGAAAGGAAAATGGCGGGCTACCGTCTGGCAGCCCGCCTTTTTGCCCGAAAGGACATTAAGTTGAACCATTACCAGATGCGGCGATGAACAATGATTTGATCTCCGGGGTAAACCGGCGGGTCTTCCGCCTTGCCGTTTCGCACCTTGTCCACGTTGACCTTGATACGTTCGCCATTGGCGCGGATGAGCACAACGGTTTTGTGATTGGCGAAATCGGTGAAATCACCGGCAGACGTGATGCCCTGGTTGACAGTCGTTTGGCCGAGGTAAAGCTGGCGTCCCGGCGTCTTGACCTCACCACTGACATAGTAAACACGGTCCCCGATGTTCACCGTGACGGTGAGATGAGTGTAAATCCGGGGTACGTAGAGGTCGTGGATTTCATTCTGCAGTTCACCCGCGGTTTTGCCCGCGGCTTGGACCTTGCCGATGTCAGGCATGGTGATGGTGCCGTCTTCTTTGATAGGCTCCTGGTGTGGCTCGATTATAATTGGCAGCCCGCTCAAAGTCACGATGACGGTGTCCCCGATATGGAAGCGGGCGGCATCCGCAGCGGATTCATTAGCCGACGGCTGGCCGCCCATGGCCGGCGGATGAGGCATGTCGGAAAACAGGGCTTCGTCGGACGGTGAAGAGCACCCGGCCAGCCACAATCCCGCGAGTAATATTCCACAAACAGACAGTCCCCGCCCCAACCATGTGCAGTAAAATTTCATTGCCCGAATCTTGGTAATAAACCGACCCCCAAATCAATACTTTTGTTTGATTCCCCCTTCGTCGGCGTCATCGGGCGCGTTTTGATCCTGGGCGGGCACCGGTTGTTCCTCCTCACCGTGTGGAGCGTAATCGTGGTAATAACCGGTGTAGTAATAATAACTTTCGTCCTGGGACACATTGATGTTGTTCAGCACGATCCCGATAAAGTTGCCGCCGACCTTTTCGATCATCTGTTTGGCGCGGATGTTCATCGGTTGGGGGTAGCGGCGGTATTGAATGACCTGCAGCACCAGGTCCACTTCGCTGGCCAGAATGGAGGCGTCGCTCACGCCCAAAATCGGCGGCGAGTCGAAAAAAATGAAATCATAGCGCTGCTTCAACTCGGCGATCATGTCCTTCATCGGCAGCGACCCAAGCACACCCATTGAACTGTTAGGCAATTTGCCGCTGGCCATGAAATCCAGCAGCGGCACGCTGGTGGTCTGGATCACTTCCGCGAGCGCATTCTGCTTCAGGAGATAATTGGTCAGGCCGATATTGTTGCTGACCCGGAGCATTTTGTGGAGGGTCGGGCGGCGCAAGTCCGAATCCACCAGCAGTACCCGCTGGCCGGTATGGGCGAACACGGTGGCCAGATTCAAAGCGGTGGTGGATTTGCCTTCCCCCGCGCCGGCGCTCACCACAACCAAGCTGTTTAATTTGTCGTCCTTGCGCGAGAAGAGCATATTGGTGCGCAAGACGCGATAGGCTTCGGCGTGGGTGCTTTCCGTGCCTTCGTCAGCGAGAAAACCGACATTCTGCGGAATGACGCCCAGTACTGGCGCCTGAAAGGCACGCTCTACGTCGTCAATCGTCTTCACACTGGTATCCAGATATTCGATAAAGAAGGCCAGACCGATCCCCATGACCAGACCGAACACGAGGCCGAGGGCGATGTTCAAGGTTTTGTTGGGCTTGACCGGGTTATCAGCCGGTGTCGCCGGGTCCGTGATCTGGACCATCGCCGTTTTGGGGATCTCCAGGCTCAGTTGTTCCGTTTCAATTTTGGCCGCCAGCAGCCGGTGAAACTCCAGTTTCCGTTCCAGTTCGCGTTTTTTCTGCCAATAAGGCATCCCTCTGAAATATTCCGCCTGGTCATTGGTTTTGGCTTCCTCAACCGCGGCGGCAAACGCATCCAGTGCGGCTTTCTGCTCCTTCACTGCGCTGTCGAGGCCAGCCATGATGCCGGCAACCCGGTCGTCAATTTGATGATTCAACTCGTCGATCTCGGATTTGACACGGACTACGTTCATATTGTTGGTCGGGTTGTAGTCATTGGTCATGACAACATAATCCTGTTCCGCCGTATGCAGTTTATCCAGCAATCCGGCCAAGGCGGTATCCGCCATTGCCGTAGGGAGAATGTCCCGGAGTTGGTTGGTAGTGTAATTGCCCAATTCATTCAACCGCGTCTGCAATTGCTTGTAAAGTTTTTGCTGTTCGACTTTCTGTTCGGCGAGGCGTTGGAGGTCCGCCTGCGTAAGCGTCGGGGTCGGGCTGTAGGAATTCGGGTCGAAATCGGTGATGTTCAATGTCTTGCGCAGATTGTCCACATTGGACTGAACGGTTTGAATTTCATTTTCCTCCGCCTCAAATTGCTTCTGCAAAACCTCAATGCCCGCCGATGCCAATTCGCTCCGCTGCTGGAGCCGATAATCCTGATAGGCCTGGGCAACTGCGTTGGCCAACCGGGCAGCGTCATTTTTGTCCTCGCTGAAGACGGTTACCGTGATGTATTTTGTATTCCGCACAGTGTCGAGATGCATTCGCCGCTTGAGAAACTCGATGGCCTCGATGGTTTTGAGCGTCTCGCCATTGAAATATTTTTTCCCCCATTCAACATTCAAATTCAACGTGTTGACGACATTGCTCAACACCGCCTGAGATTGGATCAGCTCATAGGTCGTCTGCAGGAAAAAGGGGTCATAGCCGGCTTGTGCTACTGACCGCTCTTCACCCATGCTGATGTTGCTGACGTCTGGCTCAACCAGGATGCGGGCAGTGCTGGCGAAGGATTCCGGCAAAATGAACGTCACGGCCGTAGCGATGATGGCGGTGATTAAAAAAACGGTGATGATGATCGCCTTACGAATGCGAATTATGCGCCAATAATCCAGGAAATGCAGTTTGGTTTCCTGCGGCGGCGGCGTTTTGAATGAATCCATACGTCAAAAAAAGCGGGTGTCTTGGTTAATAAGACTGAACCTCCATCGGAATGTTCAAAACATTTGTTAAAACTGCCCGCTTAATAAGACGCGGTGACGCCCAAGTAAACGATGTTTTGCGAGTAACCGCGCTGGTTAATATTGGACTGGAGGTCGTTAAAATTGTAGCCAAATTCAGCCGAAAAATGCGGGGTAAAGCTATAGGACAGGTTCAACCCCACGGTATAGTAATTGTCCGGCTGACCGTTGTACGCACCCTCGTTATACGTGGAGTATTGCCAGGTTCCAATGAGTGTGCCCAGCAGCTTGGGCGTGATCTGATGGTTGATGGAGCCGTAAAGAACCGAACTTTCCTGGCTTAAGGCAATTGTTCCGTTCCCCGTAGGACTGGTAGGTGCAACCACATCCGTGGAATTTATCACCTGATTGAAGCCGAGTTCCGCATAACTGCCGGGAAGGTAGGTATAGATTATTGACACAACTGCATACGGCGTAACCGAAGGCGAGCTTAACGGATCGTTGTAATAATCGGAATAAGTCCCGCCCGCTTTGGCCGAAATGTTCAAATTCGGAAGCAGGTTGTGTTGGACGCCGACATATCCGGTGTAGGAGCGGCTGTTACGACTCTCGCTGTAATAAATCAGACTAGGCAGAAGTGGTGAGAAGGCAATTGGTTCATTTCCGTTGAAATTTACCCACTCAAATGAACCTCCGATAAAGGCGATCGTTTGCGGGGCAACGTGCCATTGGAAATCCAAAGACACGGTTTGATCTATTCGATTCAACAACCCGGCGAGCGTAGCACCTTTACCCGTTCCAAAGAACGGAAATCCAGTCGGCTCAACATCCGCGACAGTAGCGCCGTTGTTCTGATAACTGTAAAACCCATTCTGATAATTCAACAACGTGCTGAACAATCGCGTCCAATCCGTGTTCAAAGTGAAAGTGGCGGTGTTGACGAAGTTGTCTCCGTTGACACGATACGGCTGTGTAATTACGCCGTTAGGGTTCAGCAGCTCCGGCTGCTGGGCCACAATAAATGTGTCCATCACTTTTCCCTGCCATCGCTCGCTGAACGCGTGGTCCACCCAGAAATCGAGCTGGTCGCTTTGGTCAACCGCACTCTGGCCCAGTTCTTCGCGTTCCTGGTAATAAGTCATCGTGTACGTGTCGCGCAACCCCAACTCCGTCTGTTGCAAAGGCACGGCCAGCATGAGTTGGGGGGAAACTTGAACGCCGTAGCTGCCACGCGGGTTGAAATAGTTATTTGCCGTGTCGTAATTGTCGTCGTAAAAGCCGCGCAAGGTGGCCGAAATGTTCCAGATTTTGGAGGCGGACATGGGGCCTAAATCAGGCGCGTAAGCGGCTTGCAAACTGGCGGTTCCGGCTGCTGCCAGCCCCATAGAAACAAAGAATTTTTTCATAACTCTTCTGGACGTTCTAATTAGACCGCTGACATTCCTCATCATTCAAAAAAGTGCCCACAACCAACGACGTGTGAGATATTGCCAACAGCGCCATTCGAGTGTCAAAAACAATTTTTAACATTTTTTGGCCTCAAAATTACCCCTCAGACCAACGGCCAGACGCGCTGACGCTTCAATTTAAAGACGCTTTCGCTTCAATTCCTTCGAGAGCGATTCCAACGTGAGAGTGTTGATCACGTCCGTTTGTTCCAGCCACCCTTTCCGGGCAATCCCGGCGCCCAGCCGCAGAAAAGCCGCGTGTTCATTGCGATGCGCATCCGGGTTGATGACACACTTGACCCCCTTGCTCTTCGCGTAGGGCCAAAGCCGCCAGTCGAGGTCGAACCGATGCGGATTGCAATTCAACTCCAACCACGTGCCGGTCGCAGCACAGGCGTCAATGACCGCCTGTGCGTTGACCGGATATGGCTCCCGTTCCAAAAGCAACCGCCCCGTCAGGTGCGCGATGATATGAACGAACCGGTTTTGCGCCGCGCGAATCAGCCGTTTCGTATTCTCCGCCTCGCTGCTGGCGGGAATGTGCAGGCTGGCGACCACCACGTCCAGTTCCGCGAGGAGGTCGTCATCGAAGTCCAGCCGGTCGCGCAAGATGTCCACTTCGCAACCGGTCAGCAGCCGGAATTCGCTGCCGCGCCCGGCCCATTGCCCGTTTAATTTTTTGATTTCCTTGACCTGCTCGCGAACGCGTTGCGCGTCCAATCCCTTCGCCTGAAACGATGATTTCGAATGATCGCTGATTGCCCAATATTCAAAGCCCAGGTCGTCCATGAACTTCGCTGTTTCCTCAAGGGTGTTGTGCCCGTCACTCCAGGTCGAATGATTGTGCAAGGCACCGCGCAGATCCGTCCACTCGATCAGCCTGGGCAAATCATTTTTTTCGGCAGCGGCAAATTCGCCGTGGTCTTCGCGCATTTCCGGCGGGATGAAGGGCAAACCCACCTTCGCAAAAATTTCCGCCTCATCCTGGCAGGGCACCAGTAATTTCGGGTCCCGCGTTTCCGCCTTGGATTTGAACAGGCCGTATTCGTTCAGCCGCAAGCCGCGCGCTATCGCCCGCTGGCGCATGACAATGTTGTGCTCCTTGCTGCCGGTGAAATACGCCAGCGCAAACGGGAATTCCCGATCGCTCACCACGCGCAGGTCGCACTGGATGCCGCCATCTAAAATTACACTCGCCTTGGTGTCACCTTTGGCGATGACCTTGACGATCCCCGGCTGCGCGACAAAAAATTCAATCACCGCCGCCGGCTTCTTCGATGACGCCAGCAGGTCAACGTCGCCAATGACTTCCTTGAACCGCCGCAGACTGCCCGCCGCGCTGCAACGAATCACCGCCGGATGCTCACGCAGGTTTTCGAGCAGCGGCTCGGCGGCGCGCCAGGCGTCGTTCAATAAATGTTTCGAGGCGTAATTTCGCCGGCGCTCGAGGCCTTCGAGTATGTTCGCCTGCGTCTTTTCACCAAAGCCGTCGAGCCTGGCGACCTTGCCGGATTTGCACGCTGCTTCCAGTTTCCCGACCGAATCAACGCCCAGTTTCTGATTCAGCGCCTGGATTTTTTTTGGTCCCAGTCCGGGAATTTCCAGCATTTCAATCAAGCCCGGCGGGATGGCCGCTTTCAA
>Ga0335081_10006648_pt1 | contig 18424 bp, 16 predicted proteins | sample Lox_Sample_35_FD_206713 | JGI IMG/M metagenome (GOLD analysis project Ga0335081, IMG submission 206713) | Soil microbial communities from Loxahatchee National Wildlife Refuge, Florida, United States - Lox_Sample_3.5 | ecosystem: Environmental > Terrestrial > Soil > Wetlands | place: USA...
CGGGCGGCTCCATTTTCCCCACACGGCGCAGTTCTTCGGCAAGGATGGCGCGCTTGGCGCCGAGCTGATACTCGTAAGCCGCGTGCTGATAGTGGCAGCCGCCGCAGCGCGCGAAGACCGGGCAGCGCGCGGGGACGCGCTCGGCCGCGGGCGAAAGCACTTCCAGCGTCCTGGCGTGCACCAGTCCCGGTTTTTCCCGCTCCGCCTGTGCGCGAATCCGCTCGCCGGGCAGCACGAATGGCGCGAACACCACCTGCCCGTTCAAGCGGCCCAGGCCGTCGCCGCCGTACACCAGCTTTTCCACGGTCACTTCGAAATTGCTTACGATAAGATTTAACTCCCGTTCCCCTACCATGAAAACACGAGTCTTCTCGGGCATGCAGCCGTCCGGAAATCTGCACATTGGAAACTATCTGGGCGCTCTCAAGAACTGGGTGCGCATTCAGCACGACTACGAGTGCATCTTCTGTATCGTCGATTTGCACGCCTTGACGCTTTTTCAGGAACCGAAAGAGCTGCGCGCGAAAATCGAAGAGATCGCGGCCATCTACCTGGCGGCCGGCATCGATCCCCACGTCTGCTCGATTATGGTGCAGTCTGCCGTTCCGGCGCACACCCAACTGGCCTGGATGCTCACCTGCGTCACGCCCGTGGGCTGGTTGGAGCGCATGACGCAGTACAAGGTGAAGGCTGCCAAGCAGGAATCGGTTGGCGACGGCCTGTTGCAATATCCCGTCCTGATGGCAGCGGACATCCTGCTCTACCAGGCCGGAATCGTTCCCGTGGGAGAAGACCAGGCGCAGCACCTGGAACTGACCCGCGACATCGCCCAGCGCTTCAACTCACTCTACGGCGATACATTCGTGGTTCCGGACACGAGTCTCCCGTCGGTTGGCGCGCGCGTCATGGGGCTGGACGATCCGACGCAGAAAATGAGCAAGTCTGAAACCGCTGCGAATCATGCCGTGGCGCTGCTGGACCCGCCCGACAAGATCCGTAAGATCATCCTGCGCGCTACCACGGATTCCCAACCGGCGGTGGATTTCGACAAAGCCGGTCCCGGAGTGCTCAACCTGATTTCGATCCACCAGGCATTCGCCGGCGCGACGGAAGACGAGATGCGCCGCGAGTTCACAGGAATGCGCTACGGCGATCTGAAGAAGCGCGTGGCCGACATGGTGATCTCGCACCTGGAGCCTTTCCAGGCGCGCTACCACCGCATCGTTTCCGAGCCGGGCTACCTGGCGGGCATTCTGCGGGAAGGCGCGGAACGCGTCGCCCCCATCGCCGACAGCACGGTGGAACTGGTGAAGCAGCGCATGGGCCTGTATCTTTAACCAGCGCTCTGGCGGGCGGGGATCAGAAGAACCTCCGAAGCTCCTCCACATCGTCGGCTGGCACGAACAGGCCTACGCGCACGGTGCGGCCGTCGCGGGTGATCTCGATCGCGTTGAGCAAGGCAGCGGCTTGCGGCTGGCGAGCGCTGGCGCCGGCGCCAAGGGATGCCATGGCGCGCAGCGTTTCCTCCAAGTGGCGCGCGCCGTCGGGAGTGGCGCAGACGCCGGTGGCTTCGAGTTGAACGCCATCTCTGAGCTGAGCGGTAAGGGTTGAGTACTCGGTGGCATGCAGCAGCCGGTTCAGATTTTGGGCGTTGCCGGTTACCGGCAAGTTAACGTTGCCCATGGCGATCACCCAAATGTCGCTGGAGGACGCAGGTGCGAGTGCGTGGTCGAGGAGCAGCGGCGCGCCGGTGCGGCCAGTCCGGTGTTGGGCGGTAGCCGCGCGGAGAGAATCCGCGGGGCCAGCCACAGCGAGGCCAGGCGCCAGGAGGACTGCGCCGGCAGGCGCTTCCCGGAATGATCCACGGGTGATGATGACGTAGCCGGCGCCGCTGGAGCCTAAGAGGAGATAGTCTGCACCTTGGAGTGGGCCGAGGAAGCTTGCGCCCGACAGCGGCAGTTTAGCGTAGAGCGGAGACGCCCGCAGGCGGTCGAGGTTGATTCCGAACAGGATGGCCGTGTTCGGCGGAACGCAAGACGCCAGCACCGGGTCGATGGCCGGCGGCGGGCTGGTGCGGCAGGAGAAGGCAAGGGCTGCGAGGACCAGCGGGACGGCGAGGCGGGCGTGGGGCACCAAGGGACATGATCGCAGAATCGGGCGCCGGCGCTGGCGGCGCCTCCTGAGCCACCGGGATCAGGGTTCCAGCGTGCCGGGGAATCGGATGCCCATGCTGCGCAGGAAACTCGCGTCTGCCGCTTGAGTAGCGGGCTCGTTCACGGGCGCGGCAGCAAGCCCCAGCTCTTCTGGGCTCGGGCTCTCTTCCCAACACTCAGCGAGGTCCTTGACTACGAACACCGCTTTTCGGCAGCCTACGCACCACCAGTGAATCACCAGTTGATGTTCCACGGACAGGCCCACCTGGCGGATCCGCGTGGGGACCAATCCACATTCGCAGCACAGCGAGAAAGGGCGAAATTTCATGGCTCGTATCGCTCTGCCGTGTTTATCGCACGCTATGCGCCCCAGGAATAGTCCTGAAACCGGCTTGAAGTACCGCTAGGAGGCCAGTACGGAAGCGCGCCCTTCAAGACTCATTCTGTACGCCGGCGTGTTCTGGTGGAAGTTGTTAGAATTGCAGCCTTTATCGCAGCCGGTCCTGGTACCCCTATGGTACACATTGCACTGGTGCGAAAGAATCCAAAGTTGCAGCATAGGGTGGAGACCTTAATACTACGACATGACCCTCACCTACCAAGACGGAACCAAGGTGGAAGCCATCATCCTTTCAAGAACCGACGACAAGATCCGTGTGACCATTCCAGGGTGCGAAGACCCGCTCGAGCTGACCGAGGTCAACGGCACATGGGTTACGGAGGATTGCGAGCCGGTCCGAGTGGAGTTCGCCTGGCAGCGAAAGACGCGCGAGGAAATCCTGGCCGAAGCCGATTGCATCTGCTCGCACGAATTGGCCTCGCGGCTAATCCACCTGCTCCGGAACGGAACGGACGAGGAGGAATTGCAGGCGAAGGCTTCCGTGCTGACGCAGGATACGGTGGTGGTCCACCGCGTGGTTTAGCCTACCGTTTCTGATAGGTCTTCTCGTATTTGTTCCGGCTGTTGTAGACCGTAAAGCTGCCATCCGGGCGCACCGTGACGCGGAGCCACCGCGCTTCGCAGATCTCATCCACATTGGCGATAAACGTATCGGGCGAGTTGTGGTCTTTGCCGGCCGCAACCGTAAAATGGAGCTGCCAGAAATCTTCGAGGCCAGGGGTGTCCCGGATGGTCTGCCAGACCGCGGCGTCGCCTCCTTTTCGGGGGCCATTGTTCATGATGGCCACTTGCGGATGCAAAGCCCGCACGAAAGGCAGCGAATCGGACCAGGGCATCCCATGGTGCGACACCATGAACAGATCCACTACCCCAATCTTGTTGTTCGGGCATACCAGTCCGTACTCTTTGTCCTTGGTAAGGTCACCCAGGTCCACGGCGCGGAAACTGCCGTAGGTAACCACCATGCCGAGCGAGTGCGCGTTCTCGGTCTTGTCCGGTTCGGGGGGTTGATAGCCCTTGCAATCGGGGTTCGGCTGACCGGCCCCGGCCAGCGGCGCCGGAATCAGGTTGCCGTCCGATGACACGAACCGCACCTCCAGGCCCTTGATGGGCAGCGTGTCACCGGCCTTGGCGAGAATGTGGTTGCCTTTGTCCCGGTAGGCGCTGTAGGCGTTGTAGAGAATCTCCTGGTCCTTGCCCGGCTCGGTATTCGGGCCGTGGTCCACGAAGTTGCGGATGGGCATTTTCTCCGCCAGTTGGGGGACCCCGCCGGCGTGATCCACGTGATAGTGCGTGATTACCAGGTAATCGATTTTCCTGACGCCGGCGGCTTTGGCCGCAGCCACGATCCGGTCGGCATCGCGGTGGTTGAACCCCGGCCACCCCGTGTCCACCAGCATGGACTCACCCGAAGGCGAAACCCACAAAGTGGCTTTGCCGCCCTCCACGTCGATGCAATACACTTCGAGATTCTTGGCTGCCGGCAATACCCCCGCACAAGCCGCCAGCAGCGCGCCGCAGAGTAGCTTCCGCATGGCCAAAATGGTAGCATGGCGTCGGCGCGGCGCGCCCTGCCGGCAGCGATTGCCGGAACACGCCCGCCTCGCATAACGTAGGGATAGATAGGATGCCATTTTGCAGCCAATGCGGAAAGCCGGTGGGACAGAAGGACGTCTTTTGCCACGCCTGCGGCGCGAAACAGCCGGAAGACGCTCCCGGCCCCTCGCGCCCCATCGCCCAAGACCCGCTGGCCGGCATCACGCCCCGGACTGCGTCCATCCTCTGCTACATCCCGGTGGTCGGCTGGATTGCTGCGATCGTCGTGCTGGCTGCGCAAAAATACCGGCACGTGCGCGCCGTACGGTTCCACGCTTTCCAGGCCCTGTACCTGTTCGTAGCCTGGCTGATGAACGATAATGTTCTGCGCTGGGTATTCACTCCCATTGCTCACCTCCATTTTCAGGACCTCATCCGCGTGGTGTTGCTGGGCATGTCGATTTTCATGATGGTGAAGGCCTCCCACGACGAGGAGTACTCGCTCCCCCTGTTCGGCGAGCTGGCCCACCGGTCGGTCTCGGAAAGCTGAGTAGAGAGCGCATTTCGCGCCAAGCCGCCAAGAGCGCCAAGACGAATCCTTTGCGAACTTGGCGTTTCTTGGCGCGAGAATTTCTTGAGCACGCCGGTGCTTGTGATGACAAAGGCCTCCTGCGCAAAGTCGACCCAGCGGCCGGTCTCAGAGAACCGAGTAGAGAGAGGCATCTCGCGCCAAGCCGCCAAGAGCGCCAAGATAAATCCTTGGCGCGAGAATCTTCCTGACCTTCGAATTCGGGAATCGGGCCTTGTCTCCGCTTGTCCCGCTTCGTCGCGGAGAATATCCTGGTTCACATGCGTGCATTCTTAACAAAGACTTCTCGCGTGCCGGCTGCAGTGCTGGTTGCTTGCGTCGCGGTCTCGGCCGCCTTGGCTCAACCGGCGGACCTGGTTTTGCGGAACGGCAAGATCGTTACCATGAACCCGGCGGCGCCTGCCGTTCAGGCCATCGCCGCGCGCGGTGACAAGATTACCGCCCTCGGTTCCAACGCCGACGCGCAGAAGTGGATCGGCCCCAACACCAAGGTCATCGATCTTCACGGGCAACTCGCCATCCCCGGCTTCATCGAGGGTCACGGCCATTTCACCGGCATTGGCCAATATCGCATGGGGCTTGATCTGCGCGAGGCCCGCACCTGGGACGACATCGTGGCGCAGGTGGCGCGCGCCGCCCAGCGAGCCAAGCCCGGTGACTGGATCGAAGGCCGCGGTTGGCACCAGTCGAAATGGGACCATCCGCCGGATCCTAATGTCGAGGGCTTCCCGCTGCATGCCTCGCTGGATAAGGTCTCCCCCAACAACCCGGTGCTCCTGGAACATGCCAGCGGCCACGCCGCATTCGTCAACGGAAAGGCGCTGGAAGCGGCTGGCATCACGCGCGACACCGCCAACCCCGCGGGCGGTGAAATCCTGAAGGACGCGCAGGGCAATCCCACTGGGCTGCTGCGCGAGACGGCTCAAGGGCTGGTCGGCGGAGCGCACAACCAATGGCTGGCGAAACGCACTCCGGCCGAGCGGGCCGCCGATCTGCGGCGCGTGATCGACCTGGCGGTGAACGAATGCATCTCAAAGGGCATCACGACCTTCGAGGACGCCGGTTCGCCGCTCAACACCGTGGATACCTTCAAGACCATGGCCGAGAATCACGAGCTGAAGTTGCGCCTGTGGGTGATGCTGCGCCAGCCCAACGCGGATTTGGAGGCGCTCGACCGCTACTACACCATCGGCGCGGGCGACAACCATCTCACTATCCGTGCCATCAAGCGCCAGATGGATGGAGCCCTCGGTTCCCGCGGCGCGTGGCTGCTGGAGCCCTACACCGACAAGCCGGACAGCGTCGGCCTCGCCACCGAGACCGCTGAAAACGCGAAGCGGGCCGCCGAGGCGGCCATCCAACACGGCTACCAGCTTTGCATTCACGCCATCGGCGACCGCGCCAACCGCGAAGTGCTCGATCTATACGAGCAGGTATTCAAGGAGCATCCGGATAAGACCGGCCTGCGGTGGCGGATCGAGCACGCCCAGCACCTCAGCGCCGCCGACATCCCGCGCTTTGGCAAGCTTGGCGTTATCGCGGCCATGCAAGGCATTCATTGCACGTCCGACGCCCCGTACGTGCTCCTGCGCTTGGGGCCGAAACGCGCCGAAGAAGGCGCTTACGTGTGGCAGAAACTCATGAAAAGCGGCGCCGTGGTGGGCAACGGAACCGACGCACCGGTGGAAGACGTCAGCCCGATCGCATCGTTCTACGCCAGCGTCAGCCGCAAGCTGAAAGACGGCACGGTGTTCTATCCCGATCAGCGCATGAGCCGTGAGGAAGCGCTCAAATCTTATACCTGGAACAACGCCTACGCGGCGTTCGAGGAGAGGCTGAAGGGCTCACTCGAAGTCGGCAAGTTGGCCGACATCACCGTGCTCTCGCGCGACATCATGACCATCGCCGAAGACGAGATTCCGTCGACCGACGTGGTGTACACGATCGTGGGCGGGAAGGTGGTGTTTCAGCGCTGATCGTGTCCGTATCATCTGCATTTGGGGGCTTGGAAGAGAGCCTCGCGCAGTCTCTTCAAGGCCTTCCGGAACAATTCCAGTTGAGCGGCTATCGGCTGGTACTGAGCCTTGTCGACAAAAACCACCGGAAAACGAGCCGTAAGATCCGAGAGGATGCTTCCGCCGACCATTGGTCGCCGCAGTCCGGTGGGATCTGGATCAAATTCGAGCCAAACGTTCCCGCTGCCAAGGCGGAGGCCGCCGCTTCGCCGCGCCCTCTTCCTGCCGCCGCGGTTGAGCCTCCGGCCCCCGCAAAACCCTCGCACGAGCTGCGAGACCTGGTGAGGAGCTTGAACCGGGCCGAGTCCCGGCCGGGCTACGGTTTTGTGGCTCTGAAATGGTTTCGCGACACCGTCCTGCCCGTCGCGGGAGGCGCGTGGGCAAGCGATCCTGACGCCCGAAATCGGGCGATTCGAAATGCCATCGAACGAGGTTATATCCGCACCAGCAAGGTGCCCAATCCGAATTCGCCGCTCTTCCCGGTCACCGCGATTCGGCTCAACCGGTCTCTGCCGGAGATCGCGGCGATGCTAGGCGTTTCGCTGGAATCGGACGCGGAGTTCGAGCCTGCTGAAATCCGCGGCGAACCCCTCTCCGCCACGGTCCTTCGCGAAAGGCGCTAGCGTTTGGCCCTGTACTACCTGGAGACGAGCGCGGCAGTAAAACTGTACATCCGGGAGCCGGGCACAGCCCAACTTCTCCGGCTCACCAAGAGCCGGAGCGACCGGTTTGCCGTCCTTTCCATTACTCAGGTCGAGTTCCGCTCCGCGGTGCGGCGGCGCCAGCGAGCGGGCGATCTCAGCCAGGACCTCGCGGCCACTCTGGTGAAGAGGTTTGCCCGTCACCTGGAATCGTTTTTCCTGCGCCAGACCTTGAGCGACGGCGTCCTGGAAGTTTCGTGTGACCTGCTGGACCGTCATCCGTTGCGGGCCTATGATGCGGTGCAATTAGCGGGGTGCCTGGTGCTAAAAGCCAGTAACTCGAAAGAGTACACGGTGTTTGTCTGCTCCAACGAACCTTTGATCCGGGCCGCTCAAATGGAGGGCGTTGAAGTCCTCGACCCTTCAGCGGCGGCATGACAGTTTCAGACTCTATTCTCGTGCTTCCGCGTTGCCGCCGATACCCGCCTCCTGTTATCCTTTGAATTAAAGCGGCTTTTCCCCATCTAACTTGCACAGGAGAAACCATGGCAGTCAAAGTTGGCATTAATGGCTTCGGCCGCATCGGCCGGAATGTGGTACGCGCGGGTCTCGACCGGCGCGACGTGGAATTCGTGGCGGTCAATGACATCACCGACACAAAAACGCTGGCCCATTTGCTCAAGTACGATTCCGTGCTCGGATCGCTATCCGTAGAGGTGAAGTCGGATGCCGATTCCATCACGGTCGCCGGCAAGAAGATCAAGGTCTTTGCGTCCAAGGACCCGGCGCAGCTCGACTGGAACTCGCTTGGCGCGCAGATCGTCATCGAATCCACCGGCAAGTTCACCGACGCGCACGAAGCCGTCAAGCACCTGCGCGGTTCGGTGAAGAAGGTGATCATTTCCGCGCCGGCGAAAAATGAAGACGTCACCATCGTGCTGGGCGTGAATGAAAACGCCTACGATCCCGCCAAGCATCACGTGATGTCCAACGCTTCCTGTACCACCAACTGCCTGGCGCCCGTGGTAAAGGTGATTCACGACAGCTTCGGCATCCTGAAGGGGTCGATGACCACCATCCACAGCTATACCAACGACCAAAACGTCCTGGACTTCCCGCACAAAGACCTGCGCCGCGCCCGCGCCGCCGCGCTGAACATGATCCCCACCACCACCGGCGCCGCCAAAGCCATTGGCCTGGTGATGCCGCAGTTGAAGGGCAAGCTCGACGGATATTCCATGCGCGTCCCCACGCCGGATGTCTCGGTGGTGGACCTGGTAGCGTTGTTGAACAAGAACACTACCGCCGAGGAAGTCAACGCCGCGTTGAAAGCCGCCGCCGCAGGCCCGCTCAAGGGGATTCTCGCCTACACAGAGGACCCCGTGGTCTCGTGCGATATGCTCCACAACCCTAACAGCTCGATCGTCGACGGCCAGATGACCAAGGTGCTGGACGGCAACCTGTTGAAGGTGGTGGCCTGGTACGACAACGAGTGGGGCTACTCCTGCCGCGTGATTGACCTGATCGCTTTCCTGGCCAAGAAGGGGTTGTAGCGGACTGGAAGGCAGGGAACCGGTGGGACAACGCAGGAGCGTTATCCCACTAGCGCTCTTCGATGGACCAATAGCCTGGCCGCGCACGGATGTGAAACTCGCCTTCGCGTGCGATCTTTACTTCCAACTGGTGATAGCCCGCGGCCGATGCTTCCGGCACAAAGCTGAGCACATACTGCGTGTGCAGCTCGATTCCGAGCTTGTCGATCGCTTGCTCCAACGCCTTCTGCCTGGTGAACGAAAATGTGGTGCCGCCGGTGGTCTTGGTCAGAGCCTCGGTTGTGTTTCCCTTCAACAGGCGCGTCAGTTCCCCCATCGCGCCAAGCACGTCCACCTGCTGTTCCGGAGGCGGTTTCTGCATGTCGTACTTGGTCGGCGGCTTGCCGTCCACGGTGCCCCAGGTGTCGCCGGGGGTCTTGGGCTTGATGGCGCGGCGCGGTTCGGTGCGCGCGGCCTTCGACGTGAAGCCGGTTTTGAGCGCTGAGTAGGTTGCTGCATATACGGTCACGCCCGCGGATTGAGCCGCGGCGGCGGCTTGTTCCAGCGGCGTCTCGCTGCCGCGGTCGCGCGATTCGGAAATCAGCAGCAACACGCGGCGCACATTCGGCCGGCTTCGCAACCGGTCGACCGCTGACTGCACCGCGTCCAGCATCCGCGCTTCCTTATCCTCGCCAGGCCGGAGCAGGGGCTTCAGTTGTTGGAACCCGCGGTCCAGCGCGTCGATGTCCTTGGTGCAATCCTGCAGCCAGGCTACGCGCTGATCGAAAGAAAGCAGGGCAGCGCATCCGCGTTCTCCGGTGATCAAAGGCTGAATCATCGAGCCGATCTTCCGCACCTTCTCGACAACCGCGGCGGAAATACCGGAGGACTGCACGGCAATCACAAGAGCGATCGGAGCGAGACCGGTGTCGAAAGTGTCGACGTTGGCTTTCTGTGCCCGGCCGTTGTCGAAGACCAGAAAGTCGGAGGTAGCCAGACCGTCGATCGTGCGCCCTTTGGCATCCGTGATCGTCGCGGGAACCAGAACCAGCCGCGATCGCACATCGAAGCGCGTGTCCTGGGCTGCTAGGGAAATGGCGATCAGAAGCAGCAGGACAAATCTCATCGGCGTATTCCCATGCATTCGAATGGCCGACCCTGGCGGACCATAAAAGACGATGGTTCGCCCCAGCGACTGTGAGCCGGACTGCACATGCGTGGAGGCATTTCACGCACTCTCGCGGCCGTCGCGGAAATGGCTGACGCATGTAACATTTGCCGGCGTCAAAACCATCTATCCAGAAGGCGGAGTGCAGCGCGGCATCCCGGCAGAAAACCGAACTAACCCGCTCACCGGACTGAACTAAAGGTATAGAACCTTGTGACACCGACTCTCTTAACCTGGGTATTCCTGCTCGCGGCCGCCCCTCTTTTCGCCATCGAACATAGCGGCACAGTCCGCGCGGCCGACCAGTTCATTCCTGGCGCCACGGTCACCGCGCGGCAGGGCGGCGCGAAACTCGTCACTTACAGCGACGAGAACGGCCGGTACACGTTCGACCTCACACCGGGGGTGTGGGAAATCGAAATCAGCATGTTCGGCTTCAAAACGTTAACCGGCTCGGTCACCATCGAGGACCGTGTCACCAGCCGGGATTGGACGCTCGAGATGCCGCGCGTGGGAGAACCAGCGGCGCAACCCAAGCAACCGGCGTCCGCGCCCGCGGCGGGCACCAAGCCGGAAGCTCCGGCCGCGGCAACTGGAACCACACCGAAATCACCCGTAGCGCCACCAACCGCGAAGCCGCCCGCCGCCACGCAGTCCGCGCAAACCGGGCGCGGCGGACAGGGCGGACGCTATGGAGCGGGTCGTGGAGGCCAGGGCCGCGGCGCCAATCCGCAAAGCGCCAACGGGCGGGGCGGCCAGCAACAGCCAGGGTTCCAAAATGCGGATGTGACGGCCACCGAGGCCGGCCAGCAAGCGCTAGCCACAGCGGCTGACACTCCTCCCGACCTGGCCGCGGGCGACGCCGGCGATCTCGGCATCATCGGCAGCACCAGCGGTGGTCTGGGCGCCGCGTCAGACGAGCAGGCCATCCGCAATCAAATGATGATGAACGGCCGCGGCGGCCGGGGATTCGGCGGGATGGGCGGGCCTGGCATGGGAATGGGAGATCCCACCAGCCTGGCGAGCCTCGGCGCCAGCCTTGGCGGGCAAGCCGACCCGTTTGGCATGGCCGGTTTTGGCGCTGCCGGCGCCGATAACGGATTCGGCGCGGATGCCGGGGGCGGCTTTGGCATGGGCGGTCCGGGCGGCCGCGGCGGCGGGCCCGGCGGTGGCCCAGGAGGCGGAGGAGGCCGCGGCGGCGGGCCCGGCGGCGGCGGTGGCGGCGGCGGCCGTGGAGGCGGGGGCGGTGGCGGCCGCGGTGCCGCCGGTTTTGCCGGCCGCGGCGGGCGCGGGCCCTATGGGGGCCAGTTCAACACCTTCGGCAACCGCCGCGGGCGCGGACAGCAGCGCACGCCTTATTCGGGATCCATCGCCGTGACGGTGACCAACTCCGCTCTGAACGCAGCCCCGTTTTCGCTGAACGGGCAAAGCCAGCCCAAACCCTCTTCGGCGCGAGAAACCATTACCGGCAACTTCGGCGGACCGCTGCGCATTCCCAAGCTGTACAACGTCACCAATCCCAAGTGGCAGTTCTATCTCAACTTCAGCACCACTCAGAGCCGCAACGGCCGCAGCAACGTAGGTGAGGTCCCAACCCTGGCCGAACGCGGCGGCGATTTTTCCGCCGCCACAACCACGCAAGTGGTTAACGGCGCACAGGTGCATGTGCCCGTCACCATCTACGATCCCCTCAGCGGCGCGCCGTTTCCCAATAACGTCATTCCGTCGTACCGGATCAACAAAGCATCACAGGCCCTTTTGCAGTACTTCCCCACTCCGATTTACAACGGCATCGTGCAGAACTATGCCCTCTCGCCGAACAACCCCAGCCACAACGACTCTTTCGCCGTCCGCTTGAATGGCGCGGTCACCAACAAGGACCGGCTCAACTTCAACCAGCAGTTCAGTTTCAACGGTTCTACCAACGAGAACCTGTTCGGCTTCAACGACACTACCAGCGGGTATGGACTAAGCTCCACGGTGGGCTGGAGCCACAGTTTCAAGCCGCGGTTCAACAATAACGCCAGCGTCGTATTCAGCCGCAGCATCAGCAAGGCAACGCCCTTCTTCGCCAACACCTCGGATGTGGCGGGCAGCCTCGGCATCGTCGGCCCCGATCAAAGCCCCATCGACTGGGGACCGCCGACTCTCTCTTTCACCAATTTCAGCAGCCTTTCCGACAGCACGGCCTCGTTGACGCGCAACCAGACCACCAACTTCACCGACACCGTCACCTACGTAGCGCACCGCAATCACAACCTGTCCTTCGGGTTCGGCTTGCGGCGGATGCAGCAGAACTCGCTCACCTACGCGAACTCGCGCGGCTCGTTCAGCTTCGGCGGGCTGCTGACCAGCGGATACGATTCCAATGGCCAGGTGATCCCTCAAACCGGCTTCGACTTTGCCGACTTCCTGTTGGGCTATCCGCAGTCCTCCAGCTTGCGGGTGCATGATTCCAATCTCTACTTCCGCGGTTGGTCGCTGAACGTTTATGCCGGAGACGACTGGCGCGTGAAAAGCGGCCTGACCCTGAACCTGGGGCTACGCTATGAATACTTCTCTCCCTACACCGAGCTATACGGCCAGATGGCGACGCTGGATATCAACCCGGCCATGACGCAGGTGTGCCCCGTGGGAGCGGCAGCCATCGCTACCAATGTCAGCCAGGCCGCCGGTTGCCCTCCGTCCGCGGTGCTCGACGGCCCTTTCACCGGCCGTTTCCCCTCCAGCCTGGTCAACGGCGATCCGCACGAGTTCTCCCCACGGTTGGGATTTGCCTGGCGTCCCTCGCAGAAGCACAGCCGCCAGATTCGCGGCGGCTACTCCATCTTCTATAGCGGTGCCGCGTACGCCGCGATGGCCGCCAACCTCGCCGGGCAGCCGCAGTTCTCCACCACCGCAAACTTGGTCAACAGCCTCGCCCTGGTGCAGGCGGGCAACGGGCTGACGCTCCAGTGCGGCTTCATCGTCACGGCAGCATGCCCCAATACCCCAGTGCCTCCCGCGGGCACAGTCACCAACACATACGTCATCGACAAGAACTACCGGCCCGCGTATGCCCAGAACTGGACGCTCGCTTTCCAGCAGGGGCTGCCGCACAACCTGGTCCTGGAGTTGGAATACGTCGGCATCAAGGGCACGCACCTCGATATCGTCGAGAACCCCAATCAGCTTCCGCCGAACTCGCCTTCCGGCTTGAAAGGCCCGGTGACCAACGCCGCGGGGTTCCTGTATGAGACCGACGCCGGCAATTCCATCTATCACGCCGCGCAGGTGCGCCTCACGCGCCGCATGACTCGCGGCATATCGGCGGTGGCGCTCTATACCTTCTCGAAAGCCATTGACGACGCTTCCGGTTTCAGCGGCGCCGGCAGGGGAGACGTGGTCCAGAATATCTACGACCTGCGCGCCGAGCGCGGCTTGTCAAGCACCGACCAGCGGCACCGCCTGTCGATCACCTCGGTGATCTCTTCTCCGGTGGGTGTGCATGGCCTGTGGCGCAACGGAGGTTGGAAGACCAGGCTGTTTACCGGCTGGACCCTCAACCCGACGTTCACTATCGCCTCCGGCCTGCCTCTGACAGCCATGCTGGGAGGCAACCTCGGCAACACCCGAACTTCCGGGATCCGCACCAGCTTCCGCGCGGAGGCCACCGGCGCGAGCATCTCTGGCGGAAACTATCCCTACTTCAACGAAGCTGCGTTCACTACGCCGCCGCCCGGCCAATACGGAAACGCCGGCGTCGATACCATCCCCGGCTTGCCGAGCATCAGCCTGAACGCCGCGCTCAACCGCTCGTGGCGCTTCGGGGAAACCCGCAAGAATCTGCAATTGCGTCTCTCCGCCAACAACGCGCTCAACCACGTGCAAATCACCGGTTTCGGCGCCACCATCAACTCCAACACGTTTGGCCTGGCCACTGCCGCCTCCGCCACCCGGAGCGTGACCTTGCTTTTGAGGTTCAGTTTCTAATATGCGCAACTTCTGGATCGCGACTTTGGCAACGTTGATGGCGATGGGGCAGCAGGCGCCGCAAACCAGGCCTTCGCAGCCGGGCGGGTCCCCGGTCAAGTTCACCGCCACCTCCAACCTGGTGATTGTGGATGTGACCGTCAAAGACAAATCCGGCAACGCCATCGAAAACCTCACCAAGGACGACTTCACCGTGCTCGAAGACGGCAAGCCGCAGAAGGTCGACATCTTCGAGCACCAGCAGCTCACGCTGGAACCGGAACCGCCCGAACCGCCGCCCACGCTCGAGGAGAAGAACGCCCTGCCGGAACCGCCCCGCACCACCATCGCTTCGGAAGGGGCCACCAAGATCCAGTACCACGACAAGCGCCTGCTGGCGCTGTTCTTCGATTTCTCGAACATGCAGATGCCCGACCAGCTCCGGGCCCAGGATGCTTCGCTCAAATTTCTCGAAGAGCACATGACCAAGTCGGACCTGGTGGCCATCCTGCTGTACACCACCACGGTTCAGGTCAAGACCGATTTCACCGCCGATCGCCTGCTGCTCACCGACATCATCAAGCATCTCCCCATCGGTGAAGCCAGCGACCTGGCGGACGTAGCCGACAACGGCTCCGACGACAACGAAGACACCGGCGCCGCCTACGTCGCCGACGAGACCGAATTCAATATCTTCAATACCGACCGCAAGCTGGCCGCCGTGGAGGAAACCGTAAAGAAGCTGGCCACCCTGCCCGAGAAGAAGGCCCTGGTTTACATCACGGGCGGGATCTCCAAAACCGGCATCGATAACCAGGCGCAACTGGAAGCCACCATCAATGCCGCCACCAAGTCCAATGTCGCCATCTATCCGCTGGATGCCCGCGGCCTGATGGGCGATCCTCCCGGCGGCGCCGCCAGCAAGGGCGCCTCGCGCGGCAGCGGCATGTTCACCGGCTCGACTCTAAACTCGCAGCGCGCGGCCATCAACGATTCGCAGGAAACCCTGGCCACCCTCGCCGCCGATACCGGCGGCAAAGTCTTCCTCGACAGCAACGATCTGACCCTCGGCTTCAAGCAGGCCCAGGAAGAGTTCCGCAGCTACTACATCCTCGGTTACTACACCACCAACATGGCCACCGATGGCAAGTACCGGAAGATTACCGTCAAGCTGAAAGAGAACGCATCCGCGAAGCTGGAATTCCGCGACGGCTACTACGCCGACAAGGTCTGGGGCAAATTCACCGGCGACGACAAGGAGCGCCAGTTGCGCGAAGCGCTCACCTCCCGCGATCCGCAGACCGACATTCCGCTCGCGCTGGAAGTGGATTACTTCCGCATCTCGCCCTCCGCGTACTTCGTGCCCGTCTCAGTGCGGGTTCCCGGATCGGTCATCGCCTTGGCGCAGAAGAAGAGCGGCGGCGAAACCGAGTTCGATTTCATCGGCAACGTCATGGACGAACGCAAGAGCGTGGTCGGCCAGTTGCGGGACGATATCAAGGTCAGGGTGCCCACCACCGCAGCCGAAAGGCTGGCCACGCGCAATTTCCACTACGATGCCGGTTTCACCCTAAGCCCGGGCCGCTACCGCATGCGCTTCCTCGTTCGCGAGCAGCAGTCGGGCAAGATGGGCACGTTTGATACGCCGTTCACCATCCCCGACCTGGCCGCGGACTCCATGACGCTGAAGACCAGCTCCGTGGTCTGGAGCAGCCAGCGTGATTCCCTGAAAGCGGCGGTTGGCGCGGCCGAACAGACCACCCGGAAAAACGCCGCCGCCAACCCGCTGATCTCGGGCGACGAGAAAGTGGTGCCCAACATCACCAAGGTCTTCCGCCGCGGCCAGAACCTGTACGTCACGTTTGATGTCTACGACGCCGCGCCCGACCCGGACCACAACGCGGCGCGCCGCGTGGCGGTGATGATGAGCCTGTTCAACGACAAGGGCGCGAAGGCATTCGAGGCCGGACCGGTCAAGGCCACGGAAGTCGCCGCAACGCGGCCGAATGCCGTTCCGGTGCAGATCCAGGTTCCGCTCAAGAGCCTGGCGCCCGGCCGCTACACCTGCCAGTTAAACGTCATCGACGAAGTGGGCCGCAAGTTTGCGTTCCCGAGAGCGAACCTGGTGGTGCAGTAACAAGAAAATGCGTCAAGAAAATGCGTCAAGAAAATGCGTCAGCCTGAACTGCGCGATTTTTTTCTGCATCGACCCGCTTCCGACAATCACTCCAACAAACCACCCGCGTCTCCTGAAGACTCTGGCCGCGAAGCCTCCTTTTTCGGTCGCCCTCGCACCCAGTAGCGCCCAAATCGCTCCGACATGGCCTTGACGAAGCTCTCGCTCCCGTAAGGCCGTCCCGCATGCGTGCAGCGCCGCAACGCAGAGCAAACGTCCCCATCTTCGCCGTCCAGAACCTCACCCCAACTTCCGGCGGGCCCTTCCCGCCGCCACCACGCCATGTCCAAGATCCCGGCGCCGTCCACGCCAGTCAGGTGGGCCGCCGCGCTCGACCACCGGTACACCCCCGCCGCCGGCGCCATCCAAGCGCGCACCGGGTTCCGCTCCACGTAAGCCAGGGCCTTCCACAAATGGTCATTGGAAAGCACGCAGGCGAAAAAGCGGTTCTGCCAAAGGTGCCCTGTACGGCCATGGCACGCGTTGTAGTATTGCGCATACCGCCCGTGGACCCGGCGAAGCAGCACCGCCAGGGAATCGTCGCGTCCCGGCACCGCCACCAGGTGCACGTGATTGGTCATCAGATACCACCCGAACAAGCGCAGCTCCGCATCACTCAGGTTTTCCCGCAGGAGCCGGAGGTAGGTGTGGCGGTCCTGGTCCGAGGAGAAGGTCTCACGACGGTCGACACCGCGCTGAGTGATATGGCAAGCCACACCGGGGAGTACACAACGGGCGCGTCGCGGCATATGCTGAGTGAGTGGGCGGCGGCTTGGGAACTTCTCAGAAAAATCGCGCAGTTCAGGCTGACGCGTTTTCCCCGACGCGCTTTCCCCGACGCGTTTTCCCCAGGCTGAAGCGTTTGCCTCCGCTCTCCCGCTCAGGCGCGGCGGCGTTGTCACCGTTTTTCGAGGCGACTTTAGCCGGTGCCCACCGGTCGTGCTGCCGGCAACACAGGCGCATCCGTTCCACAATCGTACGCCTCCAGTGATAAAGTGTTTCCTTCGGCTGGCCCAACGGCCAAGCCTGACAGGAGCAACTCATGAACGCTCGCCGTCGTTCGATTGTCTTCTTCCTTCCGCTGTGTCTCGCAGCCCTGCTGGGAGTCGGAATGCTCGCGCAGCAGACGAGCCCCGGCGGACAATACCCCGGCAGTCTGCTCGCCGGCCTGGAATGGCGCGACGTTGGCCCCATGCGCGGCGGGCGTACCTACGCCGTCGCCGGGCACGCCGATCAACCCGATACTTTCTATTTCGGATCGGTCGGGGGCGGCGTATGGAAGACCGAGAATTCGGGCCGCACCTGGTACCCGATCGCCGATGAGGGAATCGCAATCGGCTCAATCGGCGCCATCGAGGTGGCCCCATCGAACCCCAATATCATCTACGTGGGCACCGGCGAGCCCGACATCCGCAGCCAAATCTCCTACGGCAACGGCATGTATAAATCCACGGACGCTGGCAAAACATGGACGCACATCGGCCTCGAAGGCACCCGCCAGATCGGGCGCATCGCCATCGACCCCACCAATCCGAACCGCGTCTACGTCGCTGCGCTTGGCCATGTTTACCAGGCCAACCCGGAGCGCGGCCTGTATCGCTCCACCGACGGCGGCGCAACGTGGAAGAAGATCCTGTTCAAGACCAACGACCCTGATAATGTCGGCGCGGTCGAGGTGGCCATCGATCCCAAGCATCCGCGCGTGCTCTACGCTTCGCTGTGGGCCACGCGCCGTCCGCCGTGGTCGGTCTACGCGCCGACCAATCTCCCCGGCGGCGGGCTGTACAAGTCCACCGACGGCGGCGACACCTGGAAGCAGTTGACTGGCGGGCTCCCCACCGACCAGTTCGTCGGCAAGATCGGTATCGCGGTTGCGCCCAGCAATCCGAACCGGCTGTGGGCCGTGGTGGACGATCTCGGCGCCGCTGTCGCTCGCGGCATCGGCGGCGGGGGCGGACGCGGTGCAACTGGTGCTGGCGGTGCGCCGGCGCCGGCCGGCGGCGTCTACATCTCCGACGACGCCGGAGCCACCTGGAAACTGGTCAACAGCGAGAACCGGCTCTGGGGCCGCGGCTGGTACTTCGAAGCGGTCACCGTCGATCCCACCAACCCCGACCGCGCCTACGTGATGAACACCGCCACGTACATGACCACCGATGGCGGCAAGACTTTCGTGCCGGTGAAGGGCGCTCCCGGCGGCGATGACTACCACCAGCTGTGGATCAATCCCAAGGACGGCAACCGCATGGTGCTGAGCAGCGAC
>Ga0335081_10006649_pt1 | contig 18423 bp, 21 predicted proteins | sample Lox_Sample_35_FD_206713 | JGI IMG/M metagenome (GOLD analysis project Ga0335081, IMG submission 206713) | Soil microbial communities from Loxahatchee National Wildlife Refuge, Florida, United States - Lox_Sample_3.5 | ecosystem: Environmental > Terrestrial > Soil > Wetlands | place: USA...
CTCGGCAGACGACACCCTATGGCCCGCAGGCAGCGCGGATCAAGGGGCGGCGCCGCCGGATTCCCGCTCTTTGCGCGAAATTCCTTCGCACGCCGACGCGTCCACCGTTTCGGGGGTTCCCTCCGTTGCCTTCTGTTGACTAGACTCGGATCCACTCGGGCCTCGACCCGGACCCCCTCGCCGTCGCACGCGGAGCGTCCGGTAGCTCGCCAAGCCGCGAAGTCCGAGCGCTAGGGGTAGGGCGATCCTCGCCTCAGGGGATCGCCCGGCCCCGGATCACAGCGTCACTTCCGCCGCCGCGCCGACCGCGCCCACGAAGCGCGGCACGACGTCGAGGACGCTCTCGCGCGCGCACCAGGCGATGTCGGACTCGAGGCCGTGGCGGCGGAGGTTCCCGGCGCTCCGGCTCGCGCCGAGCCCGTCGAGCGCGCTCGTATAGCTGCGCGCGAGGCGGATCGCGGCCGTGGCGGAGTCCTCGGGCTCTCCGCCGAGCGCCTCGGCGATCCGGCCCGCGCAGTAGGCGTCGTCGAGCGCGAGCTCGCCGAGGACGCCGGCGCAGAGGACGGCGACGTCCTCCCCGCCCGCGGCCGCCGCGCGCGCGACCGCGCCGAGGTTCAGCAGGGATCCGACGTAGACGCGCTCGAACCGCTCCGCCGCCGCGACGAGCAGCCGAGTCCCATTGGTCGTCGTCAGCACGAGCGTCTCGGCCGCCGGCTCGCCCGCGAGCTCGGCCGGCGAGTTGCCGAAGTCGAAGCCGGGGATGTGCTCGAGCCGCCGCTCGCCCGCGAGCTTCGCCGGCCCGTGGCTCTCGGCGAGGGCGCGCGCCTCCTCGATCTCGGCGCAGCAGAGGATGCGCCGATACCCGGCCGCGAGCGCCTGCGTCATCGTCGAGGTCGCGCGGAGGACGTCGACGACGATTCCGACCGGCGCCGGCGCCTGCTCGCCCGGAGTGAATGCGACGTGGACGCGCACACGGCTAGGCTAATCGCGATGTCCACGGTCGAGACGAAGTACTGCTACCGGCACCCGGACCGCGCGACGGGACTCTCGTGCTCCGAGTGCGGCCGCCCGATCTGCGAGGACTGCATGACCGTCGCGCCCGTCGGGCTGCGCTGCCCCGACCACGCGGGCTCCGCGCGGCGCGGCGGCGGAGGCGCCGGCAGCCACGGTCGCATCCTCGGGAACCGCGTCGTCGTCCGCGCGCCGTCCGCGCGGCTGAGCGGCGCCGCCGCGCCCGTGACCGTGACGCTGATCGCGATCAACGTCGCCATCTACCTCGTCACGGTCGTCCAGGGCAACGGCCTCAACAGCCCGGGCGGGACGCTCTGGGACAAGATGATCCTCTGGGGCCCATACGTGCACCAGGGCCAGTGGTGGAGGCTGATCACCGCCGCCTTCCTCCACGCGAGCATCCTCCACATCGGCTTCAACATGCTCGCGCTCTGGTGGTTCGGCGCGGCCGTCGAGACGTACCTCGGGCCGGTGCGCTTCACCGGGCTCTACCTCGTCGGCGGGCTCGCGGGATCGGCCGGCGCGCTGATCCAGTCGCCGCTCGTACCAGTCGTCGGCGCCTCCGGCGCGATCTTCGCGGTGCTCGGCTCGATGCTCATCCTCGAGTGGCAGACGACGGGCCGGCTCGGCGGGAACGCGATGACGCTGATCGTGATCAACCTCGCCCTCGGCTTCTATCTCGCCAACGTGTCGATCGGCGGCCACATCGGCGGGCTGATCGGCGGCATCCTCGCGACGCTCGCGTTCGCGCGCTGGGGCAAGGGGCACGCCGCGTACGGGAAGCTCGGGATCGCCGGGATCGTCGGGCTCGTCGCCGTCGCCGTCGTCAGCGTCGCGGTCGCGTACTGGCAGGTCCGCGGGCTGCCGCCGCCCGGCTAGAAGAAGTCCTCGCGCGGGACGAGCTCGGCGGAGCCGAAGAAGCCCGGCGCGTTGCGCAGCACCTGGACGTGCGTCGCGTCCGGGTCGTCCTCCTCGTGCTCGGCCCGGTACCGCTCGATCCAGGACCGCACTTCCTCCTCGTCGGCGGCCTTGGCGCGCCGCTGACCGTCGACGAGGAGGTCGTACTTCTTCTTCGCCAATCAGCCTCCGGCGGCCACGTACTCCGCGCGATGGGCTTCCTTCAGCACCGCCTGCGCCGCGGCGAGCCGCGCGAGCGGCACCCGGTACGGCGAGCAGCTGACGTAGTCGAGGCCGAGCCGGTGGCAGAACTCCACCGACTTCGGCTCGCCGCCGTGCTCGCCGCAGATCCCGGTCTTCAGCCCCTTCTTGACGCTGCGGCCGCGCTCGACGCCGATCCGCATCAGGTCGCCGACGCCGCTCTGGTCGAGCGTCTCGAACGGGTTCGCGTCGAGCACGCCGTCCTCGAGGTAGAAGGTGAGGAACTTGCCCTCGGCGTCGTCGCGCGACATCCCGAGGGTCGTCTGCGTGAGGTCGTTCGTCCCGAACGAGAAGAAATCGGCGACCTCGGCGATCTCGTCCGCGCGCAGCGCGGCCCGCGGCAGCTCGATCATCGTGCCGCACAGGTACTCGATCCCAGGAGCCTCCTCGGCCATCACGTCCTCGGTCAGCTCGCGCAGCCGGCGCAGCTCCTCCTTGAAGCCGACGAGCGGGTGCATGATCTCGACGAGCGGGGTATCGCCGGTCCGCTCCTGGACCGCCTTCGCCGCCCGCGCGATCGCGCGCACCTGCATCTCGTAGATCTCCGGCCACTGGATGCCGAGGCGGCAGCCGCGGGTGCCGAGCATCGGGTTCGCCTCGTGCAGCGCCTTGATCCGCTGCCGCATCCGCTCGTCCGTCGCCTCCTCGAGCGGCGGCAGGAACTCGTGCAGCGGCGGATCGAGCAGCCGGATCGTCACCGGCAGCCCGGCCATCGACTCGAAGATCGCCTCGAAGTCCGCCTGCTGGAACGGGAGCAGCCGGTCGAGCGCGGCGCGCCGGCCGGCCTCGTCGGAGGCGAGGATCATCTCCTGCACCACCGGCAGCCGCTCCTCGCCGAAGAACATGTGCTCGGTGCGGCAGAGGCCGATCCCCTGCGCCCCGAACTCGCGCGCCTTCGCCGAGTCCTCGGGGGTGTCCGCGTTCGCGCGCACCTTCAGGCGGCGCACCTCGTCCGCCCACGCGAGGATCGTCTCGAAGTCCTCGTTGATCCGCGGCGGGACGAGCGGGACCTCGCCGACGATGACGCGGCCGGTGCCGCCGTCGATCGTGATCGTGTCGCCCTCGTGCAGCTTGTGGCCGCCGATCGAGACCTCCTTCGTGGCGGCGTCGATCCCGAGCCCTTCGCAGCCCGCGACGCACGGCTTGCCCATCCCGCGCGCGACCACCGCCGCGTGCGAGGTCATGCCGCCGTGGGCGGTGAGGACGCCCTTCGCCTGGATCAGGCCGTGGATGTCGTCCGGGGTCGTCTCCCAGCGGACGAGGATGACCGACTCGCCGGCCTTGCCGTGCTCCTCCGCCGTGTCGGCGTCGAGCACGATCTTGCCGCAGGCGGCGCCGGGCGACGCGTTCAGGCCCTGCGCCGCGACCTCGAACTCGGCCGCCGGGTCGAGCGTCGGGTGCAGCAGCTGGTCGAGCTGCGACGGGTCGATCCGCGCGATCGCCTCCTCCCGGGAGATCAGGCCCTCGGAGGTCATGTCGACGGCGCACTTGATCGCCGCGGCCGCGGTGCGCTTCCCGGAGCGGGTCTGCAGCATGTACAGGCGCCCCTCCTCCACCGTGAACTCGACGTCCTGCATGTCGCGGTAGTGCCGCTCGAGCCGCGTCATCGTCTCGAGCAGCTCGTCGTACGAGTCGGGAAGGATCTCGCGCATCTGCTCCACCGGAGCCGGCGTGCGGATGCCCGCAACGACGTCCTCTCCCTGTGCGTTGACGAGGTACTCGCCGAACACGCCCTGCTCGCCGGTCGACGGGTTGCGGGTGAAGCAGACGCCGGTGGCGGAGCGGTCGCCCTTGTTGCCGAAGACCATCTGGACGACGTTCACGGCCGTGCCGAGGTCGTCCGGGATCCCGTACGTGCGCCGGTACACCTGCGCGCGCGGGTTGTCCCACGACTGGAAGACGGCGAGCACCGCGCGCTGGAGCTGCTCGCGCGGATCCTGCGGGAAGTCGTCGCCCGTCTCCTGCCGGTAGATGGCCTTGAACGTCTCCACGAGGCGTGCGAGGTCGTCGGCCGTGAGGTCGACGTCGAGCTGCACGCGCCGCTCGCGCTTCAGGTCCGCGAGCGCCTGCTCGAACCGCTGGCCGTCGATGCCCGAGACGACCTCGCCGTACATCTGGATCAGGCGGCGGTAGGAGTCGCGCGCGAAGCGCGGGTTCCCGGTGGCCGTGCTGACCCCGTCGACGGCGGCGTCGTTCAGCCCGAGGTTGAGGACGGTGTCCATCATCCCGGGCATCGAGATCGCGGCGCCGGAGCGGACCGAGAGGAGCAGCGGATCGTCGGTGTCGCCGAACCGCTTCCCGGTCTTCTCCTCGAGCCGGGCGACATGCTCGTCGACCTCGTCGTCGAGCCCTTCGGGGACCTCGTGCCGGCGGACGTAGGCGCGGCAGGCGTCGGTCGTGATCGTGAACCCACCCGGCACGGGAACGCCGAGCTGGGTCATCTCCGCGAGCCCGATCCCCTTGCCGCCGAGAAGCTCCCGGCCGCCGTCCGACGGCTCGTCGAAGTCGTATACGTACCTGGTCATGAGCGCAGATGTTGTCATACCCAGGACGATGGTCATCCCGACGGTCATAGGCATCGGCGGTTTCCCGGACCGGGCCATGGCCGAGTACGTACTCGGCCTCGCGCGGGGCCGGAGGCTGCTCTACGTCGGGACGGCGTCGATGGAGGATCCGGGGCTCGCGGCGGCCGTCGAGGGGCTCGTCGAAGGCCTCGCCGAGGTGGCGCGGCTCGAGTTCAACCCGTGGCCGCCGGCCCGGCTCCGCGAGGCGGCGCTCGCCCACGACGTGATCCTCGTCGGCGGCGGCAGCACCGCGAACATGCTCGCGGTCTGGCGCGTGCACGGGTTCGACGAGATCCTCCGCGAGGCCTGGCGCGAGGGCGTCGTCCTCACCGGCTGGAGCGCGGGGATGATCTGCTGGTTCGAGGCGGGCGTCACGGACTCGTTCGGGCCGGAGCTGGCCGGGATGCGGGACGGGCTCGGGCTGCTGCCGGGGAGCGCGTGCCCGCACTACGACGGCGAGGAGCTGCGGCGGCCGATCTACCGGCGGCTCGTCGGCGAGGGCTTCCCGGCCGGGATCGCGCTCGACGACGCGGCGGCGGCGCGCTATGCGGGGACGGAGCTCGTGGAGGTCGTCGCGTCGCGCGCCGGCGCCGCGGGCTACCGCGTCGGCCCGGACGGCGAGGAGCGGATCGAGCCGCGGCCGCTCTAGTGCCTGCGCCGGCGCGCCCGGAACTCCGCGATCCACGCGGCGGTGCGCAGGCCGATCCAGATCGGCGTCAGCAGCACGTAGAAGACGAAGTCGGCGACGGCGAGGATCGCCCACCACAGCGCCCAGTAGCGCAGCGGCACCGGCGGCTTGCGGCGGGGCGCCCGGCTCATTCCCGCTCCCGGCGCCGGCGAAGCCGGCGCCTCCGCTCTTTGGTGAGCTCCGTCGAGCCTACGCTCACGCCTTCGCCTCCGCCAGCCGCTCGTCGACGACGCGGAGGACGCGGTGCGCGGTCTCCTCGATCGACAGCTCGGAGATGTCGATCACCGGACAGCCGAGCTTCCGGTGCACCTTCGTCGCCTCCTCGAGCTCCTCGTAGATCTGGAGCAGCTCCGCGTACTTGCGGTTGCGGGCGCCGCCGCCCATCGTGCGCACGCGCGCGCGGCGGATCTCGACGAGCCGGTTCGGGTCGATCGTCAGCCCGACGATCCGCCGCCGGTCGATCTCGAACAGCTCCTTCGGCGCCGGGATCCCCTTCACCACGGGGATGTTCGCCGCCTTGTGGCCGAGGAAGCCGAGGTAGATCGAGAGCGGCGTCTTCGACGTGCGGGAGACTCCGACGAGGACGATGTCGGCGTCGCGGAGGCCGCGGCCGACGCCGTCGTCGAAGCGGACGGCGAACTCGATCGCCTCCATCCGCTTGAAGTACGCGGAGTTCAGCGGCGGCCGCGATCCCGGCGACATCCTCGCCGCCTGGCCGGAGACGCGCGCGACCGCCTCGATCGGCTGGCCGAGCAGGTCGCAGTAGTGGAGGCGCGCGCGCCGGCACAGCATCCGCATCGCGTCGCGGAGCTCCGGCTTCACGAGCGTGTAGACCACGACCGCCGGCCGCCCGCGCATCCGGCTGACGGCGACGTGGAGGTCGTCCTCCGACTCGACGCGCGGGTGCCGGATCTCGACGAACTCCTGGTCGGGGAACTGCGCCTCGAGCGCCTGCACGAGGCGGGCCGCGGTCTCACCGGTGGCGTCCGAGACGACGTGGAGCTCGACGGGCGGGTTCGCCACGCGATCAGCGTAACTTGGCGGCGATCGGGCCGACGCGGGCCTCGGTGAGCCGGACGAGGTCGCGCGGGTCGAGCTCGATCTGGAGGCCGCGGCGGCCGGCGCTGACGAGGATCGTCTCGTGCTCGAGCGCCGACTCGTCGACGTGCGTCGGCAGGCGGCGCCGCTGGCCGAGCGGGCTGATCCCGCCGCTGACGTAGCCGGTCGCCCGCTCCGCCTGGGTCTTGTCCGCCAGCTGCGCCCGCTTGCCGAGCGCCTTCAGGTCGAGCTGCGCCTCCACCGGCACGCAGGCGACCGCGAGCGCGCCGTCGATCTCCGCGACGAGCGTCTTGAACACGCGCGCCGGATCGGCGCCGAGCTTCTCCGCCGCCTCGAGCCCGTACGACTCGGCGGCCGGGTCGTGCTCGTACGCGTGGAGCTCGAAGCGGATGCCGGCGCGCTCCGCGGTTGCGATCGCGGGGGTCGACGCCATCCCGATACCGTAACGGCCCCATGGCCGAGGTCACGATGGAGAAGATCGTGTCGCTGTGCCGCCGCCGCGGCTTCGTCTTCCCGTCCTCGGAGATCTACGGCGGGCTCGGGTCGACGTACGACTACGGCCACTACGGCGTCCTCGCGAAGAACAACATCCGCTCGCTCTGGCTCCAGGCGATGGTCCAGGAGCGGGACGACATCGTCGCACTCGACTCCGCGATCATCCTCAACCCTGCGGTCTGGGAGGCCTCCGGCCACGTCGCCGGCTTCGTCGACCCGCTCGTCGACTGCCGCACGTGCAAGCTGCGGTTCCGCGCCGACAAGCTCGAGGACGCGCAGTGCGGCCGCAAGCCGAGCAAGCATCCCGGCGAGACGCCGGACTGCGACCTCACCGAGGCGCGCCAGTTCAACCTCATGTTCCGGACGCAGGTCGGGGCGGTCGAGGACGCGAGCTCGACGGCGTATCTCCGGCCGGAGACCGCGCAGGGCATCTTCATCAACTTCAAGAACGTGCTCCAGCTCGCGCGGCGCAAGCCGCCGTTCGGGATCGCGCAGACGGGGAAGTCGTTCCGCAACGAGATCACGCCGGGGAACTTCCTCTTCCGCGTGCGCGAGTTCGAGCAGATGGAGATGGAGTTCTTCGTGCCGCCGGACGAGGCGGAGCAGTGGTACCGCTACTGGGTCGACGCGCGCTTCGACTGGTACCTGCGCTACGGGCTGCGCGAGGAGAACCTCCGCAAGCGCGAGCACACGGCCGAGGAGCGGTCGCACTACTCGACCGGGACGACCGACATCGAGTACCTCTACCCCATCGGCTGGTCGGAGCTCGAGGGCGTTGCGAACCGCGGCGACTTCGACCTGACGCAGCACACGACGTTCTCCGGGACGAAGCTCGAGTTCGTCGGCCAGGACGGCGAGCGGTACACGCCGCACGTGATCGAGCCGGCGGTGAGCATCGAGCGGATCTTCGTGGCCATGCTCGTCGACGCGTACCACGAGGAGATCGTCGGGGACCGAGAGCGCACCGTCCTGCGGCTCCATCCCGCCGTCGCGCCGGTGAAGGCGGCGATCCTGCCGCTGATCCCGCGCAACGATCAGATGGTCGTGCACGCCCGCGGGCTCTACGACGAGCTGCGGCGGCGCCGGGTGGTCGAGTACGACGACAGCGGCCAGATCGGGCGGCGGTACCGGCGGCAGGACGAGATCGGGACGCCGTACGCGTTCACGGTGGACGAGCAGACGCTCGAGGACGAGACGGTGACCGTGCGCGACCGCGACTCGCTCGCGCAGGAGCGCCTGCCGATCTCCGGGGTCCGCGAATGGCTCGACGACGCGCTCGAGCGGCCGTGGAGCCCGCCGGCGTGAGGACGTTCGGTGCGCTCGCGGTCGTCGGCGCCGCGCTGCTCGTCGCGGGCTGCGGCGGCGGGTCGCACCCGGCGACGACGGCGGCCGGGCCGGCGCCGTGCAGCGCGGACGCGCTCAACGGCAGGTTCGTCGTCGTTCCCGGCAGCGCCGGGGCGGGGAACATCGTCTACCGGCTGACGCTGAAGAACACGTCGAGCTCGGACTGCTGGATGTCCGGCGTGCTCGTTCCGGTGGCGCAGCTCCAGGGCGCGGGCGGCACGTCGCTCCCGACGCACGTCGCGGCCGCCGAGTCGCCGACGAGCACGACGCCGGCGCGCATCGTCGTCCATCCGGGCCATGCGGTGAAGGCGGAGGCGCGGTTCTCGCCCGACGTCCCGGGCGTCGGCGAGCAGCACACCGGTCCGTGCGAGGCGAAGGCCGTGAAGCTCCAGGTCGAGGCGCCCGGAGGCGGCAACGTCGCGGCGGTGATCGACCCGCCGACGCCGGTCTGCAGCAAGGGCGCGCTGCAGCTCTCGCTCTACACGCCGGTCGCCGGCTCCTAGCGGTACACGGCGCCGCGCTCGGCGAGCCGCTCGTTCGGCCTGAAGCCGAAGCGCGCGTAGAGCCCGTGCGCGTCGCGCGTGTGCAGGATCCAGCGGCGGTCGGCGTACGGGCCGTTCTCGATCATCTCGCGCACGAGCTCGACCCCGAGCCCGCGGCCGCGGCATTCCTCGAGGACGTAGACGTCGGCGAGGTACATGAACCGTCCGGCGTCGAACGTCGACGCGCGCGCGAAGCCGACCTGGCGCCCGTCGCGGTACAGGCCGACGACGCGGACGCTCCCTTCGATCAGCTCGTCCTGCTCGGCCCGCGTCCGCCCCGCCGACCAGTACGCCTCGGTGCCGAGATACGCGTGGATCGCGTCGCGGTCGAGCCGCCCGCGGTCGTCGTCGAGCTCGTAACCGTCGCCGAGGTCGCGGGGCACGTCGCCAGTCTCGCACGCGCTCAGGCGCCGGCCGCCGGTTGCCGATGCCGAGAAGGATGCTCTCCCGGCTCGTCCTCGTCGTCTCGACGGTGCTCGCGCTGGCGGCCGCCGACCTCGTGCTGAAGGCGCTGCTGCCGACGACGGCGTGGGACTACCACCAGCGCTCGCACGCGTGGTCGGTCGTCGCGCTCGTGCTGCTCGGCGCGCTGCTCCTCGTCGGGCTCCTGCCGTCCCGGCTCGCCTCCGTCGCCGCGGCAATCGCCGCCGGCGGGGTGGCGGGAAACGTCCTGTCCGCCCGGATGCACGGTGGACGGGTGCCGAATCCGCTCGTCGTGGGCACGCTCGCGTTCAATCTCGCCGACGTGCTCGTCGTGGTCGCTGCGCCGCTTCTGACCGTGGCGCTCGTCCGCGTCGCGATCCGCAACCGCGCATTCATCGACCGCCACGTCCCGCCGCGGCCGTGGGAGCACGCGCTGCGCCGCCGGCTCGGTCTCTGACTACGCGCTGAGCGTTCGCAGCCGGAAGCCGCCGTGGTAGCCGTACGACGCGGTGATCACGGTCAGCGCGTCGCGGCGGGCGCGGTCGCCGAGTCCGAGCTCGACGGCGTCGGCGAGCGGGCGCGCGAGCAGCGCCTCGATCCCGCGGATCCCGTCGGCGGAGAGCGAGACGGCCTCGCTCTGCGCCGCGCAGGCGCGGCACACGGCGCCGCCGGCGCGCGGCGAGTAGCCGACGAGCGCCGCGTCGTCGGCGCCGCACTCCGCGCAGCTCGTCAGGTGCGGGAGATAGCCGGAGAGCCAGAGCAGCTTCAGCTGGAACGCGAGCGCGAGCGGGTCCAGTGCGGGCCGCTCGGCCGTGTGCGGGAGCTCGTCCAGCAGGTCGAGGAACCGGGTCAGCGCGGTGAACGCGCGCTCGTTCGCCTCCTGCTCGGTGAAGAGCCGGAGCATCGCCTCGGCGCCGATCAGGCCGACGGAGAGCCGGTAGTAGTCCTCGCGCGCGGCGTGATGCGCGCGCACGAGCTGCACGCCCGTGACCGTCTGCAGCTCGCCGGAGCCCTGGTGAAGGACGAGCTCCGCATGTGAGAGCGGCTCGAGCCGCGCGCCGAAGCGCGACGTCGTCTTCCGGACGCCCTTCGCCACCGCGCCGACGCGCCCGCGGTCGAGCGTGTAGAGGTGGAGGACGCGGTCGGCCTCGCCGAGCCGCAGCGACCGGAGCACGACCGCCTCGGTCTTGTAGGAGCGCCCGGCCATGGCGTTTTCAGTCTAGTGGCCTATCCGGCGTGCGGACCGGCCTGGCACACGGGGCAGAACCAGGTCCCGCGGCCGCCGAGCGTCGTCTTCGCGATCGGCGTTCCGCAGCGCCGGCACGGCAGCCCGCCGCGGCCGTAGGCGTTCAGCGCGTCCTGCATCGAGCCGTTCGGATACACGCCGTCGCCGAGATCGGCGCCCTCGCGCTCGATCCCGCGGCGAAGCGCTGCGCGGACGGCGCGGCGGAGCGCTGCGACGTCGTCGCCTCGGAGCGCGCCCGCTGGGCTGCGCGGGTCGAGCCGCGCGCGCCAGAGCGCCTCGTCGGCGTAGATGTTCCCGAGCCCCGCGGCGGTGCGCTGGTCGAGGACGGCCGCCTTCAGCGGCGCCGCCCGGCCGGCGAGACGGTCGCGGAGGAACGCCGTCGTGAAGCGCGGGCCGAGCGGCTCCGGACCGACGCGCGCGCCGAGGTACGGCTCGAGCTCGCCCGGCTCCAGCAGCAGCCACGTGCCGAAGCGGCGAACGTCGCGATACGCAACGTCCGAGCCGTTTTCTAGAGTGACAACAGCGCGACGGTGCGAGACGTCCTGCAGGCTCCCGCGCCGGCCGCTGTGGAAGCTCCCCGTCATCCGGAGGTGAACCAGGAGAACGCGACCGCTCTCGAACCGGACAATCAGATACTTGCCGCGACGGTCGACCGCGTCGACGCGCTCGCCCGACAGCTCCGCCGCCACCTCGACGGGGTCGTACGGGCGGACGAGTCTCGCGTCCGCGATCTCCACGCGCTCGAAGGTGCGCCCGACGAGGATCGGCTCGAGCTGCCTGCGGACGGTCTCGACCTCGGGCAGCTCGGGCACGCGTCCAGCCTAGCCGCGTCCCTGCGCTCAGCCGAGCGTGTCGAGCACGATCGGCCGCACGCGCGGCGGCTCGTCGACGAGTTCGTACGCCGCGAGCACCTCGGCGGCTGCCTCGCGCGCCGAGCGCTCGTCGTGCGCGTGCACCTCGGCGAGGATCGCGCCAGCGTCGACGGGGTCGCCCCGCTTCGCGTGGCACACGACGCCGACGGCGTGGTCGACGGCATCGTCCTTCTCGCGCCGGCCCGCGCCGAGGTGCAGCGCCGCGAGCCCGACGGGAAGCGCGGCCAGCCGGCCGACGAAGCCGGACCTCGGCGCCTGCACCTCGTAGACGAGCGACGCGGCCGGCAGCGCGGCCACGTCGGGGTCGCCGTCCTGCGCGCGAATCCAGCGCTCGTAGGCCGCGGTTGCCGAGGCGTCGGCCACGGCCTGCTCGGCCCGCCGGCGCGCCTCGTCGAGATCGACGCCGAGATCGGACAGAGCGAGCAGATGCGCGGCGGAGTCGAGCACGAGCTCGGTGAAGTCGGGCGGACCCTCGCCGCGAAGCGTGGCGACGGCCTCGCGCACCTCGAGCGCGTTCCCGACCGCGCGCCCGAGCGGCTGGTCCATATCGGTGAGCACGCAGACGACGTCGAGGTCGGCGTGCTTCCCGAGGTCGATCATCGCCTCCGCGAGCACCTGCGCGTCCGCGAGCGACTTCATGAAGGCGCCGTCCCCGACCTTCACGTCGAGCACGACCGCGTTCGCGCCGCCGGCGATCTTCTTCGACATGATGCTCGCCGCGATCAGCGACACGTTGTCGACCGTGGCCGTCACGTCGCGGAGCGCGTAGAGCTTCTTGTCCGCCGGGACGAGGTTCGCCGTCTGCCCGACGATGGCGATGCCGAGCTCGCGGACCTGTGCGATGAACTCGTCCGTCGTCAGCTCGACGCGGAAGCCGGGGATCGCCTCGAGCTTGTCCAGCGTCCCGCCCGTGTGCCCGAGGCCGCGTCCGCTCATCTTCCCGAACGGCACGCCGCACGCCGCGACGATCGGTCCGACCGCGAGCGTCGTCTTGTCCCCCACGCCGCCGGTCGAGTGCTTGTCGACGACGCGGCGCCCGAGCGCGGCGCCGAGGGCGATCGTCTCGCCGCTGCGCACCATCGCGTCGGTGAGCGCGAAGGTCTCCGACGTCGACAGCCCGCGGAAGTAGACCGCCATCAGGAACGCGGCGAGCTGGTAGTCGGGCACGTCGCCGCGCGTGTACGCGAGCACGAGCTCGGCGAGCTCGTCGGGATCGAGCTCCCCGCCGTCGCGCTTCCGCTGGATCAGCTCGGCGGGGCGGATCAGCCTGACTTCTCCGCGACGAAGACGGTGTGACGCGCCGTCGCGTGGAACGGCACCTGGACCCGCGGGAGGCTCGGCGCGAGATGCGCCCGGTCGATCGTCGACGCGATGAAGGTGCGGATCGACTCGATGTCGGGGAAGACGAGCGTCGAGTCGATGTCGCGCCGCTCCACCCGGGCGAAGCGCCGCTCGAGGAGCTCGGTGCCGTTGACCCGGTTGAAGCTGATCGGGGCGCGGCGCTCGCCCTCGTCGTCGAACAGCTCCCACACCTCGGCGAGGTTGTCCTCCGCCAACGTGGTGGCGACGAGATGACCCCGCGGCTGCAGGACGCGGGCGCACTCGTCGACCGCCCGCTCGAGATTCGGCGCGTGGTACAGCACCCATCCCGCGAACACGCAGTCGAACTCCCCGTCGCCGAATGGGATGCTCTCTGCGTCGGCGACCTGAGCGTCGAGGCCGCGGTTCCGCGTCAGCTCGACCATTCGCGGCGAGATGTCGATCGCGTGCACGTCGGCGCCGAGGCCGTTTGCGAACCGCTCGGTCAGCTCGCCGGGCCCGCAGCCGACGTCGAGCAGCCGCGTCGGCCGCACGCCCTCGACGGCCGCGACCGCTGCATCCTCGGCGCTCTCCCCCTGCACGAGCGCACGGAAGATCGCGTTGCGCTTGTTGAGACGCTCCTCGCTCGCGAACTCCCACCGGACGAGGAGCGGGTTGTCGAGCCTCATGCCGAGAGGAACGGCTGCCCCGGAATCCCGCGAGAGGGCGACTTCCCGCGCAGCCACGCGTTCACGGTCGCGCCGACGTCGGCGAACTCTCCCTCGTGGACGCGGCCGGCGGCGTTCCGCCCTTCGACGTACGCGAGCAGCAGCGCATGCTCGCGCGAGTGATCGGTCGAGGGGGTCGTCGGGTCGCACCCGTGATCCGAGGTGAGGATCAGCAGGTCGCCCGGCCGCAGTGCGTCGAGCAGATCCGGGAGCCGCCGGTCGAAGTCCTGGAGGCAGCGGTGGAAGTTCACCGGATCGTTGCGGTGGCCCCAGAGCATGTCCGTCTCGACGAGGTTGACGAAGACGAATCCCTCGTCGAGCTCCCGCAGGAGCCTCTCCGTCTGCTGGATCCCCTCGATGTTCGACTTCGTAGGGTGCGACTCGTCGATGTCGCACCCGGCGAAGATGTCGCCGATCTTGCCGACGCCGTGCACTGCGGTGCCGCCCTCGCGGATCAGCGTCAGGTAGTTCGGCCGCCGCGGCTCGAGCGAGAAGTCGTGACGGTTGGCCGTGCGCGTGTAGTTGCCCGGCTCGCCGACGAACGGGCGCGCGATCACGCGGCCGACTGCGTGCTTGCCCGTGAGGATCTCGCGGGCGATCCTGCAGCCCTCGTACAGCTCCTCGAGCGGGACCGTCTCCTCGTGCGCCGCGACCTGGAACACGGAGTCCGCCGACGTGTAGACGATCCACTTGCCGGTCCGCTGGTGCTCCTCGCCGAGCTCGTGGATGATCTCCGTCCCCGAGGCCGGCCTGTTGCCGATCACGCCGCGCCCTGTCCGGTGCATGAACGGGTCGATCACGTCGTGGGGGAAGCCGTGCGGATACGTCGGAAAGGCCTGCGCCGTGACGACGCCCATCAGCTCCCAGTGGCCCGCGGTCGTGTCCTTGCCCTTCGAGCGCTCGAGCAGGCGGCCGGCGATCGCCGGCGCTCCCGGCTGGGGCGGGCAACCCTCGAGCGGCTCGATGTTGCCGAATCCGAGGGCCTCGAGATTCGGCAGGTCCAGGCCGCCGACGGCCCGCGCGACGTTGCCGAGCGTGTCCGAGCCCTCGTCGCCGTACTGGGCGGCGTCGGGCAGTTCGCCGGCGCCGACGGCGTCCAGCACGATCACGCAGGCACGGGGCATGCGGCTATTCTAGGTCGGCCATGCTCAACGCTCTTGGGTTGCTGCTCTTCGCCGTCTTCATCGTGTGCGTGATCGCGGCGGCCGCCGGGATCACCTGGCTCGTCGTGAAGTTCTCTCCGGGCAAGAAGCCGGAGACGGCTCCGAAGCCCTAGGACGCCTGGGCAGGCGCGAGCGGGAGGACCTCTCCCAGCGGCGTGTAGGCCAGGCCGTGCGCCTCGGCGACGGCCTCGTACGTGATCTTCCCGTCGAGGACGTTGACGCCGCGGGCGAGCGCCGCGTCCTGCGCCACGGCCTCGGCGAAGCCGTGCTCCGCCATCGCCTCGACGTACGGGAGCGTCGCGTTCGTCAGCGCCTTCGTCGACGTGATCGGCACGCCGCCCGGCATGTTCGCGACGCAGTAGTGCGTGATCCCGTCGACCTCGTAGACCGGGTTCGAGTGCGTCGTCGGCCGCGCGGTCTCGACGCAGCCGCCCTGGTCGATCGCGACGTCGACGATCACTGCGCCCTTCTTCATCTCCCCGAGCATCTCCCGCGTCACGAGCTTCGGGGCGCGTGCGCCCGGGATCAGCACGGCGCCGATGACGAGGTCGGCCTCCGCGACCGACTCCTCGACCTGCAGGCTCGACGACATCACGAGGCTGACGCGGCCCGAGAGGATGTCGTCGAGGTAGCGCATCCGGTCGATCGAGCGCTCGAGGATCGTGACCTGCGCGCCGAGCCCCAGGGCGATGATCGCCGCGTTGTAGCCGACGATGCCGCCGCCGATGACGGCGACGCGGCCGGGCGCGACGCCGGGGACACCGCCGAGCAGCAGCCCGCGGCCGCCGAGCGGCCTCTCGAGGAAGTAGGCGCCCGCCTGTGACGCGATCCGGCCGGCGACCTCGCTCATCGGCGCGAGCAGCGGCAGCCGGCGGTCGTCGGTCTCGACGGTCTCGTACGCGACGGCGGCGATGCCGCTGTCGACGAGGGCGTGTGTCAGCGGCTCGTCGGCCGCGATGTGGAGATAGGTGAAGAGCACGAGCCCTTCACGCAGCCGCGGGTACTCGGCCGCGATCGGCTCCTTCACCTTGAGGAGGAGCTCCGCCTGCTCCCAGACGTCGTCGACCGAGACGAGGGTCGCGCCGGCGCGCTCGTAGTCGGCGTCGGCGAACGAGCTGCCCTCGCCGGCCGTGGTCTCGACGAGCACCTCGTGGCCGTTGAGGGCGAGCTCGCGCGCGCCCGCGGGCGTCAGCGCGACGCGGTACTCGTCGGTCTTGATCTCCTTGGCGACGCCGATGCGCAAAGCGGGCCAACCATAGCGCGCAGGCGGATCGGCACGCTTCCGCGACAGAGCCGTGACGGACACGTGACCAGTCCGCGGGTATCGTCGATCTCAGAGGGAGGAAGGGATAGGACCCCACCCTTGGGTGGGGGTGTGGGCTCGGCCTGCGGGGGCAGGTCCCGCAGGGTCACGCCGTGTGGGGCGAACGCGTGCGGAGGTAGAGCAGGAGGCCGACGAGGGTCTTCGCGTCCTCGATCTCGCCGAGGCGCTGCTCGAGCTCCTCGAGGCGGATGCGCACCGGCTCCAGCTGCTCATCCTCCTCGGGATCCGGGGCTCCGCTCGGCTCGACCCCCTCCGCGGCGAACACCGTCATGCGCTCGCGGCAGAAGCCCGGGGTCGTCCAGAACGTCGCCAGCTCGCTCCACTCGCCGCCGGCGAGGCCGCACTCCTCGCGGAGCTCGCGCTTCGCGGTGGCCAGCGGCTCCTCCCCCTCCTCGCGCGTCCCGGCCGGGAGCTCGAGCAGCTCGCCGCGGGTCGCCTCCCGCATCTGCCGGACGAGCGTCACCCACCCGTCGGCATCGACGGCGACGATCGCGACCGCGCCCGGATGCTCGACGATCTCACGTTCATACCTCCCCCACCGCTCGACCGTCACGCCGAGCAGCCGGCCCTGGTAGACGAGCCGCGCGTCGTCCGGCCTCACGACGCGAGCCGCTCCACGAGCGCCCGCTCCTCGGGGCCGAGCCACGGCGGGCCGCCCGCGGCGGCGTTCTCCGCGACGCGCTCCGCGCGCCTCGTCGCCGGGATCGCAAGATCGACCCGCTCGTCCGAGAGCACCCACTTCAGCAGCGCCTGCGCCCACGTCTCGACGCCGAGCTCGCGCAGCGGCGCCAGTTCCGCCGCCGACGGCGCGCGCCGCAGCAGCGAGCCCTCGCCGAACGGCCGCATCACGATCACCGGCAACCCGAGCTCCGCCGCCAGCGGCAGCAGCTCCCGCTCCACCTCGCGCTCGTGCGGGTTGTACGGCACCTGCACCGCGTCGAACCGCCCGGTCCGGAGCGCCTCCGCCAGCTCCGGGAAGGCCGATGCGGCGTAGTGCGTCACGCCGATCCGGCCGATCCGTCCCTCGTCGCGCTCCCGCTCGAGCCACTGCAAATGCTCGCGCCACGCGACGAGGTTGTGCACCTGCTCGATCTCGATGCGGCCGTACCAGTCGAGCTGGCGCCGGAACTGCTCCCGCCCCTCCTCGACCGACCCCGTCCAGATCTTCGTCGCGACCGCGGTCCCGTCGCGGCGTCCCTCGAGCGCCGCGGCCAGCGACGCCTCCGCGCCGCGGTACATCGGCGACGAGTCGAAGACCCGCACGCCCGCGGCCAGCGCGGCGCCGACGACCTCGCCGGCCAGCGCCGCGTCGTCGTCGAACGTGTTCCACGTGCCGAGCCCGACGACCGGGCCGAGCCGGCGCTCCTCCATCACGGCTCCCGAGCGAGGTCGACGAGCGCGAGCGTCACGTCGACCATCGCCTCGAGGTCGGCGACCGCGATCCGCTCGTCCGGCGTGTGGATGTCCGTCATCCCGTTCGCGAGGTTCACGCAGCGCAGCCCGTGCAGATTGAAGACGTTCGCGTCCGCGCCACCGCCCGACAGCACGTAGCTCGCCTCGAACCCGCAGCGCGCGAGTGCGTCGGCGGCGAGCCGCACCGCGTCGTCGTCGCGCTTGAACCGGTAGCCGGTGTAGCTCTTGTGCACCGTCGTCTCGACCTCGCACTCCTCCGCGGTCGCGCCGAACGAGAACGCGTCGAGCATCTCCTGGACGAGATCCGCGAGCTTGTGCTCGTCGTGCGATCGCGCCTCGGCGAGGAACGTGCACCACTCCGGGACGATGTTTCCGCCCGTTCCTCCCGAGATGACGCCGACGTTCGCGCTCGTTTCCTCGTCGATCCGCCCGAGGCGGAGGTCGGCGATCGCGCGTGCCGCCGCCGCGATCGCGGATCGCCCCTCCTCCGGGAACATCCCGGCGTGCGACGCGCGGCCGTGGAAGCGCACCTCCATCGCGTGCGCCGACGGCGCGCCGAGCACGATCTCGCCGATGGGCGAGCCCTGGTCGTACACGTAGCCGACCTGCGCCCGGAGCCGCGCGTGGTCGAATGCGCCCGCGCCCTGGAGCCCGACCTCCTCCATCGGCGTGAACAGGAGCTCGATCCCCGCGTGCGGGCGGCTCTCGGCGAGCACGCGCCGCACGCCCTCGAGCATCGCCGCCACCGCCGCCTTGTTGTCGGCGCCGAGGATCGTGCCGCCGGCGTTGCGGACGACGCCGTCCTCGACGACGGGACGCAGCTCGCCGTCGGGCGGGACGGTGTCGAGGTGCGCGCAGAGGAACAGCGGCGTCCCGGGCGCCGTCGGCTCGAGCCGCGCGTAGACGTTGCCCATCGTCGAGCCGATCCGCGGCCCGGCGTCGTCCTCGTCGGGATCGAGCCCGAGCCGGCGGAGATACCGGAGCACGGCGTCGGCGACCTCGCGCTCCTCGCCGGGCGGGCTGCGCAGCGCCGCCAGCTCGAGGAAGAGCGGGACGATCTCGCCGTCCGAGCTCACGCTCAGGCCGCGGGAACC
>Ga0335081_10006651_pt1 | contig 18421 bp, 15 predicted proteins | sample Lox_Sample_35_FD_206713 | JGI IMG/M metagenome (GOLD analysis project Ga0335081, IMG submission 206713) | Soil microbial communities from Loxahatchee National Wildlife Refuge, Florida, United States - Lox_Sample_3.5 | ecosystem: Environmental > Terrestrial > Soil > Wetlands | place: USA...
TTTGACCTGAATCAAGGCCGGCGCGCGCCGCTCTTGCTAGAGTTCACATGCTTGAAGTGGAGGATCCATGGGGCCACCGCAGAAGAAGCGGCCGCACTGACCGTCGGGGCATGCGTTCGGGCCTCGGCCTAGCGGCCTTACCTACGAACGGAGCGCAGGGCGCGGCTTTCGGGGTCGTATCAGTCAGGCAAGACCCCACCTCAGCCGCGCCTGCGCCGTTTTTGCATCCAGACAAGGTCCGTCGTGATGGTCGCGTCCGCCTATGACGTCATTGTCGTCGGCGGCGGCGGGAGCGGGCTTGCGGCCGCGATCGAGGCGCGCGCGGCCGGCGCCACAGTCCTGCTGATCGAGAAAAATCTCCAGCTCGGCGGCTCGACCGCCTGGTCGATCGGCTCGGTGACGGCAAGCCGCACGCCGCACCAGGCGCGCAAGGGCATCGTCGACGATCCGGCCGATCACTGGCGCGACATGGCCGGCTTCAACGGCGATTTCGATCGGCGCGACAACGCTGCGCTGCGGCGGCTGCTCGCCGACGAGATGCCGGCGACCTTCCAATGGCTCCTCGACCACGGGGTGCGTTTCTTCGGTCCGATGCCGGAGCCGCCGCACGGCAGGCCGCGTATGCACAACGTGCTGCCCAATTCGCGCGCCTTCATCACCCATCTCGGCAAGGCAGCGCGGCGCGCCGGCGTCACGATCATGCGCGGCGCGCGCGCGACCGCATTGGTCGCGGCGCAAGGGCGCGTCGTCGGCGTCGATTGCGCGACTGACGGCGGACCGCTCCGCCTCGAGGCACGCGGCGGCGTGGTGTTGGCGGCGGGGGATTTCACCAGCGATCCCGAGCTCAAGGGCCGTTTCATGGGCCCGCAGGAAGCCAAGATCGACGGGGTCAACGTCACGGCGACCGGCGACGGCCAAAAACTCGCGCTTGCGCTCGGGGCGCGCGTCATCAACGGCGATCTCGCGCTCGGCCCGGAGCTGCGTTTCGTGCCGCCTGCCGGCCGCAACCTGCTGCTGATGCTGCCGCCCTGGCGGGTGTTGGCAAACCTGATGGCCTGGTCGCTCGAGCACTTGCCGAGCGCGCTGCTGCGGCCGTTCGTGATGAGCTTCGTCACTACGGCGCTCGCGCCTTCGCCCGATCTCTTCGCCCAAGGCGCACTCCTGACCAACCGGCGCGGGGAACGTTTCACCGACGAATGCGACAAGCCCGCCTTCGCGCTCCCCGACCAGCCCGGCAAGGTCGCGCATATTCTGCTCGACAGGCGGATGACGGCGCTGTTTTCCGCCTGGCCGCACTTCATCTCGACCGCGCCCGGCGTCGCCTACGCCTATGTGGACGACTACCGACGCAACCGCCGCGACATTTTCACCGCGGCGCCGTCGCTCGATGCGCTGGCGCGCCGGCTCGGCGTGCCGGCCGAGGCGCTCGGCGAGACGGTCCGCCGCCATAACGCGAGCGCCGGCAATCGGCCGCCGTTCGGCGAGGGCCCTTACGTCGCGCTCGGTCCGGTGCGGGCCGTGTTCGTCCACGCCGAAGGCGGGCTCGCGGTCGATGCCGAGCATCGCGTGCTGGGCGACGACGATCGTCCGATTGCCGGCCTCTATGCGGCGGGCTCGACCGGGCAGGGCGGCCTCTTGCTGAAGGGCCACGGGCATCATCTCGGCTGGGCCTTCGTGTCCGGCCGGCGCGCCGGGCGGAATGCGGCGCGGGAGTGCGTCTCGCAACGCTAAGAGGCGGCGGTGTCCGTCACCGGCGAGGTCACGACCAGGAACACGAGATCGACCAGCCCCGTGTTTTGGATCGCATGATCGACGCCCGGCGGCAGGAAGATGACGTCGTGCTTGCGCACCACGTGGTCCTCGCCGTCGATCTGCATCAGGCCTTCGCCCTCGATGACGTGATAGACCTGCTCCTGCACCTGGTGCCGGTGCAGCTTCACGTAGGCCATCGGCTGGTACATCGAGATACGATAGTCGATGTGCCGCGATCCGGCGGTCTCCGGCATCACCAGCGGCTTCGACAGCGCGCCGCCGAAATGGTCGGGGAACTGCCGCCACGGCACGGCGGCGATGTTGCGGATGAACCATTTCGGCGCGGTGGTCATCATGTAGTCTCCCTGCGGTCCGATCGGCGCCGCCTCATACCACAATAGCAATTGACGTGCAGCATTGTGAGAAATAGGGTCCGGCGCCTTGCGGCATCGCATGCGAGGCGCGCGGCTCTTGCGCTCCCTCTCCCCGTAGGGGAGAGGGAAGTCAGCACTGATGGAGAAGGATCGGATGTCGACCAACAAACTCAACGGGGCGCAGGTCATCGTCGACTACCTGATCCGCGAGAAGACGCCCCACGTGTTCGGCCTGTGCGGCCACGGCAACATCCAGTTCATCGACGCGCTGTTCGAGCGCAAGCACGACATCACGACCATCTCGGTGCACCACGAGAGCGTCGCGGGCTTCATGGCCGACGTCTACTATCGCGTCTCCGGCCGGCCCACCGCGACCTTCACGTCGTGCGGCCCGGGCTCCGCCAACCTGCCGATCTCGCTCGCCAACGCGTTTCTCGACTCGGTGCCGTTCATGGCGGTGACCGGCAACGTGCCGACCAGCCAGTTCAACCGCGGCGCCTTTCAGGAGATGTACCGGCACTACCAGGCCGACTTTCCCTCGACGGTGCGCACCATGTGCAAGAAGGTGTTTCAGCCGACCCGCGGCGAGATGGTGCCGCTCGCGGTCCGCCAGGCGTGGAAGACCATGGTGACCGGCCGGCCCGGCCCGGTGGTGCTCGACGTGCCGTTCGACGTGTTCATGGAAGCGGCGGCCGAGGAGGCGCCCAAGCCCGAGGAGTGGTGCGCCAACATCTCGTGCCGCTGCGGCGCCGATCCCGAGGGCGTGACGAAGGCGGTCGACATGCTGCTCGCCGCCGAGCGGCCGACCATCATCGTCGGGCAGGGCGTGCGCTACGGCGGCGCGTGCGACGATCTCCTGCGGCTCGCCGAGCGGCTGCAGATTCCGGTCGCCGCCTCGGCGAGCGGCCTCGGCGCGATCGACACCAGCCACCCGCTCTCGCTCGGCCTGGTGGCACGCGGCGGCCACTACCAGGCGAACCATGCCACGCGGCAGGCCGACGTGCTCCTGGCGCTCGGCGTGCGCTTCGACGACCGCACCTCGAGCTCGTGGATCCCGGGCTACTCGTTCACCATCCCGCCGACCCGGCTCATTCACGTCGACATCGATCCCGAGGAGATCGGCCGCAATTATCCGGTGGCGCTCGGCCTGATGGCCGACGTGCGTACCTTCCTGCGCCAGCTGCTGGCCGAGCTCGATCGCCGCGCCGACCTCGACAAGCAGGCCGATGCGCGCAAGAAATGGCTGCAGGCGATCGACGGCTACCGCAAGGAATGGGACAAGCTGGTCGCGCCCGGCTTCTCCGACGACACGACGCCGATCAATCCGCAGCGCGCGGCCGCCGAGATCGACAAGGGCCTGCCGGCGGATGCGATCCTGGTAAGCGACATCGGCGTGCATCACAACTGGCTGCTCGGCTACACAAAACCGCGCCGGCCGGACTCGCTGATCGGCTCGATGGGTTTCGGCCCGATGGGATTTGGCGTCGCCGGGGTGCTCGGGGCGAAATTCGCCGCGCCCGACCGGCCCTGCGTGTCGGTGTGCGGCGACGGCGCCTTCTTCATGCATGCGAACGTGCTCGGCACCGCGGTCGAGTACGATCTGCCGGTCGTCTGGGTGGTGTGGAACAACTATGCCTATGCGTCGATCCGCGGCCTGCAGCGCGGCTACCTCGGCGGTCGCGAGCTCGCGACCGATTTCCACAACCCAAAAACCGGCGAGCGCTACAATCCGGATTTTGCCGCCATGGCGCGCTCGGCCGGCGTCGAGGGCGTGCGCATCGACCGGGCCGGCGACCTCGCCGAGGCGGTGCGCAAAGGGATCGCGGCGCATCGGCCCTACCTGATCGATGTCGATATCGCGGCCGACATCAACCCGGCCGGCGCCGGGGTATGGGAACTGCCGGGGCTCGGCCAGAGCAAGCCGTCGATCGGCTCGCGCTATCAGCCGGCGTGATCCGGGCGGGCCCTCCGGCCGGGGCGCATCGGGAAATTCACGGATTTTTTTTGTGGAGACGCCGCGACCCGCGCGCCCGCGACGGGCATTTCCCCGTACTTATACGGGCCTGGGTCGGCCTCCCGACCATCCGGTTTCCCTTCCATTCATCTGCCGTTCAGGTGGAGACAACTCCAAATGGAGGCGGAATGCGCCGCAGGTTCGCCGCATATGCCGCGGACACTGCGCTGGAGCACAAGGGGGATTCGTGTTCGTCCACACGTCCGCGACATCCATTCGCCGGTCGGCCGCGCAGTCGGTCAGCCATCTGGCGTTGCGCTGGCTGCTTGCCGTCGCCGTGACTGGGCTCGGCTGCTCCGCGGCGGCGGCCGCCGCCGCGCATCAAGCGGAGAAGCCGGCCCACCGCGCCAAGGATGCGGTTGCGTCCCACGCCAAAAAGGATGTGGTCGCCAAGCCGAAGGATGCGTCGGCCGCCAAGCACAAGGACACGGTGGTCGCCAAACCGAAGGACGCGCCGGCCGCCAAAAAGGACGCGGTGGCCAAGCATCGGTCGGCCCAGCACACGAAGGCCGTGGCCAAGGGCGCGAAGCACGACCGCGCGGCGGGCGCCGTTCCAATGCCGCAACCGCGACCGTCGCTCGCCGACCTGCCGCCGGATCAGGCCGCCGTGAAGGAGGCGTTGGGCCTGGTGCGCAGCGGGAAGCTGCACGACGCGACCACGCTCGAGGCCTCGATCGCCGATCCGGTGGCGCGGACGCTGATCGAGTGGATGCTGCTGCGCAGCGGCGACAGCGAGGCCGGCTTCGATCGCTATGCCGCGTTCATCAGGACCAACCCCGACTGGCCGGGCATCGGGTCGCTGCGCCGGCGCGCCGAGACGCGCCTGTGGCAGGAGCGGCGCGACGGCGCGACGGTGCGCGGCTTCATCGGATCGCAGCCGACCGGCGTGATGGGCGAGTTCGCGCTCGCGCGCGCGCTCATCGCGGCGGGCGACCGTGACGCCGCGGAGGCTCATGTCCGTGCCGCGTGGCGCGCGGGCGACCTCTCGGCCGAAACCGAATCCGCGGTGATCGAGGCGTTCCCCGACCTGCTGACCCGGGCCGATCACGCGGCGCGCATGGACCGCCGGCTCGGCGCCAAGGACTTTGCCGGCGCCGCGCGCGCCGCCAAGCGGCTGGGCGATGCCGACGTCGCGCTGGTCAAGGCCTGCCATGCCGCCGAGGACAACGCGAGCAATGCCCGCGCCCAGCTCGACAAGACGCCGGACGCGCTGCACGACGACCCGGGCTATGCGCTCTGCCGCATCCATGCCCTGCTGCACGGCGGCGAGGTCGCGGCGGCCGCCAAGGTCGCGCTCGCGGCCGCGAACGCTTCGCCGGATCGCCTCGACACCGACGAATGGTGGCGCGAACGCCGCATCCTCGCCCGCAAGCTCATCGATCAGGGCGACGCCAAGACCGCCTACCTGGTGGTGCGCGACGCCGCGACGCCGGCAAATCCCTACTACCGCGCCGAGCGCCACTTCATGGCCGGCTGGATCGCGCTGCGCTTCCTCGCCGATCCGACCAAGGCGGGCGGGCATTTCGCCCATATCGACGACGGCTCGGCCGATCCGATCGTGCTGGCGCGTGCCGCCTACTGGCGCGGCCGCGCCGCCGAGGCGGCCGGCGATCTCACGGCGATGCGCGCGCATTACGAGGAAGCGGCGCGCCATCCGACCGCCTACTACGGCCAGCTGGCGCGCGCACGGCTCGGCCTCGGCGAGATCGAGCTGCGCCCGGCGCCGCGCGAGCCGCTGACCGGTGTCGCAAAAGACCTCGTGCACGCCGCCGAGATCCTCTATGCGATCGGCGAGCGCGACCTGGTCCTGACGTTCACGACCGATCTCGCGGACCGCGGGCAGAACCCCGCCACGATCGCGGCGCTGGCCGCGCTCGCGACGCGCCACGACGACGCGCATGTGACACTGATGATCGGCAAGACGGCGCTCTCGCGCGGGCTCGCGCTCGATCTCTACGCCTTTCCCGAGATCGGGCTGCCGCGCTATGCGGCGGTCGGCCCGCCGGTCGAGCGCAGCGTGATGTATTCGGTGGCGCGTACCGAGAGCGCATTCGACCAGCGCGACCGGTCGCCCGCGAAGGCGGTCGGCCTGCTGCAGGTGACCCCGGAGGCGGGACGCGATACGTCGAAGCGGATCGGGCTTGCCTACAATTGGGATCGGCTCGTGGCCGACCCGGTCTACAATACGCAAATGGGCGCGGGCGAGCTCGCGGCGCTGATCCGCGAGTACCGCGGCAGCTTCATCATGACCTTCGCGGGCTACAATGCGGGCCGCGGCCGGGTGAAGGAATGGGTCGCGGCGCACGGCGATCCGCGCGACCCGAAGGTCGACGCGGTCGACTGGGTCGAGCGCATCCCGATCGCGGAGACGCGCAACTACGTCCAGCGGGTGATGGAGAACCTCGCGGTCTATCGGGCGCGCTTCGGCGAAGGCGCGACGGTGGCGATCGAGCCGAACCTGCAGCGCGCCGCCACGATCGAGTCGCGCGCCGAGTAGGCACGACGGTCACGCATCGCTCGTCCGCATCAGCCGTGCGAGGCCCTCCGCGGTCGCGACCGGCGGCACCCAGCCGAGCCGCATCAAGGCGGAGGGATCGGCCACCAGCGAACCCGCGAGACGCGCAAAAGCCTCGTCGCGGCCGGCCGCACTGGCGATGCGGGCCAGCAGCGCCGGCGGCAGCGGAAACACGTTCGGCCGGCGGCCGAGGCCCGCCCGCATGGCGGCGATCATCTCGGCGACCGTGAGCGGTTGCGGATCGGCGGCGATGAAGGCGCCGCGCAGGCTTCCGGGTGCGTCGAGCACGGTTGCGACCGCGGCTGTCAGATTGTCGAGCGCGAGCAGCGACCGGCGCGCGCGCAAGGAACCGACCGGCAGGGGAAGCGGCGCGCGGGCGAGCCGGATGAGCTGCGCCATGTTGCCTTTGACGCCGGGTCCATAGACCAGCACGGCGCGCAACGCCACCCAGTCGAGGTCGAGCGCGGCGAGGCCGCGCTCCGCCGCGAGCTTCGAGCGGCCATAGGCGTCGGTGGGCGCCGGTTCCATCGTCTCGGTCAGCACCGCCTCCGACGCCGGCCCGCATTGGGCGCGGATCGAGGAGAGGAAGACGAAGCGCCTGACGCCGGCGCGCTGCGCCGCGCGGGCGAGATCGAGCGTCGCGTGGGTGTTGAGCGTCCGGTAATCGTCTTCCGGAATGCCGGACATCGCGTGCGCCAGTCCGGCCGAATGGATCACCGCGTCGACGCCCGCAAGGGCGGCCGCCATGTTCTGCGGGCGGGAGAGATCGCCGATCACCGCGCTGGTGGCGCCGTCCGGCACCGGCGCGGGCCGCCGCAGCAGGACGCGCAGGCGATGGCCGCGCGTGGGCAATTCGCGCAGCAAATGTCGCCCGATGAAGCCGGTGGCGCCGGTCAGCGCAATGAGCATGGGACTACGATAGCCCGGGTTTCGTCGTGCTCAACCCCGGCGGCGGGCCGGCCGGCCGGGCGCCGAGAGCACGTTCCGTTCCGATGGAATCGGAACGCGCTCTCGATTTTACGTCGGCGCATATCCTCATCGGCCAACCGGTGTCCACCCCCGATCGAATCGGGGGGCAGGCTTTCGCCGGGATACGCGCGGTGCGTCACCGCTGGGCGTGCCGCTCCGCCCCGTGCGTCTTGATGAAGGCGATCATCGTTTCGAGCGCCTTCACGGAGTTGGGCTCGAACGGGTGCTCGTTGAGGAAGGTGTGGCGGGCGCCTTCGAGCAGGAGCAGGTCGATCTCGCCGCCGGCGTCGCGATAGTCCTTGGCGAAACGCTCCGCGAGCGCGACCGAGGTCCATTGATCCTGGGTGCCCTGGAAGACGAGCGCGGGCGGCAGAAACACCTTCTCGCCGCGCTCGATCGCCAGCGCCGGGGTCGCCTCGATCTGCGTCGCTTCGCTGCCGAAGAAGATGTCGTGGCCGTGGGCGAGCTTGTCGTCGCCCTTGGCCTTGGCGAGCTTGTAGCGCTCGAGCGGAAACAGCACGCCCCACCCTGAGATCACGAAGCCGAGCTTGGCGTCCATGTCGGGGGCATCGGCGAGCGGCAGTGCCCGGTAGCGCGGATCGTCCGGGCGGATCGCGGCGAGCAGGATCTGGTGGCCGCCGCTCGACGTGCCGTAGGCGCCGACCTGGGTTGCGGTGCTGCCGAACTCGGCCGCATGCGCCTTGAGCCAGCGGATGCCGTAGTTGATGTCCTGCAGCGAGGCCGGGTAGGGCGCCTCGGGCGCGTTGCGGAAATCGATCGACAGCACGACGATGCCGGCTTCGGCGAGATCGAGCGCCGTATTCTGTCCGTCGGTGCGATCCTTGTTGTTCCAGGCGCCACCATGCACCTGCAGCACGGCCGGGAACGGTCCGCGGCCGGCCGGCTGATAAAGCCGCGCGAGGCGCGGCTTGCCGCCATGCGTCTGGTAGACCAAATCCTTGACCATGAACTCATGGCCGGCCGTGTCGGCAGCGATGCCCTCCGCTTGCGCCGAAGCGGCCGGCAGCATCGCGGCGCCGAGCAGGGCCGCGCCCGCCTGCAGCACGGCGCGGCGTTGCGGTTGGCTCGTCATGGCGTCCTCCCGGTTTGTGGTTCTGGCGTCCGGAGTGCAGCGCGCGTTGGATTCTCCCTCATGTCCGGCGGGCGTTCAATGAAAAAGCCCGCCGGCCCTGCGGCCGGCGGGCTCTATTGCATCGGTCGAGAGTTACGACGTGCGGAACGCGATCGCGCCGCCAAGCGAGCGGGCTCGCTCGCGCACCGCGTGACCGTCATTGCCGCTCTTGACGATCCATTCCCCCGAAGCGGTGCGGCCGGTGATCATCCCGACGTGGTGCGACCAGACCACCATCACGCCGACGCCCGGGCTCGACGCATGGCCCCAATGGGCCCAGTTGCGGGCGAGGTTGAACGACGGACCCGGATCCTGGCCGACCAGGCTGCGGGCGTACCAGCCGCACCAGGCGTGCGGCCGACCGCCGAGGCGCGGACGATCGTAGATCTCGGCCCGCTCGGCCGGCGCACGATACGGCTCGCGGCGCTCCACCGTCTCCTCGCTCATCGCGTAGGGCCCGCGCGGCTGAAACTGCGCGAACTCGCTCATCCGGTCGGGGAGGGCCGGCGCGGCGGCCGCGACGTAGCCTTGGTGCGTCCGGTGGGCTGCCCGCGACGTGTGGACATGGTGAACATGGCGCGCCGCCACACGGACGGTATAGGCATAATGATACCGATGTGCCGCATAGGCGGCCGGCGATGCAGCCGTCACCACGGTGAGCGCCAACGCAGGCGCGCCAATGAGTCGTACCATCCAGATACTCCTTTTCTTGATGGGGGGGTAGTTTGGAACTTCCGAGAACGCCCCGTGCTTCTCAGTAATCGTCTTCGTGTTTACTATAGATGCGTGTATTATGCTGATGATGTGCAGAATAGTCCGCGCTTTGTAGAGATTTTCATCGCACCATCCCCTGGAGATTCGGTCTGCCGAACCGACCCGCCGATGTGTTAATAACCAGACTCGCACCAAGATCAACAGTCATTTTGCAGTGCGGTGATCTTTGGATGCTTTGACCCGCCCGCGAAATGCGACCACAATGGGGCATTAATCTTGCGTGTGGGACATAGCTGCTGCCCGGGTTCCGCTGGAACATTTTCCCGGGTTGGTGAACCCCGCGCCGCGATGGCGGCGTCCACGTGCCTACGACCCGGCGTTAAGCAAGAGCGACGGGTGTCAGGCTGTGACGAGCGGCTGTCCGGCCTGGGTCCGGCTATGGCCGCAGGTCGGGGGCGGACACCTCCGGCGGCGGCGGGATCATCTGCCGGAGCCGATCGTCGACATCGGCCGGCGACAACGTGCTCGGGGCGGTCCGGAGCCGGTCGCCGGGGGGCTCGCCGAGATGCACCAGCCGCGGCGCGGCGAGCACGATTGCCAGCACCAGCCACTGGGCGAGGAGGAACGGCGCCAGCGCCCGCGTGAGCGGGCCGAGCGGAACCGCGAGCTTGAGCGTGCCCCGCAGCATCATCAGCGCGTAGCCGAACGGCGGCAGCAGAAAGCTCATCTGCAGGGTCAGCAGCACCAGCACCGCGACCCAGCGAGCGTCGGCCACGCGGATAAGCAACGGCGGGACCACGATCGGGACGACCACGAAGATGATCTCGAAGGCGTCGAGCACGAAGGCGGAGAGCCCGATGATGGCGAGCACGGTCACGACGGCGACGACATCGCCGCCCGGCAGGGCGATCAGCCAGTCGCCGATCAGCCGATCGGTGCCGAGCAGACGCAGGACCAAGGTGAGGCTGGTCGCGCCGATCAGCAGGGCAAAGAGGGCGCCGGTGATCGCCATCACGTCGGCGAGCGCCGGGCCGAGCACGGCCCAGCGCAGGCGGCCCGCCAGCAGCCCGCCGAGCAGCAGCGCGCCGGCCCCGCTCGCCGCGCCCTCGACCGGGAAGATGAAGCCGGCTGCGACGCCGCCCAGCAGTCCGATCAGCGCGACCAATGCGACAAGGGCGAGCGTCGCCTGCCGGGCCGTGACGTCTGCACGCCCGGCGGCGGACCCTGGAGAAGGCGCCCCGCGCGCTGTCAGCCATGCGACCGCGAGCGCGGCGGCGAAAAAGAGTCCGGCCGGCGCCAGCGCGCCGTGAAATACGTCCTGCGTGTTGATCACCCGGTCGGGCCGGCCCGTGGCGGTGACCGCGATCGTGTGCGCCGACAGCATGGCATCGCCGAGCAGGATCAGCACCAGCGAGGGCGGAATGACGACGCCGAGGGTGCTGGCGACGCAGATGGTCGCGTAGCGCAACGGCGCCGGCACGCCGCTCGCGTCGAGCCGCGGCTCGACCGCGCGGGCGAGCGACAGCACGCTCGCGCCGACCGAGCCGTTCATCGGGCCGAGCAGCGCGCCGAGGCCGAGGCCCGCCATGACCGGCGCGGCGGCGCTCTTCGGCAGGAGGCGCACGCTGGTGCGAAACAGCGCGTCCGCGATGGCGAGGCGGTCGAGCAGGACGCCCATGAGCACGTAGAGCGGCAGTGCCTGCAGGAGATCGTTCTCGAGCAGGTTGACCAGCCGGCCCGGCAGCGCGGTCAAGAGGCTCGCCGGCACCGTGTCGGACAGCACCGCGAGCGCACCGCCGGCGCTCGCCGCCGTCAGCAGCACCAGGAAGGCCGGTGCGCCGGTGAGCGCGATGCCGGCCGCGACCAAGGCGAGGAGGCCCAATCCGCACCAGGCCATCAGGTCCCCTCGCGGATGGGCCGGCAAAGATCGACGAGCGCTTGGGCGAGCATCAGTCCGGCCAGCACCCACAGCGCAAGCTTCACCAGGAAGTAGCCCGGGTTGGTGGTGTCCGCAAAGGCCTCCCGCGCGAGCAGCGACGAGATGACGATGCTGCGGCCCGCAATGAGCACGAACAGCGCCCACGGCAGCGCGCCGATCAGCGCCATCGTGCGGGCAATGATCGCGCGCGTGCGCGCCGAGTAGCCGCGCGCGACCACGTCGGTGGCGAGATGGCTGTGTGCGCGCGTCGCCGCGGTGACGGCCATCGCGACGTAGAGGGCGAACAGCCACTGCCCGAGGTCGTTGGCCTCGCGCGAATAGGCCTGCACGAGATCGCGCAGCGGCCATTGCAGAAAGAGCAGCAGCACGACCGGAATGGCGAGGATGCGGCCGGCCGCGAGAATGCCGGCGATCAGGCGATCGAGGGCGGAGGTGATGCGGGCGAGGAGCATGCCTGGGGTCCGCGATTGGCCGCCACCCTGATCCACCCGGGTTCAGTGCGGAATGGCAAAAAATGAGAGCCGGCCTGGGAAGGGGAGGGTTACGGCCGATTCTTGCCGGCTGTGACGCATTGGCAACAGCCCGAATCCGGATATCGGAAATCGATCCGATCGGACGTAATCATTGAAGGAAAAGGCATAACGCGGGGCTCGTCAGCCCCCGGGGCCACGCGGAGCCAAGGCCGCGCGCGGGTGGAAGCTGTTGCAAAGTCCCAAATCTAACTTTTCGCGAAACGCGGGTTCTGATAGGGAGGTTACGAACCCCCCGCCGACGCCTGTCGGCACGACGCGCCGCGATCCAGGGCTGCATTGCTGCGATCGAATCGTGGCACGGCGAACTAGTGGAGTGGGGAAGATGCGGGGGCATCATTTCAAGTCCCAGCTCATGTGCGGCGTGGCCGCGGGTGCGCTGGCCTGCGTCTTGGGCGCGTCGGGTACCGCGCAGGCGCAATACTACGACTGGACCGGCTTCTATGTCGGCGCCTATGTGGGCGGGGCGTGGGGCAGCTCGAACGCCGTCAGCGGCACCGACTGTCCGTCGAGGCCCATCATCGGCGGGAAATTTCTCGGCGGCTATTTCTGCGAGTCCCCGACGAATCCGCTTACGGCGGCCACGGTCGCCAACGCGGCGGCAGTCGGGGCCGCCGGTACCGGATCGATGAGCTCCAGCGCCTTCATCGGCGGAGCGCAGGCGGGTTATAACTGGCAGTCCGGCAGGGCCGTTTACGGAGTCGAGGCCGACTTCGGCTCGTTCTCCTTGAACGAATCGCGCCAGGGCAGCGGCGCCTATCCGGTGATGAGTCCGTTCGCGTTCCAAGTCATCCCGACCGCCCCGCGCTTTGCCGTCAGCTCATCGCTCTCGACCGACTGGCTGGTCACGGTCCGTGGCCGTATCGGCTGGACGGTCGACAACTGGCTGTTCTTTGCCACGGGCGGTCTCGCCCTCACCAACGTCGAATCCACAGTCAATTTCAGCGACAACGTTGCGAGCAACGGGGGGGCCGGAGCGTTCGGGGCGGGCAGCAATGCGGCTACGAAGGTCGGATGGACGATCGGCGCCGGGGCCCAATACGCGATCGACAAGCACTGGTCCGTCAAGGCCGAATATCTTTTCGTCGACTTCAACGCGATCGACACGACGGCGCTGGTGACGCCGCCGCCGAACTTGAAGTCCAGCTATGCGAACCTGATCGACACGTCGCAGGACCTCAAGGCGCACGTCGCGCGCGTCGGTGTCAATTACAGGTTCTAGGCAAAATTCGGTTCGCGCGGAACGCAGCGTCGGTGCCGATGGTGTGGCAGTCGGCGCGCGCGATATACTGTCGATCGGCGGATGGCCCGGCTCATTTCCGCCGGATCTGGAAATCGCATGAGGACCTGGTTCGAACGCATCCTGTTCCACACCCATGCGCAGCCCGAGACGCCGGCCATCGTGATGGAAGATCGGGTGGTCACCTATGCGATGCTGCGTGGCGGCATCGAGCGGTGCGCCCATCGACTCAATAGCTTGAATGTGGACCGCCGCGGGCCAATCGCGGTGATCGTCAAGAACCCGCTGCGCCACCTCGTCCTGTGCTATGCGTTGCATCGGATCGGCATTCCTTCCATCTCGCTGGCGTGCGGGCAGAGCGGCATCGCGAGCCTGTCATTCCCGGCGATCCTTCGCGACGGCGAAAGCGGGGCCCTGGCGCCGTCGTGGGGCCGCGACATCGAGGTCACGGACGCGTGGTTCGCCGAGGATCCCGATGCCGGAAAGGAATTGCCGCCGGGCTTTCCCGACAGCAGCGCCATCTGTCGCGTCAGCCTGACATCCGGCGCCACCGGCATTCCGAAGAGCGTGCAGCATGCCGTCGCGGCGATCGGCCGACGCGTCAGCGAGAAGATCATCGGCCAGATCGATTCCAGCCATCGTGGGGTTCTGTGCCTGCCGGGACTCTCGGCGAACTTCGGCTACACCACGAGCTGCGCCGCGCTGGCCGCCGGCCGCACGCTGTACTTCGCGGAATCGCTCGCGCAGGCCGTCAGGATGATCGAGCTGTTCGCGATCGACTTCGTCATGGCGTCGACGGAGCAACTGCTCTTTCTCACCCGCACGGTCCGCCGCTCCGGTGCGAACGTGCAAGGCCTGCGCACCGTCTGGTTCAGCGGCAGCATCGCCACGCGGCTGCTGCTCGAAACCGCCGCGACGCATTTGTGCAAGGAGCTCTATTGCCGCTATGGCGCGACGGAAGCCGGGCTCATCGCGCAAGCGTCCGCGCGCGAGATGATCGACAAGCCCGGGCTGGCCGGCCTGGTGGTGCCGGACGCCGAGGTCGCGATCGTCGACGCCGCCGGGCGGCGATGCCCCACCGGGCAGATCGGCGTCATCAAGGTCAGGCACGGCATGGAGCCGGCCGACACGTCGGATAGTCCGCAAGCCGGCGACGGCTGGGTCGATCTCGGCGATCTCGGCTGGCTCGATCAGGACCGGCGGCTCTACGTCGTCGGGCGGGTCGCGGAGGGCAGCGCGCTCACGACCGAGTCGCTGCGCGCGCTCGAGGTCGAGCATCTGCTGCAGCTCGAATGGGATGCCCGTGACGTCGGGGCGGTGTTCGTCGCCGGCGCCGCGCCGGCGCGGGGCGAGGTCTGGGTGGGAATCGTCAATCGCGGCGACGGCAGCCAGCAAAAGCTGGATGCCCTGCTGCAGGCGCACGGCATGAACTGCGCTGCAACGCTCTTCGACGTCGACATGATTCCGCGCGGCCCGAACGGCAAGGTCAATCGCGGTCAGCTGCGCGCCATGCTGTCCGATCTCGCGAAACGGAGCAGCGCTTCGACCACGCGATAGATGACACGGCGAACGGATCTGTGGGTCAATTCACCCGGATGTTCGCCGCCGCGATCACCGGCTTCCAGCGCGCGATGTCGGCATCGATGCGGGCGCGGAATTCTTCCGCCGTGCTCGGGGTCGGCTCCATGATCTGGGCGGCGAGCTTTTGGCGGATCGCCGGCGCGCCGAGCGCCTCGGTGACGGCGGCGCGGATCGCCGCGATCACCGGGGGCGGCGTCTTTGCCGGCGCGACGAGGCCGTTCCACGCGTCGGCCTCGACGTCGATGCCGGCCTGCTCGAGGGTCGGAATGCCGGGCAGCAGCGCGGAAGGTTTTGCGGTCGTGATGGCGAGGATTTTTGCCTTGCCGGCCTCGGCATGCGGCGTGACCGCGATCGCCGGCAGGCAGGCCATCTGCACGTCGTTGCGGATCAGCGCCGTCATCGCGGCCGGCGAGGACGGGTAGGGGACGTGCACGATCTTGGTGCCGCTCGCGAGCGCGATCGCCTCCATGGCGAGCTGCGACAGCGAGCCGGCGCCGATCGAGCCGTAATTGTACTTGCCGGGATTCTGCTTCATCAGGGCGACCAGCGCCGCCACGCTGTCGACGCCGAGCGCGGGATTGACGGCGAGCGCGCTCGGCTGCGAGGTCAGGAGCGTGATGAAGGCGAGATCCTTCTGCGGATCGTACGGCATCTTGCCGAACAGCAGCGGATTGATCGCGAGCGGGCCGCCGATCGAGATGCCGATGGTGTAGCCGTCGGGCTCGGCCTTGGCGATCGCATCGGTGCCGAGATTGCCGCTCGCGCCCGGCTTGTTCTCGACCACGAAAGGCTGGCCGAGCTTCTCATGCAAGTGGTCGGCGATCAGCCGCATGATCACGTCCGGCGTCGAGCCGGCGCCGAACGGCACGATCACCTTGACTTGGCGGATGGGCCAGACCGGGCCGGGCGCCTGGGCCGCAGCCGGCAGCACCGCCAGCAGGAGGCCGAGCAGGGCGAAAGTCGAGCGTCGTATCATGCCGTCACCGTTTCGGGCCGGACAGATGCGGCCGCGACCCAATGTTAGCGCCTAAATCGATGATTCCGGTACGTATTTCTCCCCCGCCGCGAAACCGTGTGGCGTCGCGCGGAGCAATGTCGTGCAAATCTAGTTCGGTTTAAGTCAAGTCCCGCCGGGAGCTTTTCCTTTCCACTGTTGCGATTCGGCGACAGCCGCCCGCACGCTGGCATGCGCGTTGGTGACGCCCTTGTTGCGATAGTCGGGCTCGCCGATCAGCATGCTCACCAGGTAGCGGCCGAGCTTGGGGTCGATGTCGACGCGCAGGGAGCCCAAAAGCTTATCGGTCGCGGTCTCAAAGATGCCGATCAGCATGTGCGAGCGCTGGTCGAAGGTCTTGATGTAGCCGGCGACCTCGCTCTTGCTCAGGGTCTTGGCCGGCGCGTTGAGCATATGGATCGCCTCGGGGTCGGCCATCCATTGGCCCCAGCGATCGGAGGCGTCGGCGGCCGTCACGGTGCGCATGTAGTAGTCGCCGCAAGCGATGCGGATCGTCTTCTTCGGAAGCTTGGCGCCCTGTGCCGTCATTCTGTGTCTCGCGTGACGTCTTTCGCCGTGCGGCCGCTCACGTCGCCGTCATGCCGCCGTCGATCACGAACTCGGCGCCGGTCGTGCAGGCGGATTCGTCGCTCGCCAGAAACAGGATCATGCCGGCGATCTCGCCGGGCTCGGCGAGGCGGCCGAGCGGCGCCGCCGCCGTGAGGCTGTCGCGCATCTTGGCCGGGTCGCGTCCGACGGCGATCATCGCGTCGAGCATGGGCGTGTCGGCGAACGAGGGGTGCACCGAATTGCAGCGGATGTTGTAGCCGCGCCGGGCACAGTGCAGCGCCACCGATTTGGTCAGCAGGCGCACGCCCCCCTTGCTGGCGCAATAGGCCGCGAGGCTGACGTGGCCGATCATGCCGGCGATCGACGACATGTTGACGATGGCGCCGCCGCCGCGCTCCTTCATCACGCGGACGGCGTGCTTGCAGCCGAGAAACACCCCGTCGAGGTTGACCGCCATCAGGCTGCGCCAGGCATCGAGCGTGGTCTCCTCGATATTCTTCATCAGCACGACGCCCGCATTGTTGACCAGGATGTCGAGCCGTCCGAGATCGCTCGCCACACGGTCGGTGACCGCGATCCAGTCGTCCTCGCGGGTGACGTCGAGCTGGCGAAACATGGCGCGCGGTCCGATCGCCTCGGCGGCGCGCTCGCCCGCCGCGCGGTCGATGTCGGCGATGACGACGCGCGCCCCCTCACGCGCCAGCAGCCCGGCGGTCGCGAGCCCGATGCCCGATGCGCCGCCGGTGACCAGCGCGACCTTGTCCTGCACGCGTTCCATCGTGGATTCCGCTCCGCCGCCGAGCCTTTTGCCCCCGACGCGCGACCTTAACACAGGGGACGCGACACATGGGCGAGCGCGGCGAGGCCATCACGTTTCTTTCCGGCGCAGGTCGAGCAGCGGATGGCCGACGCGCACGCCGAACGCCGCCGCGTGCGTCTCGCCCCAGTCATAGAGCTGCTTAAGGACGCCGGAGAGCGAGCGGCCTTTCGCCGCGAGCGCATAGGACTCGGTCTGCCCCTTTGCGGCCTTCTGCCGTGCCACGAGCTCGGCGTCGACCAGCTCGCGCAGGCGCTGCGTGAGCACCTTGTCGCTCAAGGCCGGCATCAGCTTGCGCAGCTCGTTGTAGCGCAACGGCCCGAGCGTGAGATGGCACAGGATGACCGTCTTCCATTTTCCGCCGAGCACCTGCAGCGTGAACTCGGTGGAGCAGTTGAACACTTTGGCGAGTCGCTTGCTCATCGCTTCATCCTGCACGCCGCGCGCGCCACGGTCGACTTACCAACTGGTCTGTTGAACGGGCCAGTCACGCTCCATACGGTCGATCATGTCACGACCGCACGTTTGAAGAAACATGCCACCGGGCTGCGCGTAGGATGTCGCGCTGGGTCATGTTCGTGAGCTTTCGGGTTTTCGAGGTCACATGCAAACCGACTCGGCGATCGTCAGCGCAACGACATCAGCGGCAACATTCAACCGCCGCGCCATCCTCAAGGGCGGAGCGCTGCTTCTGTGCGCAACGCTCGCGCCACGCGGTACGTGGAGCGCGCCGGGCGCGCCGGCGCCGCTCACCGCCTGGGTCCGCATCGGGCCAAACGGCGCGATCACGCTGATGGCGTCGCAGTCCGAGATGGGGCAGGGGACGACGACCACGCTCGCCGCGGTGCTGGCGGACGAGCTTTATGTTCCGCTCGACGGCGTGACGGTCGCGTTCGCGCCGTTCGATCCGGCCTATCGCGATCCGGTGTACAGCTGGATGTTCACCGGCAACAGCCAGAGCACGTCGTCGTTCTACGCGATCATGCGGCGGATGGGCGCGGCGGCGCGCGAGATGCTCCTCGCGGCCGCGGCCGCGCGCTGGAACTTGCCGGCCGACCGTATCCGGTTGAGCGACGGCCATCTCATCCATCCGGATGGCCGGCAGAAGCTCGGCTATGGCGAGGTGGCGGCGGAGGCGACGAAGATTCCGGTACCGGAGAAGCCGACGCCGCGGCGCGATCCGCCCTCCGCGGGTCACGCGCTGCGGCGCTGGGACATTCCCGCCAAGGTCGATGGCAGCGCGCAATTCGGCATCGACGTGATGCTGCCCGGCATGCTGG
>Ga0335081_10006652_pt1 | contig 18418 bp, 15 predicted proteins | sample Lox_Sample_35_FD_206713 | JGI IMG/M metagenome (GOLD analysis project Ga0335081, IMG submission 206713) | Soil microbial communities from Loxahatchee National Wildlife Refuge, Florida, United States - Lox_Sample_3.5 | ecosystem: Environmental > Terrestrial > Soil > Wetlands | place: USA...
GATGGCTTCTTCGGTTTGCATCCCGCGCTCGCTGCTCTGCAGCCGCTCTACGCGGCGCAGCATCTCGCCATCGTGCACGCAGCGGGCTCGCCCGATCCCACGCGTTCGCATTTCGATGCGCAGGATTACATGGAATCCGGGACGCCCGGCCGTAAAGTCACCGATGACGGATGGCTCAACCGCGCGCTGCCACCCGCCCCGGAACCGCTCTCGCCGGTTCGCGCCGTGGCCATGGGCGCCGTGCTGCCCCGGGCCATGCGCGGCCGCAACAACGCTGTTGCCATCGAGAGCCTGAACAATTTTCAAGTGCGCAATGACAATGCGTCGAAAGTGTTTCAGGCCATGTACGCAGGCTCGTCAGACAAGATTCTCAATGGCACCGGCCGCGAAACGTTCGATGCCGTGAAGCTTTTGCAGTCGATCGAGAAGCAGCCCTACCAGCCGACGGCGGAGTACCCGAATGGTGCATTCGGTCAAAGCCTGCGGCAAGTCGCGCGTCTGATCAAGGCGGATGTGGGAGTCGAGGTGGCCTTCGCCGATATCGGCGGCTGGGATCATCACGTCAATGAAGTTGGCCTTCAGGCCTCCGAAGGCCAACTCGCGCAACGTCTCCGTGAGCTCGGCGGCAGTCTCGCGGCATTTTGGAAAGATCTCGGCGATCGCATGGCCGACGTTACAGTGGTGACCATGTCCGAGTTCGGCCGCACCGCGCGCGAGAACGGCAACCGCGGCACCGACCACGGCCATGCCAACGTGATGTTCGTCATGGGCGGCGACGTGCGCGGTGGCAAAGTCTACGGCGAGTGGCCCGGACTGGCCTACCACCAGCTCTATGAAGGCCGCGATCTAGCGCTCACCACCGATTTCCGCGACGTGCTGGCCGAGTTGGTCGCCACGCACCTCGGCAATCGCGATCTCGGGGAAGTGTTCCCCGGCTACGCAGTTAATCCCAAAAAATTCCGCGGCCTTGTCGGCGCCTGATCTTCACACAAATCGCGCCGCCTGAAGGGCAACGATCCATGTGGCGCAGGGCCACGCGCCTTTTGCGGGTACCTGCCGCTGTTAGGTTCGCACGTGTCGAAAATCCGCGGGTGTCCCGCAAACGGTGCGGTATCCCCGCGCTACGGGGGAGTCGCGCACACCGGCCGACGCGACGGTGGAACGGACGAGCGCCTAGCTGATGTAGCATGTTCTGCATGCTTCGCACGATAGCTCTGTTTTCGGCTCTGTTCGCCTGCTCGTTGCACGCGGCCGACGATTATCCACTCGGGCCCGATTCCGAACGTCACCCCGACGTCCCCAAAGGCACGGTAACGAAGTACACGTGGACCAGCAAGATCTTCCCGGGCACCGTCCGCGACTACTGGGTCTACGTTCCCGCGCAATACAAATCCGACAAGCCCGCCTGCGTGATGATCTTCCAGGATGGCGGCGGCTATGTCGCCGAAGACGGCCGCTGGCGCGTTTCTGTCGTCTTCGACAATTTGATCAACAAGCACGAGATGCCCGTGACCATCGGCATCTTCATTAACCCCGGAGTCCTGCCTGCTCTCACCAGCGACCAACAAAACCGCTATAACCGGAGCTTCGAGTACGATGCGCTGGGCGACCGGTATGCGCGCTTTCTGATCGAAGAGATTCTGCCCGAAGTAGGCAAGAGCTACAACCTGTCCGGCGATCCCAACGATCGCGCCATTTCCGGCGCGAGCTCCGGCGGCATTGCCGCCTTCACCGCTGCCTGGAACCGCCCCGATGCCTTCCACCGCGTGCTCAGCTTCATCGGCAGCTTCACGAATCTGCGCGGAGGCGAGATCTACGCCTCGCTCATCCGCAAGACCGAGCCCAAGCCGCTGCGCGTGTTCCTCCAGGACGGTAACAACGACCTGAATCTATACGCCGGAAGCTGGTACATCGCCAACCAGGACGTTGCATCCGCGCTCGCATACGCCGGCTACGATTCCACTTTTGTCGTCGGCACGGAAGGGCACAATGGCAAGCATGGCTCGGCGATTCTTCCCGACGCCTTGCGATGGCTGTGGCGGGACTATCCGAAACCGATTGTGAAATCGCACGCGGGCGGTGAGCGTCACTTCGTAACCACGATTCTCGATCCCGCGAGCGATTGGGAAGTTGTGAGCCGCGGCCACAGGTTCACCGAAGGACCGGCCGTCGATCGCAACGGCAACGTGTTCTTTAGCGATATTCCCAATAATCGCATTCACAAGATCGATACGAACGGCAAAGTCACGGTCTTCAAAGAGGACTCGGGTGGCGCGAACGGCCTGATGTTCGGCCCCGATGGCCGCCTCTACGCGTGCCAGAACGGGCGCCGGCGCATCGTTGCCTACAGTCCCGATGGCGCGGAGTCGGTCATTGCGGACGACGTCAACTCGAACGATATCGCTGTCAACCAGCGTGGTCAGATTTACTTCAGCGATCCCGAGCACCGGCGCGTCTGGTTCATCGATAGCAAGCGTCAGAAGCGGGTAGTGCACGAGGGCATCGACTTTCCCAACGGCGTTCGATTCTCGTCCGACCAATCTCTTCTTTTGGTCGCGGACACAGCCAGTAAATGGGTTTGGTCTTTCCAGGTGCAGCCCGATGGCTCACTCTCCAATGGAGAGGCGTTCTGCCACTTGGAAATTCCGGACGACGTGGAGTCCGGACCGCTGCGCAGTGGCGCGGATGGAATGACTGTCGACACCGAGGGATACCTGTACGTGGCCACCAAACTCGGGATTCAGATCTGCGACCAGCCCGGGCGAGTAGTTGGCATTATCAATAAACCGCAGGATTTCGATCCATCCAACGTCGTTTTCGGTGGATCTGACATGCAAACTCTCTACGTTACTTCGGGTGACAAAGTCTTTCGCCGCCACTTGCGACGCAAAGGTACGGTGCCGTGGATGCCGCTCAAACCGCCCACGCCGCAACTGTGAACAATTTGACTTAGCGCTCCCGGCTCCTTAAAATTTGATTTAGAAGGTCTTAGGCGGCGCGGATGGAGTTGGTGCACAACATGGTTCCCGGAGAGATCGAAACCTACAAAGTGCGCTTGCGCGCGAAAGAGCGGGAGCTGATCCAGTCGATCACCAGAGTCGAGGTCGATGGGCGTGAAACCAGCGACGTCGACACTCAGGATCCCGTGGACAAAGCCAACGGCGCTTTTGCCAAGGAGTATTTCTTCCAGCAGAGCGACGCTGATCGCGCCATTCTCGGTCTCGTCCAGGGGGCCTTGGCCCGCGTGCAGACGGGAGAGTTCGGAATCTGTGTGGCCTGCGGGCAGCCGCTCGAACCGAAGCGCCTCGAAGCGGTGCCGTGGGCGCGGCACTGCATTCGTTGCCAGAAGCTGCAAGACAAAGGGCTGCTATGAGACAGCAGCAGGTTGCGGAGGTGGGTCTTCTCGAGTAGCAGGTTCTGGTCAGGTTTCCCGGTTACCCTCCCCTCTGTTCTTCGTCAGGTTCCCCATGGTTTTTTTTCGCTCATTTTTCCCGATGAATGCCGAATCTGCAAGGCCGCGCTGACGGAATTCACTCGCGTTCCGGTGTGTGTGCAGTGCCTGAAAGCTCCGGCGCCCATCGCCGCCGAGTACTTCTGCGTCACCTGCCGAACACCGTTCCAGAATCCGTTTCCGTTGGATGAATCCGGCCGCTGCCGCTTGTGCCGCTCCGGCGCGCGCGGGTTCGACATGGCTTATTGCTTTGGCGCCTATGAAGATACGCTGCGCGAGCTCATCCACTTGTTCAAATATGGCGGCATGAAACCGCTTGCCCGCACGCTGGGCGGGTTCCTGGCTTCGGCGCTGCCGCGCGATCAGCAGTTTGATGTCGTTGTGCCCATGCCGTTGCACTGGCGCCGGCGGTGGCAGCGCGGGTTCAATCAATCGGAGCTACTGGCGCGTTTGATCGCCCGGCGGTGCGCGATTCCCATGGTCAACGCCGTTCGCCGCACGCGCGCCACCGCGGCGCAGGCTGGTCTGACTAATGCCCGCCGCCGTGAGAATGTCGCGGGCGCATTTCGCGTGAGAAAGCCGCGCGCGGTCGAAGGGCGGCGTGTATTGCTGATCGATGATGTGATGACTACCGGCGCGACCGCCAGTGCGTGTGGGCTCGCGCTCAAGCGTGGCGGCGCCAGCTCCGTGACGTTGCTGGCCCTGGCGCGTGTAGATCGCCGGCTGTTCGAGCCGGACCAATTTGAGCCGGATAAGCAAGTCTCCCAGGAGGTTGCCTGAGATGCCGAGTTTGGGCAGGTTGCAGAAGCCTGTGCTGGTGCTGAACGCCAGTTATGAACCCATCAACATTTGCGCGGCGCGGCGGGCGCTGGTGCTCGTGCTGAAGGGCGTAGCCGCGGCCGAAGAAGAGTCCACGCACGCCGTGCATTCCTCGCGCCACGTCATGCGGCTGCCCTCTGTCATCCGGCTGCTGGAATATCGCCGCATCCCGCACCAGACGCGCGCCCTCTCGCGCAAGAACATCCTCATGCGCGATCGCTACACCTGCCAGTATTGTCTGCGCACGCTGCCCTCGGGCGAGTTGACGCTCGATCACGTGATTCCCCGGTCAAGGGCCGGTGAATCCGCCTGGGAAAACTTGGTGGCTTGCTGCCATCCCTGCAATAACCGCAAAGGCAGCCGGACACCTGAGGAAGCGGGCATGAAGCTGACGCGCCAGCCTCGCCCCTTCAGCCTGCACACCAGCCGGCACCTGATGCGCTTACTCGGCAAGAGCGACGAGCAGTGGCGCAAGTATCTGTTCTATTGATGGCTCTCCAGCCATTTCAGTTCTTCGCGAACCTTGATCTTCCCGTGCCACGGGTTCTTATCGAGCGGGTGGCCCTCGCCCGGAAAGATGAGCAGCTTCACTGGAATGCCTTGCGCGTGTAGCGCTCGTTCGAGTAGATAATTCTCGCCGACATAGACGCGAATATCGTCTGCGCCGGCTACGATGTGCGTCGGCGTCCTGACCTTGTTCATTTGCCAGATGGCCGCTTCGTCGTTGTACCGCTGCTTCGCCTCCCAGGGATCGCCGCCCAGGAAGTAGGCGTCGTCCAGGGTGGTGTCATCGTTGCCCCAGTTCGCGGCGTGCTCCACGGCGCCCGCTCCCGTCACAGCAGCTTTGAAGCGCGTGGTCTGCGTGATCAGCCAGTTGGTCATGTAACCGCCGTAGCTGTAGCCGCCAATCGTCAGATGATCGGGATCCGCGATGCCGGCTTTCACCAGCGCATCGACCCCTGCCAGGATGTCTCTTCCTGGCTTCGACACGATCTCGGGCACAATGCCCAGCGTGAACTTGTCGCCATAACCGATGGAGCCGCGATAATTGGGCTGAAACACCAGCCAGCCTTGCGTGGCTGCCAGCGATCCCCACTGGTACCAATCCGCCTCAAAATGATTGCCGTCGGCATCGCCCGGCCCGCCGTGAATGAGCGTCAGGGTAGGCAGATGCTTCGCCTCGAACTTTCCCGGAGGATAGATCAGCATCCCTTCCACCGTCACGCCGTCGTCTGCTATCCAGCGGTACGGCTTGCCCTCGGCCAGAGCGCGCTCGGTGAGAATCTGGTTGAACGCTGTAATGCGGCGCGCATGCGCGATATCGTCCGGGGTTGCCGCCAAGTAGACTTCGGCCGGTTCTTGGAGACTCGAATAAACGAACGCAAGCCTTGGTGAATGCGTGGCGGTGGAGATCTGTTCGTATGTTCCAGGCGATCCCGATTGCCTCGCGAAATCGCCGTTCGCACTGCGTTGCACGTACGTTTGCACCTCCGTGCCCATCCGGCCGGTCGCGAGCAGGCCGCCATCGGATAGCGCCGCTTCGCCCGTAACCGCGCCTGGAAACATCGCCGCCCACCGGGCAATGGATGCGCCCTCCGCATTAACCGAGTACACTCGCGGCTGCGCATCCTGATATGGGCCTTCCACCGCGCCATTCAGGAAATGGAAGAAAATATGGCGGCCGTCTGACGCCCATCGCAGGCTATCCAGAAATGCCGGACGAGCCACCAGTTTCTTGGCCGGTCCGCCAGCCGAATCCACCAGATAGATCGCGAAGTCTTCCGCCGATTCCCATCGCTCGCTCCGCGATTCGGTCAGGAGCGCGATGCGCCTTCCGTCGGGCGAGGTCTCCAGTTGCTTGGCGCGGAGCGGCGTGGTGGTGAGTTGCGTCACCGCGGTGGTAGCGTCGCAAGCCTTGCCTGTGTTCACCATGGCGCAATGCATCGCATCCGCAACCGCGATCCGGTTGATGACGTCGCCGCGCTCCGATTCCCGGAACTGCACCGCATCCTTCCATTCCTTCTTGTACGCCTCTTTCTGCTCCTTGCTCCGCGGCGTGCGCGTGGCGAAATAGATTTCGCGCGAATCGGCGGACCACGCGAATGCGTGCACCTTCTCCTCGCCCCGCGTTACCGGGAAAGCCTCCCCACCAGCGACGGCAATCGCATATACCTGCATTGCTTTGTCGGTTTCGTCTTTTGCTCGCTCGGCGTCCTTTTCCGGTTCGTCCGTAAGACCGCGATCGGAGAGAAACGCGATCCACTTGCCGTCCGGCGACCATTGCGCGTCACGGTCGTGTCCCGTTGTGGTCAGTGGCACGAGCGAGCCGCCACCATCGTCCCGGTACAGCCATAAGTCCGAGCGGAAGCGGTCCGCGGCCCAATCCGCGCGCGAGGTTTCGATGACCACCGCCCGGCCATCCGGCGAAATCCGTACATGGTGAATATCCACCGCGTTAAAGAACTCGTCGAGCGTCAGCAGTGGTTTCTGCGTTCCGGCGAATCCCGCGCTCACAAGTAGAATAAGAAGGAAGCGTAGTCTGCACATTATGCTGATCAGCCGCAATCATACACGATTCGCAGCAGCTGGAAATTCACTCAGATCGTAGCGGCGAAATCACGCCTGAATCTGATATAGTCTCCCGAATGAACCGCACAACCGCCGCCCGCATTGCCGCAGGGCTCCTTTTCCTGACGCTGGCTTGGTTTGCTTACACGCAGAACCAGGGGCAGCCCCCGCAATTGACACTGAACAAGGTGAAGGACGATCTCTTCGAGATTGAGGGCGATGGTGGCAATGTCGCCGCATATGTCACGGGCGAGGGCGTCATCCTGGTCGACGACAAGTTCGATCGCGATCACGAAGGCATCGTAAGCAAGGTCAAGAGCGTCACCAGCCAGCCGATCAAGTACGTACTCACGACGCACCATCACTCCGATCACAGCGGCGGGAACACACAATTCCTTTCCACGGCGGAAATCATCTCGACCGTGAATGCACGGAACAATATCGTCGAGCACAAACAACCCAATGTGTCTCCCGATATGAGCCCGGCGCGCGTCGTCTTCACCACCGAGATGTCGGTGTTTCTGGGCGGCAAAGAAGTACGCGCGCAGTACTTCGGCCGCGGCCACACCAACGGCGACGCGTTCATCTATTTCCCCGCGCTGCGCACTATCCACACCGGCGACATGATGGCCGGCACCACTCCGCTGATCGACTATACCGGTGGCGGAAGTCTCGTCGAATGGACCAAGACGCTCGATGAGGCCCTGAAGCTCGATTTCGATACCGTCATTCCCGGTCACGGCCCCGTCACCACCAAAGCCGGCCTGCAAACATACCGCAACAACATCGAGAAACTGCGCACCCGCGCCAGCGGTTTGATCCGCGAAGGCAAGAGCCAGGAAGAAGTCGGCAAAGTGATGGCCGCCGAGTTCGGCTGGGGTCCCAACAGTATGCAGGCGCAATGGAGCCTGCCGGGGATCATGAAAGAGCTGCGGTAAGGTAGGGCGCGCAGAGCGTTTTGCAGCAATGGGGCCACCCACGTCACCGCACAGGATCTTCCGTCCCCGGTGGGACCGCGCTGGTGCAAGACCGCAGTCGCCGCGTGGTCAGCCACAAACCGCGCGTGATTCCAAAACGCTCCACGGCTTCCAGTGAATACTCCGAGCACGTTGGACGGAAGCGGCACTGAATGAAGCGGCTGGTCACCGGTCGTCCGAATCTCTGGTACACCCGTACACCCGCGACCCACACTTTCGCCGTCACCTGCGCATCAGGCCGGCGCGTGGAGTCGAGAGCGGCCAGGAGCACCAGCAACGCCAGCGCATATAGATAGGTATGCGGCCTTTTCAGGCATTGCCGCAGTGCGGACATCGGGCGCTTGCCTGAAGGCGTTGGTTGTGGCAATGCGGACATTGGATCAGGTTGCCCTGTGGCCGCGAGAATATGTAAATCACTAACCCGATCACGCTCGTGAACATCACCAGGACCATCCAGATGACGGCGCTATCCATGCCACGCGCTTTCGCGTCGCGTGCCACCCAAACCAATAACGCGATATTCAGCGCGAGGATCAGAATCGGAATGAAGAGGAGCGACCCACACAACGCAGTGCCGCAGGCAGCTCCCGCAGCGTCGGCCAGTGCGCTGGATGCCAACACGAGCATGAAAACCAGGGTCCGCACGAGCGCCTTTGGCATGTCAGGGATTCTCCTCCCGTAGTACTGTAATCAACTTCACAGTTCTTGGCAAGCTGCCCGCCACCTTCACGGCCCCATGCCGCCGGGCTCCTGCGGGATCTCCTCTGCCTTCAGCTTGCGGGTGAGCTGGAATTCCCGACTGGCTTCCGCGCGCCGTCCAGCTCTTGTGTACGCACGCCCGAGCTCGTAGTGCAGGTACGATTTCCCGGGTTTGAGCTTGACGGCCGTTTCCAGATGCCCGATCGCCGCATCCACGGAGTCCTGTTCCAGCAGCGTTTTGCCCAAGCTATAGTGCGCCTCGGCGTAATCCGGCTTCTCCTCAATCACCTTTTCCAGCAGCGCCAGCGCGGGTTTGACCTTTTCCTGTTTCAGCCAGACGAAGGCCAGATGATATTGCGCCTGTGGATCGTCGGGATGGCTGGCGAGCTCGCTTTGAAACTCCCGCTCCGCCATTTCCATCTCGCGACGGCTCAATGCGAGTACACCCAGGCTGAAATGCGCCGATGCGATTTTCGGGTCGAGCTCGAGCGCCCGGCGAAACTCGTGTTCCGCCTTGTCCACCTGGTTCTGGCCGGCATAGGCGTCTCCAAAAAAGACGTGCATCTCCGCGGTGTCGGGCTGCACGCGCAGAAACTCTTCAAACACTCCCTTGGCTAGATCCGGCTGATGAGTTCGCGCCAGCGAGGTACCCAATGCCAGCAGGAGTTCGGGAGATTTCGGGCTGAGCTCGCGCGCTCGCCGCAGAGGTTCTAAAGCGGCCTGATATTGCCCAGCCTGAAACAGTGCCAGGCCGAGGTTCAAATCGGCATCGGGAAACGATGGGTCGAGCGCACGAACTGTTTCGAATTCTCGAGCAGCGTCCGCGAATCGCTTGTCGCGAAACGCGAACAAACCCCGCGCATTGTGTTCCTGAGCGCTCTCGTCCGGCCTGGCGCACATGACCGTGGCACAAATGAGAGCGACAAAAGATAGTCGAAGGCGGCTTGTGACCCGCAAAAACTAAAATACCAGCTTCAACGCCAACTGGATCTCACGCGGCGCCCGCACGCCCGTGACGCTGCCGAAGGGGGACTCGGGGCTTGCCGGCGAGCCGGCGACATCTTGCGCGGGCACGAAATCCGTGTTGAGGCCCGCGAACTGCGTATGATTCAGGAAATTGAAGAACTCGGCGCGGAACTGGAGCTTGGGGCCCTCGCCGCTGCCGCCGGTGAACCGCGGTAAAGCGAAATCCTTAAACACGGAGAAGTCAACATTGTTGATTCCCGGTCCGCGCACGTTGTTCCGCGCCGAATTCCCGAAGGTTCCCGGCGCCTGGACCACAAAAGCATTGGTGTTGAAATACTGATTGATCGTCCGCTTGCCGCTATCCAGATTGGGCGCGGCGATTACATCCGGGCGCTCACAAATGGCGCCCCCGTCGTTGAGTCCCACCACATCATGGTCGATGCAAACGGTCGTGGGCAACCCGGACCGTGCTGTGTAGATACCCACTATTTCCCATCCGCCGAGGGTTTGCTTTGCGAACGGGTTGGAGCTGTTTTTGAAGAACGGCAGATCGTAGATGAAGTTCAGAGTCAGCGTCTGCGGCTGGTCCTGTGTGCCCAGCGCCTTTTCCGCAGCCAGGTTATAAGCGTTTTGCACCGGATTGTTCTTGCCCTCCGTGTCCTGATTCAGCGTGGCCGAAATGAGCCGGCTCCAGGTATAAGCCACCTGAAACTCGATGCCCGACGTGAAGCGCCGGTTGGTAAACACCTGCAAAGAGTTGTAGCGGCTAGTGCCATCGCGCCCATTCACGAAGATGTCACTGTAGCCCAGATACGGCCGGTAAAGATCGGGATTGAGGGTACCCTGATATGCACCCAGCAGAGCGGATGACGCAACCTGGTTGATGTCGCGGTTGCGGCCTTGGTGAATCTGGTGGCTCCCCACGTAATTGATTTCCAGAACGGTGCTCTGCGCGAGCTGATATTGCAGACCGGCACTGTACTGATACGCGAGTGGATTGAAGTAAATCGGATCGAGCGACCCCAGCAGCGTCGGCGGCTGCGGCGTATTGGGATTAAAGGGAGCCAGTTGCGAGAAAGTGACATTGTTCAAAGTAGCGGTACGGTCGTTGGGAGGCAATTGACCCAAGGCGCTGGTCTGAGAGATGGCATCGCGTCCGTGAAACATGCCGGCTCCCGCGCGGAAAACGAACTTGGGCAAGGGCGCCCATGCGATTCCTCCGCGGGGTTCCCAGTCGTTCGGATGATTTGCAACCAGCGCGCGGCTGGGGAGATTGGACGAGTGCGGGGTCACAATTCCGTTCAGCGTGTTGCACTTGGTGGGATCCAACAGGTCGCCTGGAAGAAAAGCCGAGGCCGAACACTGCGAGGGATCATAACGATTGGGGTAAAAGTTGGCAATATTGTCGTGCGACGAGAACACCTGGCCGAGATATTGCCAGCGCAGGCCGAAGTCGAACGTCAGAGTGCGGGTGGCTTTCCAGGTGTCTTGAACATAGAACGCGGCATCGTGCCAGGTGTCATAGACCGGGTTCAGCGTCTCCTCTTCCTGGTAATTCTGGAGATTGCCCAACAGAAGGTCCTGGAAGTTGTCGAACGTGATTGTACCTGCATTGAGGTCTGCGCCACCGTTGGCCGGCTCGCGTTTGCGGCTGCGTCCGAAGAAGGCTCCGAACTTCATGTTGTGCGACCCGATGGTGTACGCGACGTCATCTTTCCACGACAGCAGGTTCTCGCGATTGGTGAACGGCGCCTGGTGGGCCAAAAACCCGAATCCGTCCACGCCGTTGACCGTAGGGAATGAGCCGCTGGTTGCGGGGAACAACTCCGTGTAGGTGAACCCAGCCCGCGAGGTCAGAGTGGGATCAGACGATTTCCCGGTTTGAAAGTGGATGAAGTTGTTCGTAAAGCCTGCCTGGAAGTCGTTCACCATGTGCGGCGTGATGAGATAGGTCAGCTTGGCCACGGCGTTCTTTGCGGTGAACGCCCAGTCACTGTTCACGGAAGGGAAACTGTCGTCTCCCCAAAGCTGGCCGTTGATGCCTGCCAGCCCTTGGTCTTCACCCATATATCGCACCATCAGGATCGCTTTCTCACTGAAGTTGTGATCCCAGCGGTACAACTCTACGTTGTCGATGGTGCCCGTATTCTCGCTTGCGATGAAGTTGAAGCCGGCGTTGGCGTAGCTCGCGTTGGGCAGCGGATAGCGATTCAAAATCGCCGCGGCGTTGGGATCGATCTGCGAGGGGTTGACGTTGGGCTCGCTCGAAAGCGGCAGCTCCTGGGGATCGGCCGCCTGCGGTGTGCACGGAGCCGGCGTCACCGAGCAAGTCGGGTCGAGGATCCCGTTGCGCTGGCGCAGGGTGGGCACATTGTCGGTGGCCACGTTCCCGCGGACCTCTCGCCTGCCTTCATATGAAGCGAAAAAGAAGTCCTTGGATTTATCCTTGTTGTACAGGCCGGGGATCCAGAAGGGGCCTCCGAGAGTGTATCCGAAATTGTTCAGGCGGAGCTCGCTTTTGGGGGTGCCGGACGAATTCAGGAAAAAGTCCGTTGCGTCGAGCTTGTCATTGCGGAAAAACTCGTAAGCGCTGCCGTGAAAATCCTTCGTCCCGGACTTGGTCACCACGTTGATCACTCCGCCTGTCACCTGCCCGAACTCCGCGCTGAAGTTGTTGCGCAAAACTTTGAATTCTTCGAGCGCATCGAGCGGCGGGGTCACCACGTTCTGTGCATTGGAGCCGATGTCCATGTTGTTCTCGCCATCAATCAGCCAAAGATTTGAGTTGCTTTGATTACCGTTGATGGACACGGCCGTGTCGCTGGAAAGGCCCGTGCCGCCGCCAATGTGCCCGCTGTCCGCAACCACGCCGGGCACGAGTTCGACGAGCTGGCTGAACACGCGCCCGTTCAAGGGGAGCGCTTGCGTCTGCGCCGCGCCGATCAGGTTCGAAATCTCGCCGGTTTCGGTTTGCAGTTGCACCGCTGCCGCGGAAACCTCCACCGCCTCGCTGAGCGCGCCGATCTCCATTTTGACGCCGAAATTCAATCGGTCGTTGACGTCCAGACGGATTCCCGTGGCGTCATACTTTTTGAAACCGGTGCTCTCGACCGTGAGCCGGTAGTTCCCGACCGGGAGATTGTTCAGAAAGAAAACGCCGGTCGAAGTCGTCTGGGTACTGCGCGCCACACCCGTTCCGGTATTGGTGACGGTGACACTCGCGCCCGGGATCACGGAGCCCGTCGGGTCCGTTACCGTTCCTGAGATGTTGCCTGTAATCTCCTGTGCCTGCAATGCGAATGCGGCAATCAAAACCAAGCTGATTTGCCGGACACGTGAACCTACACTGATCGAACGAGCGCTCAAAGCCCCTCCTCCTTGATGAAGGGAAGTATACAGCGGGGCTCGTGCCGCCGCAACTCGCCCGTGTGAAGCCGGATACTTGGCCTTATAATCACGCCGATGGACCGTCCCTCATTCCTGTCCGCTGCCGGCCAGCCTCCTGTCGACCGGCAATTCCCCCACCTCGGCATTCACGCAGTCAACGTTTTTGTCCGCGACCAGGATCGCAGCCTGCGCTTTTACCTCGACAAGCTTGGATTCCAGATTGCCTTCGATGCCCAGGTACAGTCGGGCCAACGCTGGCTGGCCGTCTCGCCACCAGACGGTACCGCGGTCCTCACGTTAATCGCGCCTGAGCCGGGTTCGCTGCAACACAAGCTCATCGGCCGGGCGACGCAGGTGGTCTTCGTAACCGACGATGTTCCGGCCAAGTTTCGCGAATGGAGCAAACGCGGTGTGCACTTCCGGCATGCGCCGCGCTTGAGGCGCGTCCGATATGAGCAGCAGCAGCCGGCGCAAGGCTCTGCCACACCGCCCGTCGCGCACGAAAAGCAGCCTCCGCTGTGGGGCGGCATTTTTACGCGCTTCGAGGATATCGATCGAAATTCGTTCGCGCTGGTGAGCTTTGATGAGGTGACCCATGCCGTGGAAGCCCAGCGCCGCGCCCATGCCGAGAAGATCGAGGCGGAACGCCGCGCCGCTCAGGAACTCGACATTGCAAAACAGGTGCAGGCCCGGCTGTTTCCGCAAACGTTGCCAACGCTCAACACGCTCGAGTACGCCGGCGTCTGCATCCAGGCGCGCCAGGTCGGCGGCGACTATTATGATTTCCTCGATCTGGGTCGCGAGCGCCTCGGCCTGGTGATCGGTGATATTGCCGGGAAGGGAATTGCGGCGGCTCTCCTCATGGCGAACCTGCAGGCCAATCTGCGCAGCCAGTGCGCCATCGCCCTCGATCAGCCGCAGCGCTTCTTGCGCTCCGTGAACCAGCTTTTCTACGAAAACACCAGCGAGAACGCTTACGCCACGCTCTTCTTCGCCGAATACGACGATAAAGCCGGGCTCCTTCGCTATGCCAACTGCGGCCACCTTTGCGCTCTGCTTTTGCGCCGTGATGGCACACTGGAACGGCTCCATTCCACCGCGACCGTCTTGGGCCTCTTCAAAGACTGGGATTGCTCCATCGGCGAACGCCGCCTTCTTCGCGGTGACACGCTGGCCCTGTACACCGACGGCATCACCGAAGCCTTCAACGACGCGCAGGAAGAATTCGGTGAACGGCGCCTCGGCGAAGCCCTGCGCCGCCATCGCGACCTGTCGTCTCCAGACTTGCTGGCGTCGATCGTCGATGAAGTCCGCCGCTTCAGCCCAAATGAGCAGCACGACGATATCACGCTGATTGTGGCGAAGTGCAGAGGGAGTTAGAAAGAAAGTGATGGGCCAGATGGTTCTAAGCTATGGTTCGGAGCTTTTATTACCATCCTGAATCGGACCGATGATCTCCGCTAACAGCTATTGGGCCGAAGAATCCCGGTCACTTTCCTGAGACGCCATTCCAAGTGGCAATGTTGCCGCCCGGTTTACACTCGTAGATCACACCTGAAAGACTCCCACCGTTTTTCCCGCGGGCGCTGAGGCTGAAACCGTTCCCAAACGGCGCAAGCGTATCGGTCGAGCAATCGGACAGATCGACCGAGTCATAACCGGGAGACCAGAACAATGACTGGAAATTAAAGGTGTCGCTGTTGGTCTTTCCCTGGAAAACAGTGCTGACCGTGGCCGAGAACGTATTTGTGCTAATCGGCGCGATGTTGTTGATCGTCAGGGTCCCAGTTGCGCCAACGTCGGGTCCATTGATAACACTAAAAGTCCCGGAAAAGCTCGAAGCCAGCGGGTCATAAGAGACGTTCGGTATTGCAAAAGCTTCAAAGCTAGAGCCGCTAGGCTGTGCGCCGATGCCCATTATGAGCAAGGGAGCGGAGGCACTTACCTTAACTGACCCCTGTACGGTTGGCCCCAGATTTGTAAATATCGTGCTCAGGTTAAAGGACGAATGGGAGAAAGGCCCCACGGTACTCGTGGCCGAGCCTGTCAACTTGCCATTCGAATCATAGAAGTTCGTTTCCAGGCCTACTGCGTTGTCGGGATCTAAGTTGACGGCCGCCACCCCAGTGAGGGCATTGGCCTGAGAGACGAATGTGGTGGCTGGTTCCGCGAACTCCACAGGTACTGAGAATAGAGGGGCGCCATTGGTCAAGTTGTGGAATGTAAAAGTCAAGCCCGCATTTGCGGCGCCCTGAAGGGTCTTGAGCTGACCAAAACCTTCTTCCGTGGTGCTACTGTTCTGGCCATTAATCACAATCTCCTTGGTGGCTGATGGCGGTAGTGTAAAGACAAAGGTGCTGCCTGTACCTAAGGACGAATCCACAACCTTCGGCTTGCCGTCATTATCAAGAATGTCCAACTCGAAGGCGCCATCGCCGGTGGACGTGCTGACGACGGAGATTTCAGTGTCCCAGAAGCCATTGCCGGATCGGCCATAGGTGAGGTGAGTGAAGGTCGAGGTGTTAATAACGTTCGTTGGCGAAGCCGCTGATAGCGGCATTTCACCTGGAATGCAGATCAGGCAAGCAAAAACCGTGGCGTGAAATCGATTCGTCATGGTGCTCCTCCCCACATGAGATAGTCTTTAGGCTGCTCCTTTGCGGACCAGCGATGTTGCTTCAAGAAGCAGGTCCTGATTCACCTGTGACGTGCTTGCGGACCTACTGATCCGTGATACTGTACACCGAAGTGTCTCTCAGTACAAGAGCCAATTTGAGGCTTATGGGCGTATTCCTTGAGAGGCGCTGAAGGCCTCCAAGAACCGCTTGCCACCGGGTCTGTGAAGCCAGGCTGGGCGTGCCAGGCCCCTACGGACAATCCGGCATTTCGTTGTATAGTTTCTTGCGAGCGCGCTAATGTGGTCAGTGTGAAAATGGGGGAGGATATCTGCTGGTACTTATCCCCGCTTTTTCTTGCCGTGCCCGATTACCTCGCGCACCATCGCCTCTCGGTCGCCGCGGGTCCAGCGGTCCTGAATTTGTTTGTCACTGAATCCGCCTACGCGCCCCAGCAGCAGGAACGCCGGCAATGCGTAGGGCAGGCTGTGCCACTGTGCCATCTCCGCTAGAGCGGGGAGCGCTCGCTCGCGCAGCAGGTCGAGCGTAGCCGCGGGACGGGCGTCGGTGAGGTTGACCAGCGCCTTGGCCGCCTTGATGCGGTCGCTCAGAACAACCGAGTTCAGCATTTCGACAAACCAGGTAGGCGAGATGTGGATGCTGAGTTCCGGCTGTTTCCTCGCCAGTACCGCGATAGCCCCGAGCGCGCCCATGGCGTCTCCGCGCACGTGTTCGTCGGGATCTTGCATGGCGTATTCCAGATCGGCGACAACCGCGCTCTTCTCGCGCGCATATCCGATGAGGCTGGCGGCCATGGCTCGCTGGTCCGGGTCTGCGGAGTTTCGCAGAACATCGCGAATCTGCAGCAGGTGCTGCGGCACCAGTTCCACGAATCGCTGCTGAATCGCCCGCGCATCGGGATCGGCGGCCAGCGGGTGCCCGTGCGTCAGATCCTCGGCCGTGCTGCCGCGGTGCGCCGCTCGCTCAATCGCCGCGACCAGGTCCGGGTACGGATCGCTGAGCTCTTTCGGCAACGCGACATCGCCCGCGGGTGGCGTGCGCAATTCGAAGTGGGCCGCGCCTTTTTCTTCAATCCCCACAAACAGCATGCCGCGGTTGCCATCGCAGCACACCGCTTCCAAGCGCGCCAGCACCACGCCCGGAACCTCTTCGAGACGATCTTCGACGTCGCCCTTGGAGGATGGCAGCGGATCGCCGACGGCCACGCCCAAGGCTTTCTGAATGTGGCTCTCCGGCACTTTGCGAATGCCGTAATAATCGATGGAGCCGATCCGGGGTGTCGAATCCGCCGCTAACGCAGCCGGTAGAAGGAGGACCCAAAAAATCTTCACGATCGTTTGACGCCCTGCGCTCGCGTCCGGATACGTTGGTGCTTGTTACGCGTGCTTTTCGGCCATAGGGCCGATCACGGGCAATACCAGGCGATTGTCCTGCCACGCTGTCCAGATCAGGGCCAGCCAAAGCACCAGGCAGCCCAGCAGGAACAGCGGGCTAAGCAGCAGAGCCACATGCCGGCCCGTGAGCGAGATCGCCACCCATAGAACGATGATGACCAGGTTCACCAGAATCGACTGGAACGCGTGGAAGCGCACCCGCCGGTTGTGACTATACGGTTCGATGAACAGTAGGAGCGCTCCCGTGATACCCAGCAGGAGGTAGCAGAGGGCGCTCGCGATGTTGTCCGCGATTACGGGAGCCGGCTGGCAGCGGGAGCACTGCCCGCCATCGAGCGTAGCGCCGCAACTGGGACAAATCGCCATAACCCCATCTTCGGGCAGGCCGTCGTCTTTATTGCCCGGCCTGCTGCTCGGCCATGGGTCCGATGATCGGCAGAACCAGCTTCTGGTTTTGATAGGCTTTGATGATCAGCACCAACCAAAGCACAAACATACCAAGCCGGATCAGCCAGAACACGGGCAACAGAAACAGCGTCCATCCGCCCGTGATGATCCCAATAAACCCGAAAACGAACCCCAGCGCGATAGCTGCTACCGAATAAAAAATCGACTGGAACGCGTGAAAACGAATGTTCCTGTTCTGGTTATATGGTGCGAGCACCAGAAACAGGATGCCTGTGATGAAGCCCACCGCGTAGCACAGCGCGCACGCCACGTTTTCAGTTAAGCCGGCCGCAGTCGGAGCTACCGGCGCCGCAGTAGGGGCCGCAGCGGCTCCTACGTTACCACCCGTTACGTTCACGGCCGCCCCGCATTTGGGACAAAAACGCCCATCCACTTGGCTGCCACAATTTGCACAGAATGCCATAATGTGAAACTTTACTTCGCCATAGCCCGGTTTGCAAGCGGGTAATTGCCCGGAGACCGAGAAAAGGAGGACGGCGGGCTCCAACCAGGAATGAACTACTCGACCGTGAGGTGAACCGGTTCCTCGATGAGTTTCGGCTCGATGTCAACCAACAAAATCATTAGTTTGTAGCGGCCGGGCACGACCTTGGCGGGTAGCCTGAATTTGATCTCGGAGGCCGACTGCTCGAGGATCTGAACCTTAATATCGCCCTGTGCGTTGGTCAGAAAGAGCTCGGCAACTCGAGACTTGTCCAGGTACTCGCCGGTAACGGTGGCGATTTCCCCCGCTTTGATCGTCTCAGGGCTGACCGAGCGCATCATCGGAGTCGGCTGGACTTGGGGATCGGTTGCGCTCAGAACGAGTTTCACTCCCCCCAGGAGCACCAGCGCGACAGCCAACAACTTGAAGGTCCGCATCGCGTTCTCCTTCCCAGAAACCGCCGCGCACGCAGTCTTCCAACCCCGCAAATAGAAGAAAAAAATGAGAATAATCAGCCTTTGTCATGCGTGAAAAGGCGCACCGTAGGTGGCGGTGCGCGAACAGACTCACGTGCTAGAATCCTGCCAATGCGCGGACGGACAGGGAAAATCGCGGTGTTGGCAGCGTTG
>Ga0335081_10006653_pt1 | contig 18418 bp, 16 predicted proteins | sample Lox_Sample_35_FD_206713 | JGI IMG/M metagenome (GOLD analysis project Ga0335081, IMG submission 206713) | Soil microbial communities from Loxahatchee National Wildlife Refuge, Florida, United States - Lox_Sample_3.5 | ecosystem: Environmental > Terrestrial > Soil > Wetlands | place: USA...
AGGCCCACGAGCTGGCTCTTGTCGTAGTCGAGCGCGTCTGCGATCGCACCCTGCGTGGCGCAGGAGCCCTCGTCGAGGAGGGCGAGGATCGAGTGGTGGTACGGGTGGAGGCCCGCCTCCTCGTAGGCGGCCATCGACCGCTCCTTGGCGGCCATCCCGAGCCGCTTGAGCAGGAACATCCCGGACGCGAGGAGCTCGTTAGGAAAGACCGGCGGCGCCTGCCTTTCGGTTGTGGTGGTCTCGGACATGTAAAAAGTGTAGCGCGTCCCACGGTTGTGTGTGTATATTGTGGACATGCTCAACTATTTGAAGAGTCCAAAAGTGGTAACGACCACGACCGGACGGGGACGGTGGACGCCTCTCGCCCTGATCGTGGTCGGGCAGTTCATGGTCATCCTCGACGTGGCGATCGTGAACGTCGCTCTTCCGTCGATTCAGCGGGATCTCCACTTCTCCGGCGCGGCGTTGCAGTGGGTCATCTCGGCCTACGCGATCGTCTTCGGCGGCGCGCTGCTGCTCGGCGGACGCCTGGCAGACCTGCTCGGCCGGCGCCGGATGTTCGTCGCCGGGCTGCTCCTGTTCGCCGCGAGCTCGCTCGTGTGCGGCCTCGCGTGGTCTGCGGGATCGCTGGTCGCCTTCCGCGCCGTGCAGGGGCTCGGCGGCGCGCTGCTCGCACCCGCGGCGCTCTCGCTGCTCATGACGACGTACCGCGAGGGACACGAGCGGAACATCGCGCTCGGCGTCTACGGCGCCGCCTCGGGCAGCGGCGCGGCTGCAGGCGTGCTGCTCGGCGGATTGCTCACGAACTATCTGAGCTGGTCGTGGATCTTCCTCGTGAACGTGCCCGTCGGCCTGGCCGCCGCCCTGCTCGCGCCGGCGGTCCTCCGCGAGGGCCGCGCCGACCTCGGCCACCGGCACTTCGACCTGCGCGGCGCCGCAACCGCGACGTCGGGGCTGATGCTGCTCGTCTACGCGCTCACCCGGGCGACCACGAACGGCTGGGGCTCGGCGGCGACGATCGGCCTCCTGGCCGGCTCCGCCGCGCTGCTCGCGCTCTTCGTTGCCGTCGAGGCCCGCTCGCCGTGGCCGCTGCTGCCGTTGCGCCTCTTCCGCAGCCGCAGCGTCTCCGCCGCGAACGCGGCGATGACGATCATCGGCGCAGTCGCCTTCTCGGAGTTCTTCGTCCTCACGCTCTACACGCAGGACGTCCTCCGCTACAGCCCGGTGCAGAGCGGCGTCGCCTTCGTCGCCTTCGCCGGCACGGTCGTCGTCGTCTCGAACGTGGCGCAGGCCGTCGTCGGTCGGATCGGCGTGCGCGCCACGCTGACGGCCGGCTTCCTCGTCTCGGCGCTCTCGGTCGGCCTCCTGACGCGGCTGCCGGTCGACGGCCACTACTTCTGGGACCTCTTCCCCGCCTTCGTGCTGGGCGGCGCGGGGATGGCGCTCTCGTTCGTCCCCGTGACGATCGGTGGCCTGACGGGCGTCGAGCGCGCGGACGCCGGCATCGCGTCGGGCCTGATCAACACGAGCCGCCAGATCGGCGGTGCCATCGGCATCGCCGCGATCACCGCGATCACCGCCGGCGCGACCGGCAACGCCGCGAGCCTCGCGGCGACGGTGCACGGCTACCGGGTCGCACTCGTGACCCTGCTCGGGCTCGTCCTCGCCGGCGCCGCGATCTCGGCGGTCTTCCTGCGGCCGGAGCGTGAGGCCGCGGCGGACGAGCACGAGGAGCTCGTCCCGGCGGAGGCGGCATGAGCGCCGCGCTGCTGGAGCGGCCGGCCGCGGCGCCGCGGCGAAGCCACCAGGCGCGGGTGACGGCGCTTCTCGACGCGATCGAGGAGCGCCGCCGCCGGCTCTACCGGGCGCAAGCGAACGGCCTACGGCCGGCCGCCGTTCGCGAGCTCAAGGCCGAGCTGAAGGGGATCCGCGCGGCGCTTGCCGAGACGCTCGAGGCGCGGCCGAGCTAGCTCGAGCCGCCGCTCTGGTTCACGAGCTGCAGCATCTTGAACATCGGCAGGTACATCGAGATGACGATGACGCCGACGACGGCGCCGACGAGGATCATCATCAGCGGCTCGATGATGCTCGTGAGCGAGGAGATCGCCGCGTCGACCTCGTCCTCGTAGAAGTCGGCGATCTTGCTCAGCATCGTCTCGAGCTCGCCCGACTCCTCGCCGATCTTCATCATCTGCGCGACCATCGGCGGGAAGACCTCGTTCTCGAGCAGCGGCTGCGAGAGCCCGGCGCCGGCGTGGACGCGCTCGCGGACGTGCTCGAGAGCCCTCTGGACGACCCAGTTGCCCGACGCCTGGCCCGTGATCTCGAGCGCCTTGATGATGTCGACGCCGGCGGCGACGAGGGTGGCGAGCGTCCGCGAGAAGCGCGCCATGGTCACCTTGCGGACGGTCTCGCCGATCCGCATCGGCACCCTCAGCAGCAAGGTGTCCCACTGCCGCCGGCCCCGCTCGGTTCCCTTCCAGTAGCGAAAGATGAACGGCGACGAGAACAGCAGCGGCAGGATCACGAACCAGTACGCGCGCAGGCCGTTCGAGGCATGGACGACGATGAGGGTCAGCTTGGGCAGCTGCCCGTTCAGCTGCGAGAAGATCCGCACGAAGATCGGGACGAGGAACATGAGCATCCCGATCAGGACGAGGGTGGCGAACGTCAGCACCATCGTCGGGTAGATCATCGCCCCCTTCACACGGCGCCTGATCTGCTCCTGCTTCTCGATCTGCAGCGCGACCCGGTCGAGGACGAGATCGAGGATGCCTGCGGCTTCGCCCGCCTCGACCATCGCGATGTAGAGCTTCGAGAACACCTTCGGATGCCGGGCCATCGCCTCCGAGAGCAGAAGGCCGGCCTCGACGTCGTGCCGCAGCTGGGAGACGATCTCGGCCAGCGCGATCTCGCTCGTCTGCTCCTCGAGGACGACGAGCGCCTGGACGACGTTCAGACCCGCCTCGATCATCGTCGCGAACTGGCGCGAGAAGATCTGGAGCGACTTCGGCTTGACGCGCTTGCCGATGTTGATCCGGGTCTCGCCGATCGGCGTGCTCTGGTCGATCTCGCCGATCTGCTGGGCGAGCAGGCCGCGGCGCCGCAGTTGCTCGCGGGCGCTGGCGAGGTCGCCGGCGCTGATCACGCCGTCGGTCTCGACTCCCTGCGCGTTGATCGCGGTGTAGGCGAACGAGGTCACGAGGTCGGCGCGCTCGGGGTCGTGGTCGTCGTCGGCGTCGTGGTCGTCGTCGGCGTCGTCGAGCTGCTCCCGTTGGACGCCGAGGTCTGGCCGCCCTGCGGAGGAGTCGTTCCCTGCGCGTAGAGCTCGAGCGTGTAGCGCTTGCCGTCGGCCGTGTTCGCAAGCGTCACCGCCTTGCCGACGTGGAGCGTCAGCGTCGCCGAGCCGCTCGCGTACGAGCCGCCGACGATGCCGACCTTCGCCGTCGACTTCGTCAGGGAGACGAGCTTGAAGATCCCGTTCGCCGACGCGTCGGACGACTGCGGGAAGACGCCGCCGACCGCAACGAGGCTCTCGACCCCGTTGACGGAGATCACGGCGCTCGTGTACTTCGCGGCGGGCGTCTGCGAGCCGCCGGAGGCTTTCTTCGACGTCGACGACGACGTGCTCGAGCTCGTGCTCGAGCTCGGCCCGTCGGAGGCGAACGGATTCTTCGCGGGCAGGAGCGTGAACGACTCGAGCTGCCCCTGATCCGGGCTCTGCTTCACCGCGGAGACGAGATCTCCCGACGCGGTCGACTCCGAGCCCGCGCTCGCCCCGCCGGCTGCTCCGCTCGAGCTGCTCGGGGTGCTCGCGGTCGGGGCCGCGACGGTCGAGCTCGGTGCGGTGGCACCGGCCGAGACCGCGACCGGCGTCGAGCCGGAGCTGTGCAGCTTCGTCAGCGTCTTGTACGCGTAGCCGAGCGCGAGCACGAGCAGCAGGGCGAGCGCGATGAGGAGCTTCCGCTCCTTCGCGGCCTTTTTCTTCGCAGCGTCGTGCGCGGTTTTGGTCGCCATCTCTCCGCTACCCGCTCGTCGTCGACGTGGTGCTGGTTTCCGTGGTGTCGGTGGAGGTGGTCACCGGCGGCGGGGCCGCTCCGGCGACCTCGCCGAAGACGTAGGCGTCGAGCGTCATCGTCGCGACCAGACCGGACCCGCTCGACTGCGGCGCGAGCTCGAGCGAATCGATCGAGAAGAGCCGCCCCGAAGCCTCCAGCGCGCCGTTCTTCACCGAGACGAGGGTCCGCAGCGCGTGCACGAACTGCGTGATCGCCGCGTAGCTGCCGTCGACGACGAGCGAGACCTGCTGCAGCGTGTACCCGTTCTCTCCCTGCAGCGAGGTCGACGGCGAAAGCGTCGTGACGTGCGCGCCCGCCGCCCGCGCGACCTGGTCGATCGTGAGCAGCATGTCGGGCTCGTCGAGGATCGAGGGCATCGCCTCCGCGAGCTCGTAGAGCGGCGCGGTGTGGATGACGGGCGGCTTCCGCACCGCCGCCGGCGATTCCGTGGCGCTCAGCTGCGCGATCTGGCTCTGGACGCCCTGCGCCTTCTGGGCGTCCGAAGCCGCATGGTGCCGCTGCGGCGACACGAGGACGAGCCAGCCTGCCATGACGACGAGGAGGTTGACGGCCGCGAGCGCGGTGATCCGCCGCAGCCGGATGTCTGAGAGGACGTTCACTGCGGGCTCGCCGTCGTCGTCGTGGTGGTGGTGTCGGAGGAGGGGGTCGCTGAGCCCTTGACCGTGGCCTGGATCCCGAAGGTGATGACGCCGCTGTCGGTGTTCTTCGTGCTCGAGTTGAGCTCGACGCCGGTCAGCTCGGGAACGAGCATCAGCCGCGAGAGGAGGCGCGCGACGCTGTCCTCCGAGAACGCGGTGCCGGTGAGCGTGAAGGCGCCGCTCGAGGAGCTCGTCGTCGAGCCCGTGACCGCCGCCGCTGCGGCCTCGGGCGTGCTCATCGAGAGGTTGGTCAGCGTGATGTCCGAGGGCACGACCTGGGCGAACTCGCTCAGCACGTGGTCCCAGGCGATGCGAGTCGAGAGCGCGCTCGCAACGGCCTCGCGCCAGGGCGTCGCCTGCGAGGTCACGCTCGGCGGCGTGACCACCGGGGTCGTCGCCTGGCTGGACTCCTGCGACCGGCGGGCCTTCGCCTGTGCGAGCTGGGACTGCGCCGCGGAGAGCTGCTGCTGCGCGGAGCTGGCGTGGCTGTGCTCGACGAGAAACCCGCCCGCGGTACCCGCGACGACGGCGACCGTGAGCACCACGCCCCCGACGACGAGCGGGTCGAAGCGGCGGCTTCCGGCCTTACCTTCCTCGCGCGGCAGTAGGTTGACGGCCTTCACGACTGCTCCTAGTCCTCGATCCCGAGCCCGATGGCGATTGCGAGCGAGCCGATGTCGCTCTCGGCGACCGAGCTCGCGACCTTGAGCCGCCGCAGCGGGTCGCCGACGCGGACGCTGACGCCGAGCAGCCGCTGGAGCTCCTCCGCGAGGCCGGCAAGCTGCGCCGTTCCGCCCGTGAGGACGACCTCGCCGATACCGAGGCTGCCGGGCTGCGCCTGGTAGAACTGCAGCGAGGAGACGAGCTCGCGCGCGAGCGCCTCGATGCCGCGACGCACTGCCTCGACAGCCGCCTCCGTCTGCTCGAGGGAGAGATTCGCGACGGGCCCCGCGCCGACGAGCGACAAGTTGCGCTTGACGTACTCGACGTCGTTCGGAGACGTGTCGAGGACGCGGGCGAGCGCGACGTTCAGGGCCCAGCCGCCCCACTCGAGGACACGCGTGAACTCGCACACGCGACCGTCGGAGACGGCGAGCGTCGTCCGCTCGTGCCCGATCGCGACGGCGACGAGCGCCGACCCGCTGCGGTCGGCCGGCGGGGCGAGCGAGCGCAGGAGCGCGAACGCCTCGAGGTCGATCCCGGCGAGCTGGAGGCCGGCGAGGCGGCAGGCCTCGATGTAGCGCTCGACGAGGTCGCGATGGGCGACGACGAGGAGGACGCGCCGAACGAGGTCGCCGCTCTCGTCCTCGTGCTGGTCGAGCACGCGATAGTCGAGCACCGCCTCGTCGAGCGGGATCGGCAACGCCTCCTGAGCGCGGAAGCGGACGGCGTTGACGAACTGGCGCTCGTCCTCGATGCCGGAGATCTCGAAGATCCGGACGCCGATCCGGCTGCTCGCGACGCCCAGGCGGACGCCCCGCCGCGGGAGCTTGTTGCGGGCGAAGAAGGCGCGGAGCGCGGTGGCGAGCGCCTGCGGATCGCGCAGCTCGCCGCCGACGACGACGCCGCTCTCGAGCGGCATGCGCGCCAGCTGCAGCAGCTCGGCCGAGCCGTTGTTGTGGACGCGTGCCGCCGCGATCTGCGAGCCGCCGACCTTCAGCCCGACGAGCTTCGCCGAGCCGCCGCCCGGCAGCGAGAGCGCGGGCAGGCGGAACGAGCGGCGGCGCGCACGCTTCGGCTTCGGCGCCTCCTCGGACGGCGGCGCAGCGGGCTTCTTCTTGCGGCCGAGGCTGATCTCCTTCTTCCACAGCGACTGGGCCGCAGGCGCCGCCGCGGTCGCCGCAGGCTCGGGTGCCGGCGCGACCGCGGCAGCGGGCTTGGGCTTGCGCGCGAGGCTGATCTCCTTCTTCCAGAACGACTGCTGGGTCGCCGCGGGAGGAGACGCGACCGCCGGAGCAGGCTCGTCGTCGACGGGAGCGGCCTGCTCGGCGTCGTCGAGCGGCGCCGGGGGAAGCTCCGGCTCGGCCGTCCACGGCTCGGCGGGCGGCTCGGCGGCGACGGCCTCGACCAGCCGCTGCAGCGGCGCCTCGAGCTTCTCGGGCCGCGCGAAGGACGGCGAGACGGGGTGCGCGACCCCCTCGGCGGGCTCCCCGGCCGGCCGCGGCTCCTGCGCCTCGGGAGCGGGCTCGGGGGAGCCGGCAGCCACGGGCTCGCGCTCCGGCAGCGCCTCGGGTGCGGCGACCTCGATCGCCTCGGACTGCGGCAGGGGAGCGGCCACGACGATTCGCTCGAACCACGACTCGGGCTGCTGCTCTCGCCGCTGCTCGGGCGGCTTCGCCTTCCGCGAGCCTCCGATCTCCTTGTTCCACCAGCGTTCCTTCGCGTTCCCTGCCGGCCACGAGAACTCGGCCGCCTCGGCCTCGGGCGCCACGGCCGGCGCGGCCGGCGCTGCGGGAGCCGCGGACGGAGCGAGCTCCGCCGGCGCGGCCGGCTTCGGTTTGCGCCCGAAGCCGATCTCCTTCTTCCAGATCGACTGCTGCTGCTGCGCGGGAGCAGCCGGCGCGACGAGCCCGGGATCCGGCGCCTGCCGCTTCGACCGCTTCGACTCCTTCGGCTGCTTCGCCTGCTTCGGCTGCTTCGGCGCCTTCGGCTTGCGGCCGAAGCTGATCTCCTTCTTCCAGATCGACTGCTGCTGCTGCGCGGGAGCAGCCGGCGCGACGAGCCCGGGATCCGGCGCCTGCCGCTTCGACTCCTTCGGCTGCTTCGGCTGCTTCGGCGCCTTCGGCTTGCGACCGAAGCTGATCTCCTTCTTCCAGATCGAGTCGCTCATGAGGCCACCGTCCTCAAGGCGGCGCCGACCTGCCGCTCGCCGGGGACGCTGAGACCGGCGCGTTCGAGGACGCCGTACAGCTGCTCGACGCGCGTCGTGCGCGTGGCTGCCTCCTCGACCGAGACAACGCCGCGGAGCACGAGGTCGGCGAGCGCCTGCTCCATCGTCTGCATGCCGCGCTGCGAGCTCGTCTGCATCACGGTGTAGACCTGCTCGATCTTCGACTGCCGGATCAGGTTCCGGACCGCATCGTCGGGGAGCAGGATCTCGAGCGACGCGACGCGGCCCAGGCCGTCGTAGGTCGGCAGCAGCGCCTGGGTGACGACGGCCTGCAGCGAGTTCGCGATCATGATCCGCACCTGCTGCTGCTGCGAAGGCGGGAAGACGTCGATCACGCGGTCGATCGTCGAGGACGCGCTCTGGGTGTGGAGGGTGCCGAAGACGAGGTGGCCGGTCTCGGCCGCGGTGAGGGCGGTCGAGATCGTCTCGAGGTCGCGCATCTCGCCGACGAGGATCACGTCCGGGTCCTGGCGCAGCGCAGCGCGCAAGGCCTCGCCGAAGCTCGTCGCGTCGGGGCCGATCTCGCGCTGGTTGACGATGCAGCGCTTGTGGTGGTGCACGAACTCGATCGGGTCCTCGATCGTGAGGATGTGCTCCTCGCGTGTCCGGTTGATCTCGTCGACGATCGCCGCCAGGGTCGTCGACTTCCCGGAGCCGGTCGGGCCGGTGACGAGCACGAGACCGCGAGGCTGCTCGGAGAGCATGTGGAGCACCGGCGGCAGGCCGAGCTCGTCCAGCGAGAGGATCTTCTGCGGCACGAGGCGGAAGGCGGCGCCGATCGCCTCGCGCTGGAAGTAGACGTTGACGCGGAAGCGGGCGACGCCCGGGAGGTTGTAGGCGAAGTCGAGCTGACGATTCAGCTCGAGCTGCTTCTGCTGCTCGGAGGTGAGGATGCCGTAGAGCGCCTGGCGGGTGTCGTCCGCGGTCAGCGCAGGCACGGTCTCGACCGCGTGAATGTGGCCGTTCACGCGGAAGGCGGGAGCGCTCCCGACCGTGAGATGCAGGTCGGAGGCCCCGAGCTCGACCATGTGCTCGAGCAGGGCGTCGATGGACGTCGGGTGCGACATCTTCTCTCGCGGGCTATCGGCAGCCGCGAGTGCCGGCTTGAGTGCCCCACGGCATCCCTCACGGCGGGGGAGCAAATCCCCCATCCGAGGCTACGTGCTCATTACGTAGGAGGCCGATACGGGCAAGGCCATCCGCCATCCACCCCGTGGAAGGAGAACCAGAAGATGTTTGATCGCATCAAGACGCGGCTCGGCTCGGAAGAGGGCTTCACCCTCATCGAGCTGCTGGTCGTCATCGTGATTCTCGGCATCCTCGTCGCGATCGCGGTGCCGGCGTACCTCAGCTTCCGCGGCAGCGCCCAGAAGGCCGCCGCTGAGTCGAACGTGCGCTCGGCGATTCCCGCGGCCGAGTCCTGGTACCAGGACTCGACGAACAACGCCGCCAACATCGACACGTACCTCAAGCTCGACCATGCGAACCTCGACGTCGAGGCGCCCGGCATCGGCGCGAACGTCAAGGCTGCGCCGAACGCGGCCGGCACCGGCTACTGCATCGTCGACAGCGAGGACGGCGGCAACAACTACGCCTGGTACCAAGGCGGTATCGGCGGTACGGCGACCGTCACCTACGGCACGGCTGCGGCCGCCGACACCGCCTGTGGCGGCTACACGGGCACCGGCGGCGACACGATGCCGTAACGAGCGTCCTTCGGGATCTCGTGTGAGAGGGCGCGGGAAACCGCGCCCTCTTCGTTTCCGGGCCCGAGGCGGCGGGGCGTTCTCGTTCGAGGGGTTCAGTTGCGCGCGCGCGCTGCCGAAGACGAAGCTGAGATGCGTCTACTGCTGCGGGACGAATCGGGCTTCACGCTCGTGGAGCTCATGATGGCGTCGATCATCCTGCTCATCATCGGTCCTCCGGCCGTGGCGCTGCTCGTCGTCTCGGCGAGGCTCGGGAACGCCGACCTGCAGCAGTCCTCCGCCAACGCCCTCGCAGCCTCGAAGATCGAGCTGATCCGGGGCATGCCGTACGACAACATCGGCTTCCCGGGAGGCAACCCGCCGGGGACGATCACGAGCTCGAACCAGCTCTTCTACGGCCCCTCGACGCTGAACGGGGTGCCAATCACGATCTCGTACAGCATCACGTACGTCGACGACCACGGGGCGAAGACACAGACGTACGCCGACTACAAGCGCGTCGTCGTGACGGTCACGAAGACGAACGGCGGCACGGTGCTCGCGACGAAGACGACGAACGTCGCCGCGCTCACCGGCGCCGCCGACGGCGGAGCCGAGTACCTCGACATCCGGCGCAACGTCGTCGACATGGCGACCGGGAACCCGCCGCTCGCGAACGTCTCCGTCAGCATCGCGAACGGGCCGAGCGCGCCGCGGACCGGCACGACGGATTCGTCCGGCAGCGTCATCTTCCCGGAGCTGACGCCGAACACGAGCACCTCGAACTTCTACGACGTGACCGCGTCGTTCGGCGGCTACAGCACGTATCCGACCGACCTCCCGTACTCGGGCACGGGAAGTCCCGCGATCAGCCTCGAGCAGATCAACCATCTCACCGGCTTCGACGACCTGCAGACGATCCACATGTACAAGAACGGCGCGACGGCCACGGTCGACGTCTACAAGTCGGACGGAGTCACGCCGTTCCCGTCGTCGACGACCGTCTACATGGGGTCGGGCCTCGCCGGAAACACCGCCACGGCCACGGTCGGCTCGCCGACACAGACGACGTTCAGCCAGCTCCTGCTCGGCAACTCGTACGTCTCGCCCAGCGTGTCGTCCATCTCGATCTACCCGGGGAACTACGCGTTCTCCGGCCAGTCCGGCACCGCGACGTCCATGACGTACGCCGTCCCGCAGACGACGGTCGCCGTTCCGAACAACTATCCGACCGACCTCACGAAGACCGTGAAGCTGGTGATGTACGCGAACCCGGTGACCACCAACTGCACGTTGACGGTCACCGTCAAGCGCGGCTCGAGCAACGTCCAGAACGCGCATGTCGAGGTCTCGAGCACGGCGACCGGCTCCGCCAACGCGCCGAGCGTCTACCTGTGGGGCAACACGAACTCGTCCGGCCAGGCGACGTTCATCATCCCGCGCGGGAGCGCCTACACGGTGAAGGCGACCGACGCGCGGGGCTCGACGGCCAGCCTCACGAACCAGACGTACTCGTCCTCCACCGGCACGGCCACGGTGACGATCACGCCATGAGGGACGAACGCGGCTTCACGCTGACCGAGCTCCTGGTCGCGATGCCGATCCTCGCGCTGCTGCTCGCGGCGGTCGCGGGGCTGCTGATGGTCACCGTGAACGGCAACGCGAAGACCACCGGCCAGCTCGCCGAGCAGTCGACGTACTTCCCGATCCTCGATTCGATGGTGCAGGATCTGCGCACCGCGATGCCGCCGACGCTCGGCGGCTCCGCGATCGTCTCGGCGACGAGCACGTCGATCGTCTTCTACTCGCCCGACACCATCTACGCCACGACCGGGGCGACGTCGCCGTTCCATCTGCGCGAGGTCGCCTACCAGTTCGCGAACGCAGCCCTCCAGAAGCAGTCCGTGACGAGCACGAACACGTTCACGACGGTCACCGCGACGACGCCCTGGGGCAACTGGACGTCGCCGTCGGGGACCTTCCCCCTCGCGTCGTTCCCGACCTCGACCGGTTGGACGACGCTTCTCGGCAAGGGCGTCACGCAGGACGGCTCGTCGCCGGCGATCGTCTCGGCGAGCCTCACGTACTACGACGGGAGCGACGACCTCATCAGCTCTCCGGTCTCGTCGGCCAACCTCGGGCTCATCCGCACGATCGTCATCAGCGTGACCGCGACGAACGGGTCGTCGGCGACCGCGCAGACCACCTACAACAACACCGCGACGATCAGGGAGACGCAACCCAGCTCATGAAGCCGATCCGTTCACTCATCCGGGACGACTCCGGGGTCGCGCTCGTCCTCGTGCTGTTCGTCATGGTCCTGCTCGCGGCGATCGCGATCACCCTGCCCGCGCTCACGCTGTCCGACCAGACGCGCAGCAACACGGCCGTGCAGACGAACGGCGCGCTGCAGGCCGCCGAGGCAGGACTGAACGTCTACATCGCCGACCTCACCGAGGACTCCGGCTTCTTCCTCGACTACATCGCGGCCGGCGAGGCGCGCCGCACCTACAACGGCGTCCAGTACCCGACGACGGCGGGATCGAACGCGAACGCGAACATCGGGCTCAACCCGTCCTGGTCGCGAACGGCGACGTGGACCTATCCGAGCAACATCACGACCGATCCGGCGTGGCGCACGGTGGGCAGCTCGAGCTACCAGTACCTGATCGAGGTCTTCCCCGACTCGACGCACCTCAACGAGGTACGCATCATCTCGATCGGACGGCCGACGCCGAGCGCCGCCACGCCCGCATCCGACACGACCCTGTACCGGGCGGAGGAGGCATACCTGAGCTCGCTCTCGATCAGCGACTTCCAGATGCTCTCCGCAGCGAGCATCGGCTACGGGAGCGGAGCGGTGACCACGGGATGGGTCTACGCGACCGAGAACAACTCCGGCACCCCCGCGTCGCTCACGTATGACAAAGGCAGCACCGCGGACGCCAACGTGTTCACCGAGAACACGTCGTCGAGCTGCAGCGGCTGCTCGTCGGCCCTCGTCTCCCCGGCCCGCCTCTACTCGTCGAACAGCTCGCCTTCGATCCGCACCGTGATCAACGAGCCGATCACCTTCTCCGCGCTCCAGGAGAGCCCGCAGATCGCCCCGCCCGGCGGCGGGGAGGGCGCGCTCGAGCTCGACGCGGCCTCGAGCGGGATCACGCTGCCCGAGTCGACGTACACCGGCGCCATCCCGAACGCGTGGTGGCTGAAGTTCCACACGCCCCACGAGGTCGACATCTACGCCTGCTGGAAGTACTCCACGAGCTCGAAGTCCGGCACGACCTACTACCCGGTCTCGCTGGACAAGCCGACGACGTGTACCGAGGTCGACGCGAACCACCCGCTGAACACGACCGGCGGGACGGAGATCTACACGACCGAGGACCTGATCGTCTCGGGCACCGTCGACGGGCAGGTGACCGCCTACACCGCCGGCGGCGGCCAGGCGACCTCCGGTGACGATTCGTACGCGACCGGCAACGTCGTCATCGCCGACAACATCAACTACGCGACTCCCGGCAGCGACGTGCTCGGGCTCGTCGCCGACCAGAACGTCATCATCGCCTGCTGGGAGCCCGAGAACAACCTGAACTGGACGGCGGCGACGATCTCGCTCAACGGGATCTGGGCCTCGGACCCCGGTGTCGACGGGTCCTGCAGCATGAACAAGTCCTCGATGACCTTCACGGGCTCGACTGCAACCTATGGCGGCGGCTCGATGGGCGGGTTCAGCAGCCGCACCTACAACTACGACCCGACGCTCCGCTACCTCCCGCCACCGGACTACCCGCAGATCCCGTCCTCGTTCAAGATCCTGTACGAGCGCCAGATCTCCGTGCCGTGAGCGACTCCCGGAGATACGCAGCCGGCGAGAGCCTAAAGACCCTCTCGCTGGATCCCGATAACGCAGTGGGAGAGCAGTGAGCACCCGCCTCAGCCCACAGATCCGGATCGTCGCCCTCGTCGGCGTGCTGCTGATCGCCCTCGCCGGCAGCGGCCTCTTCCTGCTGCGCCGGTCGAGCGGCTCGCAGCCGCAGGTGGTGGTGCCGCCGCAGACGAAGACGCCGCCGGCGCACCACTCGGCGAGCCCGTCCGCGCACTCCTCCTCGTCGTCCACCGTCGGCAAGGCCTCGAAGGCGCAGACCGCGGCGCCTCGCCATCATCTGAACAAGGTCGACCCGCTCCTCCCGGCGGCGCTCCGCGAGCAGCTCCAGCAGCACAAGATCGTGGTCGTCAGCCTCTACGACCCGCAGGCGGCCGTCGACCAGATGTCGGTCGACGAGGCGCGCGCGGGCGCGGGCGACGCGAAGGCCGGCTTCGCGCTCGTGAACGTCCTGGACAACGCGGTTGCGGGGCCGCTGACGGCGCTTCTCCCCTCCGGCAACATGCTGCCCGACCCCGGCATCCTCGTCTACCGCGCCCCGGGCAAGCTCATGTACCGCTTCGACGGCTACCTCGATCGCGATGCGGTCGCGCAGGCGGCCGCGAACGCGAAGGACGGGCTCGACACGGCTCCCGCCGAGGAGGCCGTCGCTCCGTGAGCCAGGCCGAGACCGGCCGGGAGCTCTTCGTCCGCCACGCGAAACGGGACGGTCGCTCGGTCGCCCGGCTCCGCGCCGTCGACTACGGCGGCTCGTGCATCGTCGAAGCCGAGGTGTACCCCGGCGCCGGCGACAACGCCGTGTCCGCCGGGCCGTACACCTTCGCCGACGCGGCCCAGGCGACAGCGTTCGTCACCGAGGCCGTCGAGTCGCTGCTCTACCTCGGCTGCGACGTCTACGCGGCCTAGGTAGCAGCTCGAGCGCGGAAGAGCGCGGTCTTCGAGACGAGACCGGCCTCAAGACCGGAGACTCTTCGGTGGCCGGCGCAGCGGCAGTGTGGTTCGGCCTCGTTTGTCGAGCGGCAGGCGGTCGCGGGCGAGGCAGGAGGCGAGGACTGCGCCGTCGGCTCGTATTCTGATCGCCATCAGACCCGGTGTGGTTGAGACCTCGCCTCCGAGGCCGCGGTGGACTGGGACGCTCATCGCCAGCGGGGACCTTTGTAAGCGTGGTGGACGCGGCAGGTGACGAGGTCGCCTGGCCGCAGCACCCCCGGCGCGAACCTATGGGTTTGGTTCGTGGCGTTCTACTTCAGGTTCCGGCATCACGCGTAGGCCATCCGAAGCGAGGCACTGGCTCAGGGTCGTTCCGCGCTCACGGCAATCCGCGAACGCTCGCCGGCCGAGCGTGCCTCAGACCGTCACCCTGGCGAGCTCTTCGAGGCTCGTGAGGCCGGCGGCGACCTTGGCGAGGCCGTCGTCCCAGAGCGTCCGCATCCCGGTGTCGAGCGCTGCGCGCTCGATCTCCTCGCGCGTCGCCTTGGCGGCCGCGAGCGAGGCGAGCTCCTCGGTCATCGAGAGCAGCTGGAAGATCCCGATCCGGCCGCGGTAGCCGGTCTGATTGCAGCGCGGGCAGCCACGCTTGCGGTAGAGCGCCATCCCGTCGCTCCCTGCCGCGATGTCCGGCGAGACGCGCGCCGCGAGCAGCTCGTCCACGGTCGGCGTGTACAGCTCGCAGCAGTGAGAGCAGAGCTTCCGCGCGAGCCGCTGCGCGAGGACGCCCGTCACGGCCGCGCCGGTGAGGAACGGCTCGACTCCCATCTCGTTCAGCCGCGTCAGCGCGCTCGGGGCGTCGTTCGTGTGGAGCGTCGAGAGCACGAGGTGACCAGTGAGGGCGGCCTCGATCGAGATGCTCGCAGTCTCGCCGTCGCGGATCTCGCCGACCATCACCACGTCCGGGTCGGAGCGGAGAATCGAGCGCAGGGCGGCAGCGAACGTCAGCCCCGCGCGCTGGTTGATCTGCACCTGGTTCACGCCGGAAAGCCGGTACTCGACCGGGTCCTCGACCGTGATGATGTTGATCTCCGGCCGGTTGATCTGGGTCAGCGCGGCGAAGAGCGTCGTCGACTTACCGGAGCCGGTGGGGCCAGTGACGAGCAGCGCGCCCGTCGGGCGCGCGACGATCTCCGACAGCTTTCCCTGCATCTCGGACGAGAGGCCGAGCTCCTGCAGCGTCGGCGGCTTCTTCGACTTGTCGAGGAGACGCATGACGACCGACTCGCCGTCGACCGTCGGCAGAGTCGCGACACGAACGTCGAGCGTGCGTCCCGCCGCCTGCGCGTTCACCGAGATGCGCCCGTCCTGCGGCTTGCGCCGCTCGGCGATGTCGAGCTTCGCGAGCACCTTGAGGCGCGTCGTCACGGGAGCGACGAGCCGCAGCGGGATCCGCTGCACCTCCTGGAGCACGCCGTCGATGCGGAACCGGACGACGAGCGCGTCCTCCTGCGGCTCGAAGTGGACGTCGGAGGCGCCATCCTCGGCCGCCTGGAAGAGGACGGAGTTGACGAGGCGCACGACCGGCGTGTCGGAAAGGCCGTCCTCGGCTTCGAGATCGGTCTCCGGAGCGAACTCCTCCTCGGCCTCGGCGATCGCGAACGGGTCGGTCACCTTCCGGTAGGACGCGACCCCCGAGACCCGCTCGAGCCGCTGGAGCTCGCCGAGGATGTCGTCGCTCGCGGCGACCGCGAGCTCGATCTGATGCCGCGTCGCGAGGCGGAGCTCGTCGATGCCCTGCACGTTCGCCGGATCGGCGACGGCGACGCGCAGGACGTCGCCGTCGAGCTCGTACGGGATCGCGACGATGCGCTCGAGGACGTGGAGCTGCACCGTCTCGACAGCCCGCTGGTCGACGCCGGTGACGCCCAGGTCGACGAGCGGCAGCCGGTGCCGCGCCGCCTGGCGGCGCGCGATGCCCTCGCTCGTGGCGAGGCCTTCCTCGACGAGGGCGCGTGAGAGCGAGCCGCTCTGGCGGGCGCGGCCGCGCGCGAGCGCGAGCTTGTCCTCGGGAATCAGCCCGGTCGAGCCGAGGAGGTCGACGAGCAGCTCGACCGCCTCGGCGACGCCGAAGGACTCCTGGCCGAGGCCGTAGCCGCCCGCGCCGGCGTCGGCGCCGGTCGCCTCGCCGGGGAGAGGCGCCTGCCGCAGGCCGGACAGCTCGCCGCCGTTGGTGCGGTCGTTCTCGCTCACGCGCTCTGAATGGTGGCTGCGGTCACGTTCGATCCCTCGAACGAGGTATCGGCATTTGCCGCCGCGGGCGTTAGCGCGTCAGCGCCCTAGCGAGCTAACCCACCGTTAGTGAAGGCGAACGAGCGACCAGTAGCGGTCGAGCAGCTGCGGCCCCCAGAACAGCGCCACGACCGAGCCGGCCGCGAGGAAGGGCCCGAACGGCAGCTTTCTCTTGCGCGCCGCCATGCCGTACCGCAGCAGGAGGTAGATCGCCGGGACGAACGCCGCGAGCATGCCGACGAACAGCGCCACCGTGACCGACTTCCCGAGCATCGCGCCGAGCACCAGCGCGAGCTTCACGTCGCCCATCCCCATCCCGCCCGGCGCCGCCAGCGCGGCGGCGAAGAGGAAGCCCGAGGCCCCGAGTGCGCCGATCGCCCACTGCGGGCTCGGCCGGATCGCCGTCTGCGCGAGCAGGACGACGGCCGCGGCAGGCAGGACGATCCGGTTCGGGATGATCCCGTGCTCGAGGTCGGTGGCCGAGATCGCGACGAGGACGAGGCAGAACAGCACGGCGACGAGCGCCTCGGCGTGGAGGCCGAAGTGCCAGATGCAGGCGCCGACGAGGAGCGCGGAGACCAGCTCGACGGCCGGGTAGCGCGCGGGGATCGCCGCGCCGCACGAACGGCAGCGCCCGCGCAACGCGAGCCACGAGACGAGCGGGATGTTGTCGTACCACGCGATCTCGTGCCCGCAGCTCATGCACGCCGAGCCGGGCGAGACGATCGACCGGCGCAGCGGCACGCGCGCCGCGACGACGTTGAGGAAGCTGCCGAGCGCGAGCCCGGGCGCGAGCGAGATCGCCGCGAGAGCGTGGTCCATGCCTTCCTTATCGGCAGGCGCGCGAACGGGCCTGAGTCAGGGCCGGTTGAAGAGGACGACGCCGGGCTGCGAGTTCGGCTCGACCGTGAAGACGGGGCCACTCGTGGGCGGCGCGCTCGCCGAGAGCACGCGGAGGGACGAGCCGGCGGGCGCGGGCGTCGGGGCGTCCTGCCAGCGGAACGCCGTCCCGGCGAAGCTCTGGAACCACGCCTCGTCCTGCGGGTACGTCGTCGGCGGGTCGAGCTGGAGGTGGAGGTGCGGCCCGCTCGCGTCGCCGCTCATCCCGACGAGGCCGATCGACGCGCCGGCCGGCAGGGACGCGCCGGCGACGATGTCCGGATCCATGTACGAGAGGTGGCAGTACGTCCACGTCTGGCCGTCGCTCGTGCGGAGCGTGACGCCGATCCCGCACTTCGGATCGGGCTGGAACCAGGAGCGCAGGACGACGGCGTCCGAGAGGGCGTACACGGGCGAGCCCTCGGGCGCCGCGATGTCGACGGCCGGGTAGTCGTGGTGCGTGTGCGCGGCCGAGACGAGCTGCGGGCCGCCGCCGACCGGGAAGACCCAGTTGCCGGACGTCGTAGGCGCGGCGAGCAGCGGCTGAGCGGCCGGGTCGAAGGACGGCGCCGCCGCCTTCTGCTGCGCCTGCGAGAGCGCGGTCTGGGCGCGCTGCAGCGCGTTCTGCTCCCGCGCGGCCTGCCCGCGGGCCGCCGCGAGCCGCTCGCGAAGGCGGCCGGCGCGGTCCTCGAGCGCGAGCCGCGTCGAGAGAAGCTCGACGCTCCCGGCCCGCAGCTCGAGGTGCGCGATGCGCCTCCCGAGCGTGCGAACCCGGCCACTCGCGGCCACCGCGCGGACGCTCGCCTCCGCTGCCGTCTGCCGCGCCCCGTCGAGCGACTCCTGGAGCCGGTCGAGCGAGAACGGGAGCGAGCCGGCGCCGCCCGAGCCGAAGTCGCGCGAGAGCCGCAGCACCTCCTGGACGTACCACTCGGCATGGTTGTAGGAGAAGATCGCGCGGGCGATGTCGGTCGTTCCGCCCGACGCGGCGAGGTAGCGGGCCGCGGCGAAGACCGCGTCGTACGGGTTCCACGGGTCGGCGACGCCGTCGCCCGACGCGTCGACGCCCCACTCCATCCACGTCGACGGCATGAACTGCATCCAGCCGACGGCACCCGCCGAGCTCGGCCCCATGTTGCGCCCGA
>Ga0335081_10006654_pt1 | contig 18418 bp, 11 predicted proteins | sample Lox_Sample_35_FD_206713 | JGI IMG/M metagenome (GOLD analysis project Ga0335081, IMG submission 206713) | Soil microbial communities from Loxahatchee National Wildlife Refuge, Florida, United States - Lox_Sample_3.5 | ecosystem: Environmental > Terrestrial > Soil > Wetlands | place: USA...
ATGGGTTCGTGTTGGCTTCGGTCCCCGGACATCGTCCTTTGTTTTGAATAACTCCTTGGCTTTGTTCCTTGAAAGAAAAAGCCAGAAAGGAAGGAGTCAGGAGTCAGAAAGAAGACTTCTTCCTCCCGCTTTTCCCCGATCTGCTGGTTGCGATCGTATTCCGTTCCGATAATCCCCAAATGGGTTCGTGTTGGCTTCGGTCCTCGGACATCGTCCTTTGTTTTCAATAACTCCTTGGCTTCGTTCCTGAAAAAAGAAGTCAGAAGACAGAAGTCAGGAGTCAGGAGTCGGACTCCCAATTCTTCGTCTTCTCCCTGGTGCCGTTCGGATGGCGCATGTGAAAGACATCTTCATTCTGACCCCTAACGTCTTGTCTCCTCCCCTCTTGTTGGGATGGTGTTTTCATTCCCGATTCCTGAGAGAAGGAGCCCGGACTAGAATGAACGCCTTTGCCCGCCTCTCTTGCCGAGGTCGCTGTTGCGATGGTGTTTCGCAGAACGCCGCTTTGTTCTGGACCTCGTGACCCCTGATTCTTGTCTCCGGTCTTGCGATGGTGTTTCCGTTCGCGAAGTAGGGGTGCCAGAATGAAGACCTCCGGACCCTTTCGTTCTCACCCGCTTTGCCGTTGCGATGGCATTTTGCGGATCAACGTCTTCATTCACACTCCTGACTCCACTCTCCTGTCCGCGGCTCCGGTCTCCTTGTTCCCGGCCCGGCAGACTAAACCAGCGCCACATTGGCCATCGCAGCTGAATTCCGCCGCGTCCCTGCCTTTCGCACCTCCGCCCTCAGCAGCGAACCCAGAATGTCGATGCCCTTCTCAATCTGCTCGTTGGGCAGGGTGGTGAAGCACAGCCGGAAGGCATTGCGCTGCGGCTGCTGGAAATAAAAATAGCGCGAGGGGGCGAAGTTAACCTTCTGGTCCTGAGCCTTCACCAGGAGTTCGGCCGCGTCGAGGCCGGGCGGAAGCTCCACCCATACGGCCATGCCGCCCTCCGGGAAAGTGCAACGGGCTTCGGGAGGAAAATGGCGAGCCATCGCAGCGCGAATGAAATCGAGCTTCATGGCGTAGTGCCTCCGTGTGCGCCTGATCCATTTATCGAGCCAGCCGCGTCGACCGATCTCGTTGAGCACCGCCTGCCCGAGCAAGTTGGTATGCAGGTCCGCGCGTTGCTTGGCCCCTCGTAGCCGCTCGATGACACGCTGCGACGCTACCATCCAGCCGACGCGCAGTCCTGGAAAGCCGACCTTGGAAAAGCTGTTCAGATAAATCACCAGACCGGCTTGATCCAGCGCCTTGAGAGACGGCAGATCGCGGCCAAAATATCGCAGGCCGCCGTAGATATCGTCCTCCACCACCGGCACCTGGAAACGAACGGCCAGGTCCAGCAGACGCTTGCGTGCTTCGAGCGACATGGTGCGACCGGTGGGATTCTGGAAGTTGGGATTGGCCAGAATCAGCTTCACCTTGTTCTGTTCCAGGGCAGCAGTGAGAAAGTCGAGATCCATGCCGTGCGGACCCACCGGAACGCCGATCAGGCGCACGCCCGGCGAATCGAACACTCGCCACAAGCCGGTGTAAGTGGGATTATCGCAGGCAATCGCGTCGCCCGCCGCCACCATCGACCGGCGTACCAAGTCGAAAGACTGCTGGCAACCATTCGTGATGAGGATTTCGTCGAGCTCAGCGGCGATGCCGTCGCGGCCGAGACGGCCTTGCAGGTACTTCTTGAGGGGCGGGTAACCGTCGCTCGATCCGTAGTCAAGTAGGTGGGCGCCATCATGACGCAGGACCGCGTCGGTGGCCCGGCGCACCAGGTCTGCCGGGTTCAGGTCCGCAGAACCGTGGGTGGCCGCGAAGGAGATTACTCCCGGCTGGAACGCTGCCGCCATCAAGCGTGCCAGAGAATCCTCGCGCGGTTCCTCGATGAAAAAGCTATCCCAGAAGAAATCGTTGCTCGCCTGGCGTCGAGAGCGATCCGTCGCGACAACTCCCTTGGCAAACGGTGAAACAAACGTGCCTCGCCCGACGGAGCCCTGGATCAGACCCTCGGCTTCGAGCTCCGCATAAGCGTTACCGACCGTGGTGCGATGAACGCCAAGCTGCTTTGCCAAAGCGCGGCTCGCTTCCAGTCGGTCGCCGACCTTGAGCCCCCCCGCAACGATCCGCTCGCGAATCTGATTGCGGATCTGAAGGTACAGGGGCTCGTGCGAGTTGGAATCGATTGCCAACAACATAATCGTCTCCTGGCCTGTGTTACCAGTCCAATCTACGCCGTACGATGGTCGGATGTAAAGAGCCAATCAGGCCAAGTTGGCGATGGGCCAACTCTCGAGTCCCTTCCCCCTTATTGAGGTTCGCTGGTTGCGGTGGTGCCTCCCAACGGTCTGCTTTGACCTTCACCCGCCGCTCGGCGGTCCCCCCTCTCCCAAGGGAGAGGGCTGTTTCCCCTGATTCTTAGCCCTGTCCCCGGGAAGGCGTGAAAAAATGAAGAATTCTCTCGCAAAGGCGCCAAGGCGCAAAGACTCGCGAAGCGGAAGTCTCTTGTTTCCTTTGCGACTCTGCGCCTTTGCGAGAACTGCTTGTGAACTGTTACCACTCTCACCCGCCGGTGCCTCTCAAACCGACGCTTGAGACTGTCCCTGGGACTTGTTGCGCAGCACATTCTTGATTCCCAGCAGCGACTCGAGCGCGTCCTCCCAGAACGGCGCACCGACACTGAGAACGAAGGCCATCAGCAGCCAGCCTACCAGCACGCGTAAATCGTGGTGAACACGCCACCACCACCAACCCTGACGCGTGGTCAATGTCGACCACCACCAGGCGACCTGGCTCCAGGCGAGGGGCTTGAATCCAAAGCCGGAATAGATGTCGGAGTTCTGATCGATTTGATCGCGAGCCGCCTGGAACCACTTCTGCACAGTCTGGCTTTCGTCCTCGGTGGGGTTGGCTGCGCTCGCTTGCTGGTTATAGAGCTGCTCAATCTGGTCCCGCGATTGCAGGATCAGGCTGCGCTTGGCATCACTGGTGGCAATGCCGGTGTACACGGTGAAAAAATTGGCGTTCAGCACCACCACCACCAGGGAACTGATGACCGCGGCCCATGTCTTCATGCTGCGCGCGTAGCGTGCCTGAAGGCCGCGGCGGATGGTCTCGTAGGAGTTCTCCGCTTGCTCGATTTTTGCCTGTATCGGCGCCATCGCCTGGTCGAGCCGGGCATGCAGATCGGCCAGCTTCACCGCGATTCCCTGGAGCGTTGCCACGGCGGATTTCAAACCCGCCGCATCGGCAGTCCGCCCTGCCTGGAGGGCCTGGGCCAGATCCTGTTCCACCTTTTGCTGGACCTCGCCAAGCGACCCAGCAACATCGTCCCATTTCACTTCCCGCAGATTGGTAATGTCGTGGATCAGCAGGTCGCTTCGTACGGCTCCGCCGCTAGCCAGACGATCAAGATCGTTCAACAGAGGAGCGATGGCAGTGCGCAAGGCGACAAAACTGGCGCTGGAGGCGCCGCTGAGCACTCCCGCCGCGATGGACTTGATCGCTGCTGCAATCGCAGTGGCGGTGTCAATTGCCTCCTGCAGCGTGGTCGCGAGCCCCGGAAACAAGGTGATGGCGGGCGCATTGCCCAAGGCCTTTGCCAAATCGCCCTTGGGGAATGCCTCTTGGAACGGCCGACCGGTGAAGGAGCTGCCGCTGACATCCTTGAAGTAACCGGTGACCGCGTGAAAGAGGGTCCGCACCCGCGCGTCCGGGTGACGGCGAGGGTCGGCTGGATGTTTCCCGATATGGAGCATTCTCAGCATGGGTGAGTTGGCGGTCAGCCGCATCCAGGCGTTCTTCAAGTTGGGGCACTGGACGTTGGGCACGATTCTCTCGAACAGATCGATGAGCGAGTCTTCCACCTCGCGCGACTTGATCTCGAGCAGTTTCTTCAGAGCGGTTTGCGCGGCCTGAACCACCAGGCACAGCACGACAATTACCAGGACCACTGCAATCGCGGTATCGAGCGAGCTGATGTTAATCATGGGCTCCCCCTTTCTCCCAGAGGACTAGCCCAGGGCGGATGATTGTGGATTTGAGGTTTCGAACTTTGGATTGAACAAGGCCCCACCGGCGTCCCGTACCGGCGGCGTTTACACTGTCTTCAATCTAAAATCCAAAATCCCAAATCCAAAATTCAGTGCCGTTCCCAGGCGCGGGAGGCGAGGATAGCACCGATTTGGTCGAGGGCAAAGTCGATCTCTTCGTCGCAGTTGTAAAAGTGAGGAGAGAGCCGAATGCCGGCCTTGGGCCGGTAGTCCACCAGGATGTTTCGCGCCAGCAACTCCTGCATCACCTCGTGGGCGTGCGGGCAATTGACGGAGACGGTGCCGCCGCGCTCCGCTCGATTGCGCGGCGTATTCACCTGCCAGCCGCGTTCCAGCGCTCCCTCGACCAGCCTGTCCGTCTGTCGTACTGATTTTTCGCGGATAGGCTCGATTCCCACTTTCGCGATCACGTCCAGTCCGGGTTGGCAGGCATAGAGGGCGGGAACCGGAGGAGTGCCGTTGAGAAACCGGTAGGACCCCTCAGTGCGGTCGATGGGACCAACCTCGAAATCAAACGGACGCCTATGCGCCAACCAGCCGGTGAGCGCGGGGCGCAAGTTCGGCTGCAGGTCCGGGCGAACGTAAAGATACGCGATGCCCGGACCGCTACACAGCCACTTCAGCACGCCGCCCACGGCAAAATCGGTTCCTAGTTCGCTTAGGTTGAACGGGACGGTACCCGCGGCCTGATACGCGTCGAGGATCACGTGGGCGCCCACGCGGTGTGCCCGCTCGATGATGGCCTTCGCGTCCATAATGCAAGCGCTGCGGAACAGTACCAGCGATATGGGCACCAGCAGCGTCTCTTCGTCGATGGCGGCCAGCAGCTTCTCGAGCGGAATCCGAATGCCGTCCTCACTCTTCACCATCTCGACGCGCGCCCCGCGCCGCTGCTGCTCCAGGTAGAAATAAACGATCGAGGGGAATTCGAGGTCCACCATCACCACCTTGTCGCGCGGCGGCCGGAAGTCGAAGCACGAGGTGACGACGGCCTCGGTGGTGGTGACGTTCTGATGCAGCGAAATCGAGCCTGGCTCGGCGCCAACCAGTACGCCGATCTTCTCCCCCACCTTGGCCGCCAGTTCCCACCACTCTTCTTCCCAGGCACGCACGCCGCGCGTGGCCCAGGTATCGGCGTAGCTGCGGACCGCATCGTAGACGCCGCGCGGCATGGCGCCGAGTGAATTGGAGATCATGTAAGTGGTATCGGCGAGGATAGGGAACTCGTTCCGCCATTTCAGCAGGTCATCCATAGGTGAAACCCTTGGCGCGAAAGCACACAGAAGACTGTGAAGAACTAACGTGAGTGATGCGTAACATGCCACTCCCGCGGTTCAAGAAGTGACCACGACCGCCGCGCCGGCGGCCGCAGCCTGTTCGTCCTGGAGGATTTTCTCAGCCATAGCCGCACTCTGCCCGCCTGGCAAGCCGATACTCACCAGGCCGCGCCCCAGCCCCTTGAGCGGATTGTTCCAGCGAATGGCGCCGCTCGCGGGATCGAGGCAGAAGATTTCTCCGCGCGTGCTTGCGTAAATGCTGTTGCCCTCCACCGCAACGTTCACGAAGAAGGAACCCGGCAGTTCCGTTCTCCAGGCCTCCGTGCCGGTTGATTTGTCGAGCGCTAGAACGGTACCGCTGATCCCCACAAAGATCAAGTTTCTACTCTTGGCCATCGCGCACCTCCATCTGGCTGGCTTCACGGCAAAGCCGGCGACTGTTAGCGGTGGACTGCGTCGTCCGCCGCGGATCGCTGGCCACTGACAACGCGCGCCTTATGGGCTCGCACCCATACAAAGTAGCACACGGTAATAAATCCCAGCCACGGCAAATCTGCCATCAGCGTGATCCTCTTGCCCGACCTACCACGTGGACGCAGTGATGGCCGCGAGGCGGACGATACAGTGGAGGATGTTTGGTAGTGTCTTTATTTCGGCTGTAACTCCAACGCCGAGGCGGCCCAAGGGCGCCAAGATCGGGCCGGTACTTCCGAATCGGGGACCACCAAGAATTCTTTGAGATTCTGCTTGACTAGCTCATCAACCTCGCATAATACTACTGCAAGTACTACAGCAATCAAATCTGAGAGCGGCAGGTCCTTATGGCTGACGAAACGACTCCGACGACGGTTCCAGCATCTTCGAACGCCCCCGATATGCCGGAATCCGGCACAGCCGGCGACCAACCGTATCAGGAGGTTCTTGATGCGGCGCGAGAGGCGGAACAGGCCGTGGCCAGCGCCGTAGCGGGGATGGCCGCTCTAAACAAGCAACCGTCCTAAGAGGCGAAAGGAGTATCCATGGCATTTCCGACTGCAGTAAATAGTCAGATCACCGACGCCGTTACGCAAGCTAATGTCAAGGTGCTGGCGGACGCGCCAGCGGTGGCGATGGGCAATCTTTATCAGGCGATCGCCCAATCGCTCAGCCTGGCCGCACAGAACGCCACCTCCGCCCAGCAACAGGCTAATGCCCTGGCTGAGGCGGTGACCACCCGTTGCGTTGTGTTATTGACCGGCGAAGCCAAATAAGGAGCATCTCTCATGGCCTTCCCAACTCAAGTGAACGACCAGGTCACCGACGCCGCCACCCAGTCCAATCTGCAGGTCGTGGCCTCGGCGCCTGCACAAGCGGTCGGTGCTCTCTACAACGCGCTCGGTTCGGCCCTTGCGCTCGCGGCGTCGAACTGTGCCATCGCGCAGCAGAATGGCAACGTTCTGCTGCAGACGGTGACGACGCGGGCCATTGCGTGCCTTCTTGGATCAGCCGGAAAGGGCTAGGCTTCTTCGATGAGTGAGACGAGTTCACTGAACGATCAGATTCGTGACGCTATCTCGCAGGTTCAAGCGACGCTGGCCGGCTCGGACCAGAGTGTGCTGGTAGCGGCTGCCTATCAGGCTATTACGCACTCCATCGCGCTCAGCCTCCAAAACACGGTGGCCCAGCAGCAGCACGGCTACATACTGCGCAATGCGCTGACGGCTGCGGCCGCCAAGGCGCTCCTCGACGGAAAGAAGGATGAAGCGGAAGCTCTCCTCAAGCTTGCGGAATCGCGCCTGGTGGTTCCCAACATTGCCGACGAGGTGAAGGCCCTGGTCGAGGCGCTCCGGACCGTGAACTCTGAATTGCAGGCCCTGAGCCACAGTCCCGAGCCCCCAGCGGCCGCGGATAAGCCTGCGGAACCCCCTACAAAGTAGACTACGGACAACCAGAATAATTGGAGAGAGGGCGGCCCTATCCCTTCGAGCGTGCGAAAGAAGGTGCGGAGAGGCTTCGCGTTTCCGTGGCGGAGCGCCAGAGTGCTTGCGGAACCAGGCTTTGGCAGCTGCGTCGAAAAACCGGAGCCTTGCTGCAAGTCGCGGCGGCAAAGACGCGTAGAACGCTGAACGAAACTACTTGGCCGACGACCCCAGACTGACAGCTGACCGTTTGTTCACCCGCACCCATACAAAGTAGCACACGGTAATAAATCCCAGCCACGGCAAACCTGCGATCAGCGTGATCTTCATACCCGGCACCCACCATGTGGACACCGTGATGGCGGCAAGAGCACCGAATCCGGCAATGGAAGCCCACGGATAGAAGGGGGCCCGCAACGTCAGCGCGCCGCGATGGCGGCGACGGAAGGCCAGGTGCGTGAGGAAAATCATCGCCCAAACGAACAGTCCGCCGAAGAAGGCTGCGCCCAGCATTTCGAGAAAGGCCGTCTCTTTGAATCGCAGGCTCATAAAAACGGCCGCCGCCATGCCGGCGCTGGAAATGAGCACGGCGGCCACCGGCGAGCCGCGACGGTTGAGCCGCCCGAAGATCGCCGGCGCATACCCGCCGCGGGAGAGCGAAAAAATGGTCCGCGAGCACAGGTAGAGGTCGGTGTTGGAACTGGAAAGCGCCGCCGTCAGGACCACGAAATTCATCACGCCCGCCGCCGCTGGAATTCCTACAGTCTGGAAAACGCGAACGAACGGGCTCTCCGCCAGGCCGGCCTGGTTCCACGCCAGCACTCCCACCAGCACCGCGACGCCGCCCACGTAGAAAAGCGCCAGCCTCCCCACCATCGAGCGCAGGGCGCGCGGCACCGCGATCTCCGGATGGGTGGCTTCCCCCGCCGACACCGCGATGGACTCCGTGCCCAGGTAGCTGAAGATGGCCATGGCGATGCCCAGGCCGACGCCGCGCCATCCATGAGGCAGAAAGCCGCCGCGCGCCGTGTAGTTCCCGAGGCCAATCGGTTTGAAGCCGACTCCGAAGAGCAGCGCGCCGCCTAGAATTAGAAAGGCGGCGATGGTGGATACCTTGATCATCGCGAACCAGTACTCGAACGTGCCGAAACTCCCTACCGTGTTCGCGTTCACGTAAACCAGCGCGGCTGAAAACCCCGCAATCCACGCCCACGCCGGCACGCCTGGAAACCACAGGCGGCAATATATGGCCGCCGCCACCATTTCGCTGCCGATCGCCACCACCTGGCACAGCCAGTAGGAATAGCGGATCGCGAACCCCGCCCACGGGTGTAGATACATCTCCGCGTAGACACCGAACGATCCCGCCACAGGGTGGGCAACAGCCATCTCCGCCAAAGCCCATGCCAGCAGCAGCGCCACCACAGCGCCAGCGGTGTAGCTCAGGATCACGCCCGGACCTGCCAGCCGCACCGAGATGGCGCTGCCCAGGAAGAGTCCGGTGCCTATGGCGCCGCCGAGCCCGATCATGGAGAGCTGCCGCGACGTCAATTGCCGGCGCAGACCCGCTTCACGGCCGAGGATCTTGCTTTCCTCGGCGGGCACAGGCGCGACCTGTTCAGCGGCAGACATGCGAATCCCGATTGTGGCATGAATGGCCCGCAAATGGGAAAAGTGGAACAGGGTGGTGACCAACCACATCCGAGTTCGTCGAATAGAACTGATTCCGCGGGATCGCACCGAAAGGGCCAAGCGAGGAACTTTCGGAACCCGTTCGGGAACGCCTGCGTAATGAGCTTGAGGAGGTCTCTAATGAACGAATTGCTCGGCAACCTTCGCTATGCGGTACGCCAGTTCCGGAGATCGCCTGTTTTCACCGCCGCGGCAATACTCACGCTGGCTTTGGGGATCGGCGGCACCACCGCCATATTCACCTTGATTCATGCGGTGATGCTGCGGTCGCTCCCGGTCTCTGATCCCGGCAGACTCTACCGCGTCGGTGAGGGGGACGATTGCTGCGTCGAAGGGGGCCCTCAAGATCGTTGGGGGTTTTATTCGTATCCCTTGTACGAGCGGCTGAAGTCGCAAACACCGGAATTCGAAGAGGTGGCGGCTTTCCAGGCCGGCCGTTGGCTGATGAGCGTTCGCCGGCAGGGCGAGGCGGCTGCCAGGCCTTTACACTCCGAATTCGTTACCGGCAGTTACTTTTCGATGCTGGGAGTGGGTGCTTTTGGCGGACGAGTTTTCACCCCCGACGACGATCGACCGGGCGCTCCGCCGGTTGTGATGCTCAGCCATCGAGTCTGGCAGATCAGCTATGCCAGCGACCCTTCCGTCGTGGGCTCAACCTTCATCATCGAGGGGCACCCCTTTACGGTAATCGGAGTGGCTCCGCCGGGCTTTTTCGGTGAGACCCTGGAGAGCGACCCTCCCGATATCTGGCTTCCCGTTCAGCAGGAGCCCGTGATCAGCGGCCAAGCCAACCTGCTGCATCAATCCGTCGGGGCATGGCTGCGGATGATGGGCCGCCTGCGGCCGGGAGCTACGATAGCGGGAATGGCTCCGCGCCTCACGGGAGTGTTGCGGCAGTGGATGCAGTATGATTCCGGGTATCCCGCCAACTGGATGCCCGACGTCATCAAGATGCTTCCCAAGCAGGTGATCAACGTGGTCCCCGCAGGCGCGGGCGTCGCCGTGATGAAAGAAGAGTACGGACGCAGCCTGCAGATCCTGCTCGGGGTATGCGGCCTGGTGCTGCTGATCGCCTGCGCCAACGTGGCGAACCTGCTGCTTGCGCGCGCCGTCTCACGGCGCGGGCAGATCGCCGTGAGGCTGGCCATCGGTGCCACGCGATGGCAGATTGTGGGGCAGGCGCTGACGGAAAGCGTACTGTTGGCGATCGGCGGCGGCCTGGTGGGACTTCTGGTGGCCGTGGCCGCCGCGCGGTTGCTTCTAACGCTGGCGTTCCACAGCGCTCATTTCCTTCCCATCAGTCCGATGCCGTCACTCATGGTGCTGGTGTTCGCCTTCGCCCTGGCGCTGGTGACGGGAGTGATCTTCGGTGCGGCTCCGGCGTGGTTCGCGACGCGGACCGATCCGGCCGACGCCTTGCGCGGGTCAGGCCGCAGCACGAGCGATCATTCCTCGTTTGCGCGCAAAGGGCTGCTGATCTTGCAGGCGGCGCTCTCAGTGGTGCTGGTAGCGGGTGCCACCATGTTGGCGCGGAGCCTCAACAAACTCGAACACCAGGATTTCGGCTATCAAGTCCCTGGACGGGTGGAGGTGGAGATGCATCGTCCGCCGACCGACTACACCCTGCCGAAGTTGGCCGCGCTCTACCGCGAGATCGAGCAACGCCTCGACCTTCTGCCGGGCGTCCGGGGCGCGGGACTGGCTCTCTATAACCCGCTCACCGATAATTGGGGCGAGATGATTTACGTCACCGGCCATCCTGCTCCCAAGATGGACGAGGAAAGTGGATCATCGTGGGACCGGGTGAGCGCCAGCTACATGCAGGACCTTGGCATGACCATCCTGCGGGGCCGGGCGTTTAACGCCGCAGATAACGAGACTGGCGAATTGGTGGCGATCGTAAACGAAGCCTTCGTCAAGCGCTTCTTCAAAAAAGAAGAAGATCCGCTCGATCAGCATTTCGGCCTGGACATGCCCGAAAATGCCGGCACCTTTCGCATCGTGGGAATCGTGCATGACGCGAGATTTGCCGGGTGGGGCCTGCACCGTCCGGCATTTCCCATGTTCTACGTGCCGCTCGCCCAGACTGTGAATTACAAGCAGGACATGATGAAGAGGGTCGAGCTGCAATCGCATTTCATTGGCGGAATTATCCTGGTCACCACCACCCCTACCGGCGTGCTTGAGCCGCTGCTGACCAAGACTCTCGCCGAGATCGACCCCAACCTCGCGATCACCCGCGTCAGGACCATGCAGCAGCAAATTGAGTTTTGTTTCGATGAGGAGCGTGCCGTAGCCAGCCTTGCGGGCCTGTTTGGCATGGTCGCTCTCGTACTGGCCGCGGTTGGACTCTATGGTGTTACGGCCTACACGGTCGCGCAGCGAACGAATGAAATCGGCATTCGCATGGCACTGGGTGCTGATTCTACCAAGGTGGTTCGACTGGTGCTGCACGGAGCATTCAAGCGCGTGGTGATTGGCTTGTTTGTCGGGTTACCGCTTGCCATCGGCGCGGGACGCCTGATCTCGGCACAACTCTACGGGGTCTACAGTTGGGATCCTTTCGCGCTAGCCGTGGCAACGAGCGCGCTCGCCATCTGCGCGCTCTTCGCCGCCATTATTCCGGCTGCCCGCGCCGCGTCGATTTCGCCCGTGAAAGCACTGAGGGTTGAGTAGCGCACCGACGGGTTAGCGCCGAACTTCAAGGACGTAGGCGTATGCGTGGATCAGGGTAGCGAACGCCTCGCCGGGAAGTGGGGTCGTTAGGAAGAACTGAATTTCCGGTTTGCACACGAAGCCCTCCCGGATGTATATTCCGCGTTCCTGGAGGACTTCATGATTGCTTCACGAAGTCATGTTCGTGGGCTGGGGGCGAGGCTTTGCGTGGCCGTGTTTCTTCTCGCCTGCCGGCCTCTTTTCGCTCAGCAATTCGACCCCGGCCTTTACGCCGAAATGAAGTGGCGAATGATCGGCCCGTTCCGTGGCGGAAGGACCGTGGCCGTGACCGGCGTTCCCGGGCAACCCAACCTTTTCTACATGGCCGCAGTGAACGGCGGGGTTTGGAAGACGACGGATTACGGCCGGACCTGGAACCCTATCTTTGACGGCCAGCCGACCGGCTCGGTGGGAGCCATCGCTATAGCGCCGTCGGACCCGAGGGTCATTTATGTGGGCAGCGGCGAAGGCCTGCAGCGGCCTGACCTCGCCACGGGGAATGGGGTCTATAAATCTACGGACGCCGGCGCCACCTGGCAGCATTTGAACCTCAGCGACGGGGGCCTCAGCGACGGCCAGCAAATCGGCTCGATCGTCGTCGATCCTCACGACCCCAACCGCGTTCTGGTAGCAGTGCTCGGACATCCCTATGGTCCTAACCAGGAGCGCGGCGTGTTCCGCTCTAACAACGGCGGGAAGTCGTGGGAAAAGGTCCTCTATAAGGACGAAAACACCGGGGCTATCCAGGTGGTCTTCGATCCTTCCAACGCGCAGATCGTCTACGCCGATCTCTGGGCAGCGCGGCGGCCGCCATGGACCACCGGCGGCTCGATGGAGGGACCGGGCAGCGGTCTCTACAAATCGATGGATGGCGGGTCCACGTGGCAGCAGCTCACCGACGGGCTGCCGGCGCCCTCAGACGGTGTGGGCCGCATCGGGATCGGCATTGCCCGGAGCAATCCGCACCGCATCTACGCGCTGGTAGACTCCCCCAAGCTCGGTGGTCTCTATCGGTCCGACGACGCGGGCGCAAGCTGGCACCGCGTCAATACGGAGCAGCGCATCTGGGGCCGCGGCGACGACTTCGCCGGCGTCACGGTGGACCCGCGCGACGAGAACGAGGTCTACGTGGCCAACACCTCCACGTACCTCTCCACCGACGCCGGCGAGAACTTCACTGCTATCAAGGGGGCGCCCGGTGGCGACGATTATCACACCATCTGGATCAATCCGGATAATCCCGACATTATCCTGCTAGGGTGCGACCAGGGCGCCACGATCAGCGTGAACGGCGGTCGCACTTGGAGTTCTTGGTACAACCAGCCGACGGCGCAGTTCTACCACGTCATCACCGACAACCGGTTTCCCTATTGGGTCTACGGCGGGCAGCAGGAAAGCGGCTCGGCAGGAGTCGCCAGCCGGGGCAACGACGGAGACATCACCTTTCGCGAATTTCACCCGGTGGGCGTGGAAGAGTACGGGTACGTGGCTCCCGACCCCCTTCATCCGAATCTCATTTACGGCGGCAAGGTGACCCGCTTCGATTGGGAAACCGGCCAAACCACCGACGTCTCGCCCGTGGTCCTGCGCAGCAGCAAGTTTCGGTTCAATCGCACCATGCCGCTGGTGTTTTCGCCGGTTGACCCACACATCCTCTACTTTGCCTCCCAGGTGCTTTTCCGGACGATCGACGGCGGCGAGAGCTGGCGGATCATCAGCGTGGATCTTACCCGCGGAAACCCCGGCATCCCGGGCAATCTCGGCATCTTCGCCTCGCAAGTGCACGAGCCACATCGTGGCGTGATCTATACCATCGCGCCCTCGTTCCAGGATGTAAGAACGATCTGGGCGGGTACCGACGACGGACTGATTCATCTCACTCGCGACGGTGGCCTCACTTGGCAGAATGTGACGCCGCCCGAGTTGACGGCGTGGAGCAAGGTGGCGATGATCGAGGCCTCGCACTTCGATAATGCCAGTGCTTATGCCGCCGTGAACCGTTTCCGCCTGGATGACCTGCATCCTTACATCTATCGCACCCACGACGGGGGTAAGAGCTGGCAGAAGATATCAAGCGGCCTGCCCGACGAACCGGTCAACACAGTACGTGAGGATCCGATGCGCAAGGGGATGCTCTTCGCGGGCACGGAAGGCTCGGTCTATCTTTCCTTCGACGACGGCGATCATTGGCAGTCTCTGCAGCTCAACCTGCCGCACACCTCGATGCGTGACTTGACGATTCACCAGGACGACTTGGTGGTGGGCACACACGGCCGGTCGTTCTGGATTCTCGACGACCTCACTCCCTTGCGCCAGTTGAGCGCCGCGGTGGCGAACGCGGACGCTTACCTCTTCCGTCCTGAGGTGACGTACCGGGTCCAGCGAAATACCAACACGGATACGCCGCTGCCGCCCGAGGAGCCGGCGGGGCAGAACCCGCCGGACGGCGCGATTCTCGACTACTATCTGAAATCGGCAGCGTCGGGCCCTGTCACTCTGGAGATCCTTGATCGCGCCGGCAAACTGGTGCGGCAGTTCGCCAGCACCGATAAGCCAGAGGAAGTGAATCCGAAAGAACTCGAAGTGCCCCTCTACTGGGTAAAGCCTCCGCAAACGCTCTCCACGCAGCCGGGTATGCACCGTTTCGTGTGGGACTTGCATTACCCCCCGCCCGATTCGCTCTACCACGAGTATCCGATTTCGGCCATCGTTCACGATACGCCGCGTTATCCACTGGGTCCGACTGCGGTGCCAGGCGAGTATACGGTGAAGCTGACCGTGGCAGGCCAGGAGTACTCGCAGCCGCTCACTGTAAATATGGATCCACGAGTGGAGGCCTCGGCGGCCGAGCTGGCAAAGCAATTCGCACTGGAAACGAGGATCGTCAGCGCCATGCATGAGGATTTTCAAGCCCTGCAACAGGTAAACGGCGTGAGGTCGCAATTGAAGAACATTAAGGCGCAGGCGAAGGGGGCGGGCGCTGCCGGCCCGCCAAAGGAGGTGGTCGAGGCCATCGATGCCCTGGATGAGAAGGCAGCGGCGATCACTGGAGGCGATGAAGAGTTCGACTTCTTCTCGGGCGTGAGCGGCACGGGCGGCGAGAATCTCACACGGCTTAACGGTGAGCTGAACATGCTACTGGCGACTGTCAGTAGCGCAGACGCGGCCCCAACGTCACAGGCCGTGATTGCGTTCAGCGGCTTATCGACGGAACTGCGGAAGCAAATGAGGTTGTGTAGCGAACTGGAAAGCCAGGATGTCCAGGCGCTGAATCAAACGCTCACGCGAGCGGGGCTGCCGGCGGTCAAGAATTGACGATTGCAGATTGCCGATTAACGATGGGCAATTCTCAGAATACCCGCACGTGATGCGTCGTCTTGAGCTCTTCAAGCCATGTAGCGAGTTGGCGGTCCAACTTCTTCTCGACCAGAATCTCTCGAATCTGGCTTTGCACCTGGGCGAGCGTCGGAACTGCCTGACCCGGATTGCGCTTCGAATACTCGGCGGCGAACGAGTCGCGATAATAGGCTTCTATCTCCGCCTGCTCCACTGTGACCGACGGACGCAGGCGCAAGTCGACGATGCGCAGCACGCGCTGTTGGCCAGCGAGGCGATCGAGCAGTTGCGCTTGGGTAAACCCCAGCGCCAGGATCGAAGATTGGAAGGCCTCCTCGCTGCCGCACTTCTTAAGTAGATCGGCCATCGCCTGCCGCGCGGCCACTTCAACGTCCGAGAGTTGGATGCCTTCGGCGATTGCTTCCCGCGTCAGGAGCCGCTGATCGATGAGCCGATCCCGCACGCTGTCAAGAGCAGTGATGTCGGGCTCCGCAACGGGGACGTGGCAGTCGCTGAGAAAGGACTCCAACCGGCCCTCGGCCTCTACATCGCTCGCGGTGACGGCGACATTGCCAATCGCCGCTACGACGCGGTCGAGCGTCTGGGCCTGCAGATATGGGGCCCGGGCAACAAGAGCGGCCGAGATCGGGACCAACAGATTCAGAAGAAAAGCAGACACACGAAGACCCGCGAGGGGCTGTGGGGACACTGCTGCTAAAGGGGCGCGGCCGTTCTTTCTTTCTCCCTTCTGCATTGTTCCTTTCAGATCTCTTTCGCGATCTTCATCTTTTGGCCGGCACATCATCCCTCCACTGCGCGGCTAGAAGGCTTGGCCGATGCTGAGCGAAAATTGAATCCTGGGAAGCTGGCGAATCTGCAAGGGTGCGTTCACCGGTTGCACTTGGTAACGGGGCGGATTCAGGTTGTAGCCGACGTCGAGGCGCAGTGGTCCCACCGGAGTCTGATAGCGAATACCAAGGCCGATGGCGTGGACCGTGTAGTCGAAGTCGGTGGGCGAGCTCTGGCGGAACTTGAGCAGCCGCATCGTGTCGACCGAGGAGAACACGTCACCGGCGTCGTGAAAGAGGACCAAGCCGTAGTGGTAGCGCTCGAAAGGGAAGCGCAATTCGAGCTGGTTCAGGAACAGGGCTTTGCCGCCAATCGGATACCCGTTATCCGGGTCGCGCGGTCCAGCCTGGTTGATGGAAAAGCCGCGATGCGAGTCGCTGCCACCCATGAAGAAAAGCTCGGGCAGCGGCACCACGCGATCCTGCGGAGCGCCGAACGTCTCCTCCAGGCCCAAACGCGTGTCGCGAGCGAAGATGACGTGCTTGCTCAAGCGGTAATAGGTGGCGTTCTGGCCGGATAATCGTCCGAAGTCGGAGTCGGAGCCGAGCTCTTTGGCAGCCACGAAGACGTCGACCAGCGAATAGGATCCCTTGGTGGCGTCAATCGGGTCGTCGCGATGGTCGTTCACATAGGTACCGCCGAAACCCGCCACCAAGGCCCTCTGGCTGGAGAGCGGCACCTCCTCGACGGGAATGTTCAGTGCGCTGACGGAGTCGTCACGAAAAGCGTATCGAGCCAACAGGTAGGTCTTCTTACTGAATTGTTTCTCCAGCGAGAGGGACACTTCGCGGCGTTGGGAGGTGAACGTGAGCACGTCGCGAGTCTGGTCCGCCAGGAGGTTGACACTAAGCGACAGATCCCGGTGCCCGGCCAAGTGAGGGATTAGATACGTCGCGGAGCCGCCGCTCTCCAGGTCAGAGAGCTGTCCTCGCATCGTGAAGGTCTGGTCTCGGCCGTCCACGTCGATGCGGCTAAGGTTCAGGGAAAGGCGCGGGCTGGCCTTGTACTGACCCTGTGGCACGCTATTATCGAGGCGCTGTACGTCGATCCCCCCGCCGTAGCCCAGCGTCCAGCGGTGGGCTTCTTCCACGCCCACCAGGACGGTCCTTTCCTTTTCCGGAGCCTCCGGGTCCTGGGGAGCAATCTGGACCTGGTTGAAGAGCCCGAGGTTGTAAAGGCGCCGCTGCGATTCCAGGACTTCGCTCTGATTCAGCGGCGCGCCTCTCCGGACGGTGAGCTGATCGGCGACCACATTCTCGCGGGTATGGCGGGCACCCATGACGATCAAACGCTGCACGCGCTCCTGTGTCCCCGGCTGGACTTCGAAATTGAGGTCCACCTCGTGGTCGGGCGCTACGGGCGTCGCTTCCCAATCCGCGGTGACCTGGCTGTACCCTTGATCGGCAAAATACGTGAGGATGGAGTCGCGGTCGGCCTGCGCGCGAGAAGGCGAATAAGGCCCTCCCGGTTTGGCCACCAAGAGAGGGAGGAGCCTCTTCTCCGTGGTGGGATCAACTCCCGTGAACACTACGTTTCTAACCGTCGTGAGCCAACCGGGCTCGATCTGAAAGGTCACAAACAAATGCCCGGGCTGATGGTCGTGTTGTTCGTCGAGCAGTGGCGTTACTTTGCCATCGAGGTATCCCCTGGCCTGCAACAGCGCCGTCAAAGTCTGTACGTCCTGTGCCAGCATGTCCCGGCTGAAAATGCCGCGCGGATGGAAGAGATCCGCCGGGCGGATCTGGAGAGTCGTTTCCAGTTGTTGCGCAGAGAGGGGCGGCGTACCCCGGACGTCGTAGCCCACGAACTTGCCGCGAGGACCTAAGGTGGCAATGTAGGTCACCTCGACCTTGTCGGGCTGCTGCGACCGGTTCCATTTCACCGAGGCATTGTAGTAGCCCCGTCGCTCTAAGGCGTCCTGCAAGTTCCGCTGTCCGGTGGCGAGAGAAAGATCGTCGGTGAGGCCCTCGGTGTACAGGGGCAGCAAGGACTTCAGTTGGGAGGCGCGGATCTTGGCGCCGACGACGCGCGCCCGGATCACGGGCCCTGCCTCAACGTGCACGCCCAGACGCTCGGAGCTACGTTGCCCGTCGGGCGCCCGCCGTCTCACCCGCACGTTGGCGGCATACCTTTCGCGCTTCAGGTAGAACCGGCGGAGCTTGCCGAGCCCGCGCTCTACTTTGGCTTGGGTCAGTTGCATGCCGTCTTTCCAACCGGCGACTGCCGCCAGGCGTGTCGGCGGTGCGGCCAGATTGCCTCCAAAGTCTACCCCGCTGAGACGAGCCGGGGGACCAGGAACCACTGTGAAAACGACGTCCGCTTCCTGAGTCTCGGTATGGTCCTCAATGTCATGAGCGATTTTCGCCTGGTAATAGGCGTCGTTCGCAAGCGCTGCGGCGATACGCCCCTCGGCCGCGGAGAGATCGGCCTCCGTGAGCGGTGCTCCCAAACGCAGGCGCGCAGTGCTGGCCAACGTCGCTGCGGAGACCTGCTTCGGATTTCCTTGGACGCGGACGATGCCGATAAAGTAACGGGCGCTGGCGACAAACACCAGCACCA
>Ga0335081_10006655_pt1 | contig 18418 bp, 17 predicted proteins | sample Lox_Sample_35_FD_206713 | JGI IMG/M metagenome (GOLD analysis project Ga0335081, IMG submission 206713) | Soil microbial communities from Loxahatchee National Wildlife Refuge, Florida, United States - Lox_Sample_3.5 | ecosystem: Environmental > Terrestrial > Soil > Wetlands | place: USA...
CAGTTTAAATCATCCCTAACTATCCAAACAATGAAGGGCTTTTTTGCTCAATTGTCTTTGTGCCTTGACATCATTGCCCATTCACTTATACGATACAAATGAGGAGGAAAAAATATGGCCAACTTTAAGATTCCCAGTCCCCGGTTAAAAAACTTTAAGATACTCCTTCTTTTCATAGTCGCTTTCGGCATTTTCGCCGTCTCAATGCAGGTGGTCATGCTTATTACTGACTGGCTCTGGTTTCAGGAGTTGGGCTATCAGAATGTCTTCTACATTACCCTTATGACAAAACTGAAGGTGGCTGCCCTCTTCGGTATCGTTTTTTTCATCATATTTTATTTGAACCTTTTCCTCGCCGTGAAAATATCTGCTCCTGTGGTCGTCTTCAATTCAGGGAATACAATACAGGCGCCTCCGTGGGAGGTTGAGACGAGAACGCTGCACGTGCTGATCTTAGTCGCCTCATTATTTCTTTCGATATTCGCGGCATCATCTGGGTCTGGCCAGTGGGAAAACTTCTTGCTTCTCACTAATGCCACTTCTTTTGGCATTGCCGATCCGCTCTTCAACAAAGACGTGAGCTTCTATATCTTCAGCCTGCCATTGCTCACGCATGTCTATAGCTTCATCATGTTCACACTCGTCATCTCCGTTGCAGCAACCGCATTCATATATCTCAGCCGCCGCTCCTTCCGCTTCGTTCCGCCAAGGACTTGGCAGGTTGCGCCGCAGGCCAGGGTACATCTTGCCGTACTTGTGGCATTTCTCTTTCTATGGGGAACATTCGGTGTCTGGCTGGAGTTGAACGAGATCCTGTTTGCGAAGCGGGGTGTGGTCTTTGGTCCAGGTTATACGGAAGTCACTACGCAACTCTGGGTCCTCAAGGCGATGATGGCAGTCTGTATCCTGTGTGGCCTTTCGCTAGTCTACTATGCCTTCCGTCCTGACTGGCGCATCCCCGTGGTGTGCGTGGGCGTGTTTCTGTTGCTTCTTATAGCGGGCCGGAGCATCTATCCTGCGCTCATACAGAAATTCAAGGTGGTCCCCAATGAGATCGTTCTAGAGATGCCTTATCTTGAAAAGAACATACGGTACACGAGAATGGCGTATCAACTCCAGGACATTGAGGAAAAGGAATTTCCGGTGGAGGAAACTCTCAGCCGTGAAGACTTGAGGAAGAATGACATCACCATAAAGAATGTCCGCCTCTGGGACCATGGCCCGCTCCTGCAGACATACGGCCAGCTTCAGGAGATGCGGACATACTATAAGTTTATCAGTGTCCACAACGACCGCTACATGGTAAATGGCGAGTACCGCCAGGTGATGCTCTCTCCGCGGGAGCTTTTCTACCAGGCCTTGCCTTCGAGAACATGGGTCAATGAACACCTCACTTATACGCACGGCTACGGGGCTGTTCTCGGTCCGGTGAATCGCATATCCAGTGAAGGTCTTCCGGAATTTTTCATCAAGGACATCCCGCCGATCTCAACAGCGGACATCAAGATTACTCGCCCCGAGATCTACTACGGCGAGACATCCAATGAATACATCTTTGTCAAAGGAAAGCGCCAGGAGTTCGACTATCCCGTAGGAGATAAAAATGTCTACTCCAGCTATGGCGGGAGTGGTGGCGTTCCTCTGTCCTTCTGGAAAAAAATGCTCTTTGCGGCGCGTTTCGGCTCCTTCACGATGCTCCTTTCCGATGACATCACTTCGGAAAGTCGCGTCATGTATTACCGGAAGGTCACGGATCGGGTATCGCATATTATCCCTTTTATCGAGCTTGATGGCAATCCGTACATGGTGATATCGCCTGAAGGCCGTCTCATCTGGATATTGGATGGATACACGACTACAGATCGTTTCCCCTACTCCGAACCCAGTGCCAAGATGGGGAATTACATCCGCAACTCCGTGAAGGCAACCGTCGACGCCTATGATGGATCGGTGAAGATATACATAAGTGACGCTAAGGACCCGATCATTCAGACCTACGCCAGGATATTTCCTGGTGTCTTCAATGCGATGGCTGAAATGCCAAAGGACCTGCTCAGCCATATCCGCTATCCCCAGGCCATGCTCGCCCTGCAGGCACGCATGTACGGCGCATATCACATGCAGGACCCCCAGGTCTTTTACAACAAGGAAGACCTGTGGACCATACCGGGGAAACACACCGGCGGTAATGACTGGGAGATGGAACCGTATTATACGATCATGAGGCTTCCCGGTGACAAGAAGGAAGAGTTCATACTTCTTTTGCTTTTCACGCCGAGCAGGAAGGACAATATGTCGGCTTGGATGGCTGCTCGCTGCGACGGTGCAAACTACGGCAAGATGATCGTCTACAAATTCCCCAAAGACAAGCTGGTCTATGGACCGAGCCAGATCGAGGCCAGGATAGACCAGGATACGGAAATTTCCAAACAGCTTTCCCTCTGGAACCAGAGGGGCTCCCAGGTCATCCGTGGGAGGCTGCTCGCCATTCCCATAGAGAAGTCTATCATATATTTTGAGGCCCTTTATCTAGCAGCTGAGAAAGGACAGCTTCCTGAATTGAAACGGGTCATAGTGTCATACGGAAACTCTATCGCCATGGAGGATAACCTGGAGACGTCTCTCCAGAGGATATTCGGCGCCAAGGTGTTGAAGGAAGAAAGACCTGCCCTCGAGGCGCGGGCGAGACCTGCGGCAGAACAAACAGACAGGCAATTGGCCCTGGATGCGCTTGCTCATTACAGAAAGGCGCAGGACTACCTGAAGCTGGGCAACTGGGCCAGTTACGGAGAAGAGCTCAAAAAAATGGATGAAATTTTGAGAGGCATAGAGAAGAAAAAGTGAGATACAATTGAGCCTGTTCAATACTATAATTTGAATTATTGAACAGGCTCCAATTGTGTAATGGAGATAAGGTTATGCAAGAAAAATGGGAAATTATTCTCAGAGCGGCGTGCATTACGTTGATGCTTTTATCTTCAGGCTGCGCAAGTATGCAGGTTAAAAATTATGGCAGCATTGTAGCTGATGGGCGGGTGAGCGAGGCTTTTGACAAATTCTATGTCAATCCCAATTATAACTACTTTTACAGCGGATCTGAGGTCTATCCGAATGCAGTCATAGGATTGGATAAGGCCTACACGCTTGAATCCGACCTGTGGAAGAAGGTCGATATGACACCCGCAACACTCCGGGAGATCGTCACGTACATGAAAGACAAGGCTGCAACAGTTAACTTAACGACGTCTCTCCACGGATTTGTGATCCTGGATGACAAGGGCAAACAGATCGGAATCTGGTATTCCATCATTGAAGCTACTACTAAATCCTCCGTCAGGATGAAGGGCAACAAAACGGTGCTAATCGATACACCGGACATCGATACGTGGCTGCAATTTGAAGACGGCGGCCGCCGTCATGTGAGATGAAAGCTCTCTAGTTTGTGCCAGAAACAAAAAAATCCCCTTGCTCCTCATGGCCGGGAACAAGGGGTTTACCGTTTGGAACCGTTAGATGTCAGATAATCTTGGCAAGCTTATCGATGGCCCTCTTTATGTTTTCAGGCTTCGGCCCGCCGGCCTGGGCCATGTCCGTCCTTCCGCCGCCGCTGCCCCCGATTATGGGGGCTATCTCTTTGATGATGTTTCCTGCATGGTAACGGTCCGTCAGGTCTTTAGTGACCATACACAGAAGCACGGCCTTGTCACTTGTCTTGCTTCCCAAAAGGACGATGCCTGATTTGATCTTATCCTTGAGTCTGTCGCCGAGGTCGCGCATGGTCTTCGCGTCGGTTGCGTCCACAACGGCGGCGAGGACGCTTACTCCTTTCACCTTCTTGACCTTCTTTACGAGATCCGCCATGTCTTTTGCGGCGAGTTTGACCTTCAGCTCCTCGATCTCCTTTTCCATATCCTTCTGATGCCTGATGACCTTCTCAACCCTGTCGGAGAGCTCCAAGGGGTTGGCCTTCAGGATGGAAGCCGTTTTCTTCAACTCTCCTTCGATATCATGTACATATTTTAAGGCAGCCCTTCCGGTCACTGCCTCGATTCTCCTCACGCCCGCGGCTATGGCTGATTCATGGATGACCTTAAGAAGGCCGATATCCCCTGTCTTAGACACATGGGTGCCGCCGCAGAGCTCCATGCTGAAATCACCCATCTTGACGACCCTGACCACTTCGCCGTATTTTTCGTCAAACACGGCGTGGGCGCCCGTCTTCATGGCTTCTTCGCGGGGAAGGATATCCGTCTGAACGGGAACATTGCATCTGATGATCTCGTTGGCAATGGACTCGATCCTGTCGAGCTCTTCTTCACTGACCTTGGAAAAATGGGTGTAGTCGAAGCGCAGCCTCTCCGGATTAACGAGGGAGCCGGACTGTTTGACATGGTCGCCCAGGACTCTATGGAGAGCAGCATTCAGGACGTGGGTGCCGGAATGGTGGGCCTCCGTGGCTCGCCTCACCTCTCTATCCACCTTTAGGATGGCGTCTTTGCCCGTTTTCATTTCCCCTTTCTTGAGCTTTCCGATATGTGTGATCAAGTCCTCGACAGGGCGCTGCGTATCCCATACCTCGAAGATAAATCCGTCCCCTTCGATTGTCCCCGTATCGCCGACCTGTCCGCCTGTCTCGCCGTAGAAGGGACTCTCGGCTGTAAATATCTCCGCCTTTTCCCCTTCTTTCAGATTCCCCACCAGTTCGTCATCTTTCAGGATGGCGAGGATAATCGAGCGGGCCTCCGTCACGCCCTCGTAGCCGACGAATTGTGTTCTGATCCCCTGGAGAGAGAGCTTCTGGTAGCTCTCGGATACGGCCTTTTCACCGCTTCCCTTCCACGATTCCCTTGCCTTCTCCCTCTGAACCTCCATGGCCTTTCCAAATCCTTCCATATCGAGGGTGAGGCGGTCTTTCTTCACGATGTCTTGGGTCAGGTCAACGGGGAAACCGAATGTATCATAGAGCTTGAAAACGACGTCGCCGGGAACGATTGTTTTTCCCGCTTTCTTTAGAATCCCTACCTCGTCACCTAATATCTTCAGCCCCGCATCGAGGGTCTCTATGAACCGCTGCTCTTCATTGAAGATGATCTTCTTGATGTAGGTCTCTTTATCGATCAAATCAGCATAAACACCTTTCATTTCATGGATGACAACTGATGAGATCTCATGCAAGAATGGCTTGTCTATGCCGAGGAGCTTGCCATGGCGGGCGGCTCTCCTGAGGATTCTGCGAAGGACGTAACCCCGGCCCTCATTGCTGGGAAGAATGCCGTCTCCTATCAAGAAAGTCACTGCCCGGCTATGATCGGCGATGACCCTCGCGGAGATATCAGTCTCTTCACTTGACCCGTACTTTTTCCCGCTCACTTTTTCCACGGCCCTGATGATGGCCTGGAAGAAATCCGTGTCGTAGTTGCTCTTTACTCCCTGAACCACGGCTGCCAGGCGCTCAAGTCCCATACCTGTATCTATGTTTGGTTTCGGCAGAGGATTGAAGTTCCCCGCCTTGTCACGGTCGAACTGCGTGAATACATGATTCCAGATTTCAAGATGGCGGTCGCATTCACACAGGACACTGCACTCCTTCCTGCCGCAGCCCACATCCGGTCCCTGGTCATAAATTATTTCCGAGCAGGGGCCGCAGGGACCGGTTTCACCCATCATCCAGAAGTTGCTGTCCATTCCCATGCGGACAATTCTTTCCGCAGGAACACCCATTTCCTTGTTCCAGATCTCAAATGCTTCATCGTCATCCTTGTAGATGGTGATCCAGAGTTTCTCCTTTGGAAGCCCCATCTTTTTTGTGAGGAAATCCCATCCCCAGGAAATGGATTCCTTTTTGAAATAGTCGCCAAAGGAAAAATTCCCCAGCATCTCAAAAAAGGTGTGATGGCGTGCCGTGTAACCGACGTTCTCCAAGTCGTTGTGCTTTCCGCCGGCGCGGACACACTTCTGGGAACTTGTCGCCCTCGTGTAACCACGGTCCTCTAAACCCAGAAAGCAGTTCTTAAACTGTACCATTCCGGAATTAGTAAAAAGGAGCGTCGGATCATCTTTAGGGATAAGAGATGAACTTGGCACAACAGTATGTCCGTTCTCCTCGAAGTATTTTAAGAACATCTCCCTGATTTCACTCCCCTTCATCCGGTAAACCCTCCTTCGATCTATTCAATATGTCAAACACCAGACCTGGCGGAAAACCTTTTCTCATCAGGCCCTGGGCTAATCTCCTTTTTTCTCTATCGTCCAACTTCCAGGCGCCGTTGTCCATCTTTCTCCTGATTATGAGAATGATGGCCTTCTGCTCGGTCAGTTCTTCGCGGACCTCTGAGAGGACCTGTCCTATCAGCTGCTGCGGAATGCCCTTTTCCATGAGGCTCGCTTCAATCCTCCTGTTGCCGAATAGTTTGTTCACCGCGAGATTGCGCGCCCACTCCCGGGCGAATGATTCATCATTAAGATAATTAAGTTCCCGGAGCCTTGATGCGACAGCCTCAACTACGGATTCGTCGTAGCCCTTTTCCCTTAATTTTGAACGCAACTCTTTTTCACTCCTTGCCCGCATGGCAAGGAGACGAAATGCCCGTTGCTTTGCTTTCTCATGAGGGGGGGCTTCCTTCATTACGCCTTCCCCTTCTTTTAGCCTGCGAGACCTATCTTCTCTCGGACTTCATCTTCGAGCTGCTTCAGAAGCTCCTTGTTTTCTTTGAGGAAAATACGGGAATTATCCCTGCCTTGCCCGATCCTTTCGCCCTTATGGGAGTACCAGGCACCGCTCTTTTCGACAATGCCATTTTCCACGGCAAGATCGAGAATATCACCCTCTCTCGAAATACCTTCTCCGAAGATGATGTCAAATTCCGTTTCCCGGAATGGTGGGGCGACCTTATTTTTTACCACCTTGACCTTGGTTCGAAATCCCACGATCTCCTGCCCTATCTTGATGGATGTCATTTTCCTGATGTCAAGGCGCATGGAAGAATAGAATTTGAGGGCGTTGCCCCCTGTTGTCGTCTCTGGGCTGCCGAAGAAAACGCCTATTTTCATCCTGATCTGGTTTATAAAGATCACAGTGGTCTTTGATTTGCTTATACTGCCCGTGAGCTTGCGTAGTGCCTGCGACATTAACCTGGCCTGGAGCCCCATCTGGGCATCCCCCATCTCTCCCTCGAGTTCCGCCTTGGGTACTAAAGCGGCCACGGAATCGATTACGAGGACATCCAAAGCCCCGCTTCTCACGAGAGTCTCTGCAATCTCCAGGGCCTGCTCACCTGTGTCCGGCTGGGAAATTAAAAGATCGTCTGTATTCACGCCGATCCTTTTCGCATAGGCTACATCGAGGGCATGTTCCGCATCGATGAACGCAGCGAGGCCATTTCTCTTCTGAGCTTCCGCGATAATATGGAGGGCCAGGGTCGTCTTGCCGCCGGCTTCCGGGCCATATATTTCTATAACCCTCCCACGGGGCACTCCACCGACGCCGAGGGCGAGGTCAAGGCTCAGTGAGCCTGTAGGAATTACGGCAATATCGGATACGTGCTCGCTCCCTCCCAATCTCATGATAGAACCTTTCCCAAACTGCCTCTCGATCTGCGTGATGGCCAGTTCGACCGACTTTTCTCTATCGATATCTGATCCCATAATTACCTCCATAAGAAATAAAAATAAATCCTAAACCAATCCGCAATTGCCTCTGTTCATTCGGGGAAGGGAAAGTAGGAGAGCCTGGTGTAAACCGCCCCTGTCGGCTTCAGATCACTCTTGAAGAGTGTCAGGCCTCTGACGTAAAAGCTCCCCGCATCGTAATCCTCGTTTTTCTTTACAGCTTCTGCAAGTCCAATCAACCCCTTGGGTTCTTTAACGCGCGCAAGGGTAAGATGCGGTTTGAATGGCCTGTCTTCTTTCTTAAAACCGTAATTCTCAAGCGTCGCATCTATTCTCATTTGGAGGTTGATCACATCATCAATGTCGCCATCAATCCCCAGCCACAGAACGCGGGGCCGCGTCACGGTCGGAAATGCTCCCAGGCTTCTCATATTCAGCAAAAGCGCTTTCATGTTTGCCACGCTATTTTTGACGACATTGGAAATATTTGCAACATCTGAATCATGAATATAACCAAAAAATTTGAGTGTTAGATGGATACCTTCCGGTCTCACCCAGCGGATGTCTCCCTGGAGGGTTTTTCTTGAACGTTCCTGAATCTTGATAATCTCATTAAATATCTCCTGTGGAGGGTCGATAGCCAGAAAGGACCTTATGGATTTCTTATCGTTCATGTAGCTTGCCTGTCAAGTACCTATTGAGCAACATGAGAGCCGCCTGGGACATCATGGTCTTGTTTCTCCGGCGATCCCATCGAAAGGTGTAATTTCGACAAAAAGTTCGTGTCCCGTCTGCAAGGGCGATAAAAACAGTCCCCACTGGCTTCTCTACCGTCCCACCTGCGGGGCCAGCAATCCCCGTTGTTGAAAGCCCCAGATTGCATTTCCCGAGTTTTCTGACGCCTTCTGCCATAAAGACGGCCGTCTTCTCACTCACGGCGCCGAATTCTTTCAGCACATCTTGCGGCACTCCCAAGAGGTCGGCTTTGCACTCATTACTGTACGCAATGACACTTCTTTCAAGAAAAACCGAACTGCCGGGCACATCCGTGAGGCGATCAGTTACGAGGCCGCCTGTGCACGACTCGGCAACGGCAAGGGTCAAATTCTTATCTGTGAGGGCCCCGGCAACGATGCCTTCCAAAGTATCCCGATCATAGGCGAAGATATACTGCTTAAGCCTTTCCGCTACATGCTCATGGGCGGTTCTAATTCTTTCTTTTGCCTCTTCTTCAGTCGTGGCTGTCGCCGTGAGAACAATCTGTATCTCGGGAAAATTCGGATAAAACCCGATATTCACGCCGAGGCTGCCGAAATCGATATCGGCAAGAACCTGATCCACATTGGCCTCAGTGATGCCGGTTAATTTGATGGTCCTGCTCTCCATATAACCTGCTGCGTCTTGAAACTCCTTCCTCAGGATAGGGATAATGTAATCGGGAACCATCCTTTTCACTTCCGAGGGTACCCCGGGGACGACGGCTATAATCTTTTCATCTCTCTTTAAAAAGTATCCCCAGGCCATTCCTACAGGGTTCTTTATCGTCTCGGCTCCCTCCGGGGCATGGGCCTGTTTTTCGTTGTTTGCCGTCCATTTGAGATGAAATTTTTCAAATCTGTCCCGGATATGTTTGAGGGCGGCCTGATCGGTATAAATACGCAGGCCGAAAGCCGTTGCTATTGACGAAGTGGTGATATCATCTGCCGTTGGACCGAGGCCACCTGTGACAACCACGGCTTCAGAAAGGGACATGATGTAATTAAGCCCCTTTTTTATTGCATCCTCGTCATCGGGGACGGACATTATGACCGATGTCTGCCATCCCTGTGCATTCAACTGGCGGGCAATGAAGGAGGAATTGGTATCCGCCGTCTTACCGCTCGTCAATTCGTTGCCAATGGTCAATATGCCAACTTTCATATGAACATGTCTTCAAAAAATCTGCCAAGCAATGTAAGATTTTATATGCCCCAGAATTTAGTGGTAAGCAGGAAAGTGATGTTGGCGTACATGCCCGCAACAACGTCATCTATCACGACTCCATAGCCGCCGGGCAGTCTCCTGTGAAAATAGCCTGCCGGAAATATCTTAAGAATATCGAATAACCGGAAGAGGATAAACCCGATAAACACGTGCAACACTGTGGGAGCAATGAGAAACATGGTCCATTGAAAACCTGCCATCTCATCGATGACAATGTAAGATGCGTCTTTTTCGCCGAATATCCTCTCGGCTTTGTCGGATACATAACATGCCAGACAGGTGAAGGCTACTGCAAATACAAAATACACGGTCCAGGACGTCCGGGAAAAAGCCAGATATATCGGTATGCCCGCGATCGTGCCGGCAGTCCCCGGAGCAAAGGGGACAAGACCGCTGCAAAAACCGGTGGCAAGAAACTTGATTAATCGGTCGAACAGAAAAGGCACCTCTTTTCAGACTGGATATATGATGCGTTTATCTTTTAGGCCGCAACAATACCTTCTTTTCATAACCCTGTCAACGGCATTGAGAGGCCTGTCGGCATCCTTTGCCTTGACACAAAGCAGAGTTTTCTCTTATATGAGTGCCGTAAGGCATATTCGAACGAGATGAGAATCAAGATAACGACAGAATCACTGGATACCCTAAGTCGCGAAGGTCTGGCCTTGGGGTTTTTTACCGATGAAAGGCCTCCGAGAGGCCACTGTGGTTTCGTGGACTGGCGTCTCAACGGCATAATTTCCAGAGAACTCGCCCGCGGTCATATCTCTGCAGCATTCATGGAAAAAGTTATTATTTCCTCCTCCCCGCGTATTCCCGCATCAAAGATCCTGCTTCTGGGTATGGGTCTACTGGCTGAACTCACTGACGATAAGCTTTACCAGGCTGGATATCATCTGTCGGAGACAATGGATGGCATTCTCTGCCATGATTTTGCATTCAGTCTTCCCGGCGCTGGCCGGTGCCATTTGCCTGTATCTGCAATAACAGAATCCATAATTCGCGGGTGCTTTGATTTTTTGTCCAAAGATATTGAAAAATGGGCGACGTCGTCCACCACGATTCTTGCCGGCGAATCCTATCTCGAAGACGTTGTCAGCGGTTTGAATAATTTCAGTATCAAGGCCAGAGACATTTCCATCATCGACATTGAAGGGTCTCCGGAGATGACAATTTTCTGACATCACCTTCGCGGGGACACAATCACTATTGGTATTAATGTGAATGATATAACTACCTCACTCAAGTTTATCCCCTAGTAATCTTCGGGCATTCGTTCCCTTCGAAAAAATCTTCTTGACAATAGAACGATAGTTCTATTAATCTGTTTATGGGAGTTTTGTAAAGCCCTCTTCATGTCATTATTAAGGAAATCCCCTCGCTGTTGAGAGGGTAATGTAGTGCAGACCTTCAGGCCCGCTTTTATTGGTAGGACTAAAACGCTGTACTACAGAGTTCATTCTTTTGCAAAAATGACAAGACAATAGGTTTTGTGCAATTTTTCAAAGCTTTCAATAAAACAATAAATTGTGTTAAAATAAAGGTCATCCTGTGAGCGAAATCCTCTTTAGCCTTTATTCATGGCCCCAGGCCATTATCCATATCGATGGCGATGCCTTCTTTACATCCTGCGAGGAGGCGATTCATCCTGAGCTTAGAGGCAAGCCCATCATCGCGGGGGGAGAGCGGGGGATTGTCGCCTGCGCCAGCTATCCTGCAAAAAGGCTGGGAATCAAGAGAGGTGTCCCCCTTCATGAAGCAAGGGCCCTCTGCCCGGAGCTTGTTATCCTCCCATCCGACTATGAGACCTACAGCCTCTTTTCCCGGCGGATGTTCAACATCATAAGGCGTTTCACTCCCCAGGTGGAAGAATACTCCATTGACGAGGCCTTCGCAGACATCACGGGCATGCGCAGGGTCCACCACGCCTCGTACGATACCATCACCCTCCGGATAAAAAACGAAATTCAGCGGGAGCTGGGTATCACCATATCGGCGGGGCTGAGCCTCACCAAGGTGCTCGCCAAGGTGGCCTCCAAGCATAAGAAGCCCGATGGTTTTACAGCCATTCCCGGAAGATTGATTGCCCGATATCTCAAGGACCTGCCTGTGGAGAAGATATGGGGCATCGGCCACGCCACAGCCAGTTATCTGGAGAAAATGAAGGTCAGGACCGCTCTTGAATTCGCCAGGCTCCCGGAACGCATCATGGAAGAACGCTTCACGAAGCCCGGCGTGGAGACATGGAGAGAATTGCGGGGTGAATCCGTATACCCCGTTTCACCGGATGAGAAGAGCACATATGCCTCCATCAGCAAGACGAAGACCTTTTCACCACCGACATCCGACAGGGAATACCTCTTCGCCCATCTTTTGAGAAACATGGAATCCGCCTGTATCAAGGCGAGGCGTTATTCCCTGGCCGCGAGAAAGATCATTCCCTTCCTGAAGAAAAATAATTTTGATACGGTGGGCTGCGAGGCAAAGCTGACACGTCCCTCCGTATATCCCCTGGAACTCTCCCCCCTTCTGCAGGAGCTTTTTGACCAGCTCTACGAGGAGAATGAGATATACCGTGCCACAGGTATCGTCCTTGTCGACCTCGCACCCGATACCCTCGTTCAATATTCACTCTTTGAAGACCCGGTGAAGGCGGAAAAGATCAGGCGACTCTATGAGGCAGCCGATACCCTAAGCGGGAAGTACGGCAAGCACACCCTTCACTTGGGTGGCTCGCACCCCATCGAGGTCTTCGGCAAAGGCAGGCGGGGAGCGCCAACGGTCAGGGAACAAACCCGAATGCATGGTGAAACGAAGCGCAAACACGTAGGACTTCCCATCCTCCATATAAAGACGTAGAAGCAAAAAATGTTTCTAAAAGCGCAACGCGCCAAAAGATGCACCTTTGCGTTATTTCTCTTGAACAAATTCATATCCATATGGGTAATTATGACCATAATTCTGGTTAACTAAAATTGGAGTCAGATTATGAAAATACTCTCATTATCCGAGGCAAAAATGAAATTCAGTTCCATCGTGGATATGGTAAGTTCTACTGATGAGGAGATCGTTATTACAAAAAACGGGCGGCCTGCGGCAATCATCGTCAGTCCTGATGAGTATGAAAGCATCAAGGAAACCGCGATCATACGTTCAGACGGAGCATTGATGAAGGAAATCAGACGGGGGCTTAAGTCATTGAGGGCAAAACGTGCACAAGTCTTCACCCTTGACGAATTGTGAAACCAATCCTTTATAAGCTGAGGATGCCGGAACAAATATCCGCTTTGATTCGTGGGATGCATCCGGAATAAAAGAAAAAAAGCGAAGCCGGGCTCAAGACAATCCTTGAAGTGCCGCACACAGGCAAAATGCTACAGGATGAATTGTCTGGATTAACACAGTATACGGGTTAGTAAATTGAGGATGATCTATCGCATCTCGAAAAAGGAGATTGAGATTGTCGCCACCTTACTGGCCGGGCTTCTTACAGTGCACCTGCATACGTCATGGCAGGCCGCTCGCAGGGCACAGGGACTTGTCATCCGGATTTTGACTGGATAATGTCCGTATAGAATTTCATGCCGATCTTGATGCCGCGGTCGATGAAATCGGGACCATAAAGTTTTCCTGTACAGGTGCGAAAGGTTTCCCGGATGTGCCTTATCCCTTCCATGCCTTTCAGGAATCGCTTGAGAAGGCCATCCAATGAGGCCTTTCTGTACTCCACCATGTCCCAGAGCATTTCCGTGAAGTTGTCCGGTCCCCAGCGGAATTTGTCGGCGTCGTAGAGAGCATCAGAAAGAAACTGGGCCAGGGGGTCATCGAGAGACTCAGGCGTACGAAAGGCCTCGTGATTCCTGATGGCTCCGGCGATGGCGCGAATCTCGCTGTCTGTCAGATCAGAAGGAGCGAGGAGCACTCCTGCCTCCCCGGCGCTTGCTTGGGCGTGATCCTTCTCCAGACGCCTGATGTCATGAAGGACACCTGCCACATGGGCGAGAAGAACAATTCGGCGGAATTCCGATCTCTCTCTGAAAGGGGCATACTCCACGAGGGAAATAGCCCCCGCGTCGACGGCAACTTTCCTGCTGTGTCTCGCACCGTGGCCGATGCCGTCTTCCCGGACATTGACGAGATCTAGGCACTGTCTGACGAGGTAAGAAGACACAAACATCCGTCGGGAACTATCCACTTCTCTTTTCTTTTCTCTGTAAAAAAGCGGAGTGCCGACAGAACGGGCGATCCTTCTCGTGAGTCTCTTCGCTTCCTCAAGCTCTCGGTCCAAATCTCACCTATTGATCCAGTGCGAGTCCGTCTTGTCAGTATTATTTTCTTTGCAGCGGCCGTATTTTGCTTATTAACCCTTTAAGTTGTGCGCCGGATGCCAGTATTCGCAATCTCTCGAATTCTCGGTTAACATGTGATCTACGAAGCGGGCAAAACGCAGGCATTTCTCTTTATGCAGGCTCCCTTCTTCCTTCTCCAGATACAGACATGTCGCGCAACTCCCGCTTTTACGGCCCCCATAAAGATTTTTCATCTGTTTGAGATTTGCATCCATCTTGCCTGTAGTTCCTATTTGTTAGCGGCCAGCATGGACACGGAGCAGATATTCAACTACCCTCTCAAGATGGCGAAGGGTGCTGCATTCCAGTGCTGTGTTACAGTAAGGGAGATATTTTTTCATTTCCGAATCCCCCGATCCCCAGAGAGAAGGCGTCTCAGGATTGAGCCATATCAGGCGTTTGCACCTCTCAGAAATGAACCTGAGCACCTCGGTCTGGGGGTCTGAATAATTGCTGCGCGCATCCCCCAGTATGATCACCGTCGCTCTCTTCGTCAGGCAATCCGAATATTGGTTTCTGAAATCGAGAAAGGCCCCTCCATAATCAGTCCGGCCAAGGACAATCGGGATGCCGGCCCCCGACCGAACCCTGTCCAGGGCCTCCGGCAACGGATATTCCTCAAAGAGAGAGCTTACTTCAGCGAGGTTTGAACAGAATACGAATGACCTTACCCTGGAGATAACCTCGTTTAGGCTGTGTAAGATGAGAAGAAAAAAACGAACTACATTTGAAACAGAACGGCTCACGTCGCAGACAACAATGATTTCCGGGCGATCGATCTTCTTCGATTTCCAGCGTGTTTCGAATGGCAGCCCGCCATAGGTGATGCTCTGCCGGAAGGTCTTCCGGAAGTCAAGCTGGCCCCTGCGTGCGGCTCTTCGCCTCCTCGAATAGCGGTCCTTCAGGTGCTTGACCATTCTCTGGATTATCTTGTGGACTCTAGCAAGATCCCTCTCTTCCAGCGCTGAGAGCCTTGCGTTTCTGATATAGCCCTCTGAGAGCTCGTACTGTAGTCTCTCGGCGTACAGCTCGAGCTGGCGCTCTATGAGATTTTTCACCCGTTCCATAAGGTCATCACGCATGGATTGCAGGGCCTTCGCTTGATTGAGGGCATCTTCACCTCCAATTTCCACAAGCCTCTGTATGTCTCTGTTTAAGCCCTCCAGCCCGAGTTCCTGAAAGAGCCTTTGCATGTAAAGGCCCTTCTGCGTCCATGACTGGATACCGCGGATGTTTGCCCTCTCTCCGGCACCCCTGAACGCCATGGCAAGCCCGCCTATGTCGCCCGAAATGAACATCTGCGTGAGCGGAGCTTCTCCCTGGAGTATCGGGGAGAGGCCTTCAGTCTCCAGGAGTGAATCATCTCCGGTAATGTAATCGAGGGAGAAAAAACGGTTGAAACAGACCTCAAAGATATCCTTCTCCGCTACGGACTTGGCCAGAGAGGCGGACAGAAAATCCCTCAACATCCCCCGGTCCCCGTATCCAGACAACTCTGCTGCGTGCAGGGCATCCATCGTTTCCGCTACGGATATCCTAACACCAGAGCGTCGCAATGCAGTGATAAAATTCTCCAGAATACGATCCAATCAGTTTGCCTCCCGGAGGGCAAGCTCCGTTAGAGTGTACAATTTTTCTTCGGTAACCTTGATGTCTTCCTGGGCCTTGAGAAACGTGTTAAGCGTCTGCCTGACCATTTCTTTGTCCAGGGTTTCGGCGTGAAGTATGACCAGGGTCTTCGCCCAATCTATGGTTTCGCTGACGGAAGGCAGTTTTTTTATATCAAGTTTTCTCACCTGATGTATGAAGGAGACCAATTGCCTGGTAAGTCGCTTCGATATGCCCGGAACGCGGGTCATGACAATCTCCCTTTCGAGTCCCTGCTCAGGAAAAGAGATGTACAGATGAAGGCAGCGCCTCCTCAATGCCTCACCCAGCTCCCTCGTGCTGTTGCTGGTGAGAAAGACAAAGGGCTTTGACGTGGCTTCTATGGTGCCTATCTCGGGGATGGAGACTTGGAAGTCTGAGAGGATTTCAAGAAGGAATGCCTCAAACTCGTCATCAGACTTGTCCACCTCGTCGACGAGGAGGACCGCCCCGTCCTTTTCCTGAAGCGCCTTGAGCAACGGCCGCGGTTCGAGAAATTGGGGAGAAAAAAAGATGTCATCGTACTGGTGAAGCTTCTCGATTGATTCGGCGAGATTCGTCTCTCCTTCGATGACACGGTCGAGCTTGTCTTTCAGGAGTTGCGTATAGAGGAGCTGCTTTCCGTATTTCCATTCGTACAGGGCCTTTGACTCGTCGAGACCCTCATAGCATTGAAGCCGGATAAGGGGAACTCCCATGAATAGGGCTGCCGCCTTGGCGAGTTCCGTTTTTCCCACGCCTGCGGGTCCTTCCACTAGTACAGGCTTCCCCAGATGGTAAGCCAGATATACCGTATTGGCGATCTGGGTGGTGGCGATGTAGCCCACGTCCTTGAGGCCCTTGCGAACCACTTCCACGGTGGAAAACTTAGTGTCTAATGTGCTCATTTTGCTCCTTCCTTACAATAATCTTCTCAGCAATCTTTTTCTGCCTTGACGCATCGGCGCCTTTGAGCAGTTCAACGGTGCGGCGTGTGTCAATTGACATGACAGAGAGATCGCCATCCATGGCGATACCCGCTTTTCTTATGAGACCTTCTACCAGGTACTGACAGTGCGCCGCAATTTTTCGAAAAGAGATGAGTAATGTCTCGTATTCATCACTTGCGCCCTTTTTTTCCATACGTCTCGCTGCTTCGAGGGCCATCCATCGCAGCGACTGTCGCCACGTCTCTATTTCACCGAGGCCTCTCATTACATCATTATTTAGCGTCACACCCTGTTTACGAAGGGCATCGAGCACAAGTTTTACCTGCCAACATATGCCCCCCAGGATGGGACCGTTCAAGAGGGCATCCTCCAATGCACGGCAGGGCTTGGCCATGTCTTCCAGAGCCGTTGCCTCCTTGCCAAGTATTGCAGAGATGGGCACACGACAGTTTTCCAGTCTGATCATACAGTGCGGGGACGGCCTGAGGAAATCCAAGTTCATCACTTCTGTGACAGCCAGATTCTGGTTCTCTCTCGAAACGAGGAAAGCCGTAAATCGTCTCTTCCCCGCGGCTACACCGGTCACAGCATAAACCACAAAAAAGTCTGCCAGGGGGCCATTAGTCAGATAAGCCTTTTCGCCGTTCAAAATAAAATGGTTTCCTTCCCGATGTGCCGTAGTCTTTACGTAGCGGGGGTCCGCCCCGGCTCCGAGTTCGGAAAAAGCGATGGAGGCCATAAGACGGCCATCCGCCATCTCCGGCAGATACTCTGCACGCTGACGCGGAGTCCCGAATTTCCCGATCATGAAACCCGAAGCCAGCAGATGGATGATCCAAGACAGGGCCAGCCCCATGTTGTGCCCATGACTGACAAAGGCCTCGCCGGCAAGTACGAGCGTGCCATAGGAAATTTTTGTCCCTCCGTATTTTGCAGGGATCCCGAAGCCAAGAAACCCTTCTTTCGCCATCTTTCTCCATATATCCCGCGGGAAATCATCAATTTCGTGCAGATCATGCCTGGTGGCAATTTCTTTTCCGGCGAATGCGGCCACCTTTTCTATCAGAGAGAGGGCCTGTTTCCCGTCAATTGCGTGCATCCTCTTACCTTTAGCTAGGGCCGGAATCAAATTTGTTAAAAAAACTTCTCAGTATCCTGTTGAACGAATCCAGCTCTTCTGCTGAAAACCCATTCTTTATCTCCTGATTAACCGCCCTGATTACCCTTTTCGCCTTGTCCACTTCTTCTATCCCTTGTGGGTGGATGAAGACGTGTGACGCCCTGCGATCAAGAGCGCCGGCATTTCTCCGGACCAGTCCCGTTTTTTCAAGACGGTCGACGAGGCCCGTGATTGTAGAATTGTCGATAGACAAGATCTGGCTTAGTTCGCTCATGGTCCGGCCATCCTTCTGCTTCAGGAGGAACAGGATGCCTGCTTGGGCGGCGGTCACCTTGACATTCTCCTTAACCATCATCTTTTTCAAGTAGGTACGGAGTTTTTGCTGGGCAGTAAAGACAAGATAAATGAGTCTATCGTCAGGGGGCATTTGAATAACCTCGACGGAATGTCTCCGACGGGTTATTTATTTGGCATACCAAATAATAAATGTCAACTAGAAACTTGATCGGATACGTAGCGGTCATGTGACCGTCTTGGACTATTCGAATATCGATCAACTAAACAGCACAGCAAAAAGACACAACTTCTTCGCTTTATGATGCAGGTTGAAATCTATATTAAAACCACTTTTTTTCGTCTGACTCTTATCACTGCGGGTACCAGGAAGCTAATCTTCAACGGTGATAGTCCCCGTCATTCCTTCGTGCCCGGTTCCACAGAAGTTGTCGCAATGGAAAGGATAAGTGCCAGCTTTGCTTGGAATGAAGCGCAGTCGTGTCGTC
>Ga0335081_10006656_pt1 | contig 18417 bp, 16 predicted proteins | sample Lox_Sample_35_FD_206713 | JGI IMG/M metagenome (GOLD analysis project Ga0335081, IMG submission 206713) | Soil microbial communities from Loxahatchee National Wildlife Refuge, Florida, United States - Lox_Sample_3.5 | ecosystem: Environmental > Terrestrial > Soil > Wetlands | place: USA...
GCCCTGGGCCTGGTCGCCGCCAAGCGCCTGCGCGAGGCCTGATCACCCCGAGGCGCGGGCGCCCCGGTGCCCGTGCCGCTTGAGGAACACCGCCGCCCCCGTGGCCGCCAGCGCCACCCCGGTCAGCGCGGCCGCCGTGGGGAGGTTGGGGACCGGCACGCGGTCGCGCAGGCGCACCGGCCGGCTGAACTGCAGTGACTCCCAGCCCCGGTCGCGCGCCAGTCGGGCCAGCACCCGGTCGGGGTTGACCACGAAGGGGTGGCCCACCGCCTCCAGCATGGGCACGTCGGTGTAGGAGTCGCTGTAGGCGTAGGAGGCGCGCAGGTCGATGCCCTCGCGTGCGGCCACCTCGTGCATGGCCTCGGCCTTGAACGGCCCGTAGGCGTAGAAGGCCATCTCCCCCGTGTAGCGCCCGTCGAGGTCGACCAGGGCGCGGCTGGCGATGGCGCCGTCCACGCCGAGGTACTCGGCCAGCGGCGCCACGATCTCCTCGGGCGACGCCGAGACGAGGTAGGTCTTGCGCCCGGCCGCCTGGTGCATCTCGAGGAGCTCGAGGGCCTCGGCGTAGATGATCGGCTCGACGACCTCGTCGAGGGTCTCGCGCACGATGCGCGACACCTCGCGCTGGTCCCAGCCCCGGGTGAGGCGCAGCACCGACTCCCGGATGCGGTCGAGCTTCTGCTCGCTCGCCCCCAGGTGCAGGTACACGAGCTGGCGGGCCATCACCCGGACCACCGTGCTCCTGGAGATGAGCCCGCCCCGGTAGAAGTGGTGGCTGAAGGCGGCCATCGACGCCCGCGCGATGACGGTCTTGTCGAGGTCGAAGAAGGCCGCCTCTTCCATCGTGCGAATTCTACGATGCCCGCCGTGCGCCCGGGCACGCCTGTCGGCGGGGTGCGGCGGCGTGGGGTGCGACCCTCAGGCGCCCACCAGGAGCTGCTGCACGGCGCGCTCGGCCTCCCCCGTCACCAGCACCATCACCTCGTCGCCGGGGCTGAGCACGGTGTCGCCGCGGGGGACGACGAGCCGGTCCTCACGCACCACCGCCACCACGGTGGCGTCGCGGGGCAGCGGGAGGTCGGCCAGGGAGCTGCCCGCCGCGGGCGAGCCCTCGGCCAGGGTCACCTCCACCAGGTGGGCGTTGCCCCCCTCGAACTGCAGCAGCCGCACGAGCGACCCCACCGACACCGCCTCCTCGACCAGGGCCGTGAGGAGCTGGGGGGTCGACACCGAGATGTCCACGCCCCACGACTCGTTGAACAGCCACTGGTTGTCGGGGTGGTTCACCCGGGCCACCACCCGGGGGACGGCGAACTCCTGCTTGGCCAGGAGGGAGATGACGAGATTGTCCTCGTCGTCGCCGGTGGCCGCCACCGCCACGTCGACCTGGGCCATGCCGGCGGCGTCCAGCGAGCTCACCTCGCAGGCGTCGGCCGCCACCCACGTCACCTCGACGCTCTCGCGCAGGCGGTCCACGAGGTCGGGGTCCTTCTCGATGACCAGGACGTCGTGGCCCTTGGCGAAGAGGTCCTTGGCGATGGCGGTGCCCACGCTGCCCGCGCCGGCGATGGCGACCTTCACGGGGCGGCCCTCCCGCCGGCGCCGTCAGGGCCCAGGCCGTCGCCCAGCACGCCCTCGAAGTCCTCGACGGCGTCCTTCATCACCGCTACGTGCAGCACGTCGCCCTCCTGTCCCACCAGCTCGGCCACGTCGAGGCGGGGGACGCCGGCACGGGTGACGGCCACGACGTTCAACCGTCCCTTCATCCCGAGGTCGCGCAGGGACTTGCCCGCCCACGATTCCGGCAGCACGCGCTCGACGAGCACGAGGTGCCCGGTGGCGTCGGTCCACTCCCCGACCACCGACTCGGGCATGAGCCGGCGCAGCACCTGGTCGATCGTCCACGTCACGGTGGCCACGGTTGGGATGCCGAGGCGCTGGTAGATCTCGGCCCGCCGCGGGTCGTAGATGCGGGCCACCACGTTGTGGATCCCGTAGTTCTCGCGGGCGATGCGGGCCGTGAGGATGTTCGAGTTGTCGCCGCTCGTCACCGCCGCCAGTGCGCCCGCGTCGGCGGCGCCCGCCCGGTCGAGGTCGTCGCGGTCGAAGCCCGACCCCAGCACCGCCGTGCCGGGCCAGCTGGGCGGCAGGCGCCGGAAGGCGCGTGCCGACTTGTCGATGATCGACACGGTGTGGCCGCGCGAAACCAGCTGGACGGCGAGGCCCGATCCCACCCGGCCGCACCCGACGATGACCACGTGCACCGCACCATGCAACACGGCACGGCTCCGCCGGACAAGAACCGCCATCGCTGCGCCGGGCGGCGCAGCGGATGTGGTTACCTGAGGGGCGTGAGCGAAGGGCCGGCGGGGGTGGCGGGGCAGGACGGGCCCGCCGCGCCGGCCGCGCAGGGCACGGCCGCCCGTGCCCCGGCCCGGGGCGCCGTCCCCCGGCCCGGGGCGCCCACCGGCCGCCGCGTCGCCCCCGCCGCGCTGCCGTTCCCCGAGGCCGAGGGCCTGCCCGAGACGGTCCGCTACCGGCTGAAGAACGCCGTGCTCGGGCCCCCGCTGGCCAGCGAGCGCCAGGCCGTCGAGCGCCTGGGCAAGCCCACGGCCCTGGCGGTGCTGTCGTCGGACGTCATCTCCTCCTCGGCCTACGCCACCGAGCAGATCCTGCTGCCCCTCGTCAAGGTGGCGGGCGTGGCCGCCTTCACCCTGGTGGTGCCCATCAGCGTGGCCGTGGTGATGGTGCTCTTCTTCGTCACGGCGTCGTACCTGGAGGTCGTGAAGGTCTACACCAAGGCGGGCGGCGCCTACGTCGTGTCGCGCGAGAACTTCGGCCTCAACGTCGCCCAGGTCGCCGCGGTGGCGCTGCTCATCGACTACACCCTCACCGTGGCCGTGTCGGTGGCCGCGGGCGTGGCCGCGCTGACGTCGGTCTACCCCAACCTGGCTCCGGCCACGCGCTGGATCGCCGTCGGCTTCGTGCTCGTCATCGCCTACGGGAACCTCCGGGGCATCCGGGAGGCGGGCCGCACCTTCGCCGTGCCCACCTACTTCTTCATCGCCAACATGGCCCTGCTCATCGGCGTGGGCGCCGTGAAGGCGGTGCTCGGCGACCTGCACGCCCACGGGCTGCACCACGCCGGGGCGGTGTCGACCGGGACGCCCGGGCGCGGCCTGTTGGTGGGGGCGTCGCTGTTCGTGGTCATGAAGGCGTTCGCCTCCGGGGGGTCGGCGCTCACGGGGACCGAGGCCATCTCCAACGGCGTGAGCGTCTTCCGCGTGCCGGAGGCGCGCAACGCCCGCATCACGCTGGTGCTCATGAGCCTCATCCTGTCGTCGTTGGTGCTCGGCGTCGCCGCGCTGTCCGCCATCGTCCACCCCGTGCCCTACGTGGAGGGCACGCCCACGGTGGTGGCCCAGGTGGCCAAGTACGTCTACGGCCCGGGCGCCCTCGCCCACGCCCTGTACGTGTCGCTCCAGGCCGGGACCATGTTCATCCTCGTGCTGGCGGCCAACACCAGCTTCACGGGGTTCCCCTTCCTGGCCAGCTTCGCCGCCGAGGACTCGTACCTGCCCCGCCAGCTCACCCGGCGCGGGCACCGGCTGGTGTTCTCCACGGGGATCGTGGTCCTCACCGTGGCGTCCATCGCGTTGCTCCTCGTCACCGGGGCGCACGTGGACAGCCTCATCCCGCTCTATGCCGTCGGCGTGTTCACGGGGTTCACCATGGCGGGGGCCGGCATGGTGAAGCACCACCTCGCCCACCGCGAGCCCCATTGGCGGCGGCGCACCGTCGTCAACGGGACGGCCGCCGTCCTGTCGCTGGTGGTGGACGTCATCATCGCGGCGGCCAAGTTCACCGAAGGCGCCTGGGTCGTGGTGGTGCTGCTCCCCCTGGGGGTGGCCGTGCTCATGCGCCTGCACCGCCAGTACGCGCAGGAGGACTCGCAGCTCGAAGCGGGCGCCTCGGAGGCGTGCGAGGTGCCGGTCCTGCGCCGGCACATGGTCGTGGTGCTGGTCGACCGCATGGACCTGGCCACGGCGCGGGCCGTGCAGTACGCCCGGACGCTGTCGCCCGACAACCTGCGGGCCGTGCACTTCGCCATCGACCCCCTCGAGGCGGCCGCCCTGGAGCGCGACTGGAGCCGGCTGGGGCTGTCGCGCCTGCCCCTCGACATCATCGACTGCCCCGACCGCCGCCTGGCACGCGCCGCCCTCGAGCTCGCCGCCGAGACCACGCGCGAGGGCGACACCGAGCTCACGGTGCTCTTGCCCCGGCGGGGGTTCGCGGCGGGGTGGCGCCGGCTGCTGCACGACCGCAGCGCGGACCGCATCGCCGCGGCCGTCGGCCAGCTCCCCCACGTGAACGCCACCATCGTCCCCTTCCAGCTCTCCAAGAAGGCCCGCGCCGGGGGGCCGGCCGCCCGGGGCGGCCCCCGCCCCCCCGGCCCCCCCGCCCGGCCGGGGGGCCGGGCCGGTCCCGCGGTGGCGGGCACGAGCCCCATCGGCGAGGCGCAGTGGCGCCAGCGGGTGCGGGTGGCGGGGCGCATCAAGTCGGTGCGCGTCCCCACCGGCGGGGCCACCGCCAACCTCGAGTGCACCCTCGTCGACCCGACGGGGGCCGTCCTCCTCGTGTTCCAGGGGCGGCGACGCATCCCCGGGATCCAGCAGGGCGCCCGGCTGGTGGCCCAGGGCATGGTGGGCGCCTGGGAGGGGAGGCTGGCCATCTTGAACCCCGACTACGAGCTCATCGCCGGACCCGAGACCACGCCCGTCGACCTCGGCGTCTGAGGTGGTGGACCCCGTGCGGGCCCTCGGCATCCTTGCCGCTGCTCGGCCCCAGTCGGTATCGTCGGCCCCCGTTCTTGGGGGGAGCCTCCCGCGGGGGACGGCACCCGACCCCGGGTCCGTTCACTCGACCGCACCCGAGACCCCGCCTGGCCGGGCCTCGGCACAGGGCCTCGGCCCACCGGAAGGAGCACCACAGCCATGACCCACTTCCTGGCCGCCGGCGAGGGGGGTTACCAGAATTTCGTCCTGTCCGGCGCGGAGAAGACGTGGCTGGTCATCGTGCTCGCCGCCGCGGTGTTCGGCCTGGTCGTCGGGATCAGCCTCATGCGGGGGGTCCTGCGCGCCGACCAGGGCACCGCCAAGATGCGCGAGATCGCCGCGGCCATCCAGGAAGGGGCGGTGGCCTTCCTGCGCCGCCAGTTCCGCGCCATCGGCATGGTGCTCGTTCCCCTGGCGGTGCTCATCTTCTTCACGGCCACCAAGGTGACCCGCCCCGACCACTCCACGGCCCTGTCGTTCGGCGCGGCGGGGGGCTTCCGGGTGCTGTGCTTCTTGTTCGGCGCGGCCTGCTCGGGCCTCACGGGGTTCATCGGCATGAGCCTGGCGGTGCGGGGGAACGTGCGCACCGCGGCGGCGGCGCGCGACGGCAAGCTCGCTGGCGCCCTGCGTGTGGCCTTCCGCACGGGGGCCATCACCGGGATGCTGTGCGTCGGCCTCGGGCTCCTCGGCGCCACGGTCATCGTCTTCACCTTCCAGAACACGGCCACGGCCGTGCTGGTCGGCTTCGGCTTCGGCGCCTCGCTGCTGGCGCTGTTCATGCGGGTGGGCGGGGGCATCTTCACCAAGGCCGCCGACGTGGGCGCCGACCTCGTGGGCAAAGTCGAGGCCGGGATCCCCGAGGACGACCCCCGCAACGCGGCGACCATCGCCGACAACGTGGGGGACAACGTGGGCGACTGCGCGGGGATGGCCGCCGACCTCTTCGAGTCCTACGTCATCACCATCGTGGCCGCCATCATCCTGGGCTTCTCGGCGTTCCGCTCCCTGGGCGGGTCGTTGAGCGCCCATTCGGCGCGGGCCGTGGTCTTCCCGCTCATCGTGCCCGCCTTCGGCATCCTGGCCTCGGCGGTGGGCGTGTTCGTGGTGCGGGCCCGCCAGCGCGACCGCAACGCCATGGCGCCCATCAACCGCGGCTTCTGGAGCGCGGCCGTGCTCACCATCCTCAGCGCCGGCCTGGTGGCCGGCCTGTACCTGCACTACATGAAGGCCTTCTACGCCGTGCTCACGGGCGTGGTGCTCGTGCTGGTGGCCAGCCAGATCACGGAGCACTTCACGTCCACCGAGCGCAACCCCGTGCACGAGATCGCCGAGTCGGCCCGCACGGGGCCGGCCACCACCACGTTGGCCGGCATCGCCATCGGGCTCGAGTCCACGGTGTGGGCCATCATCGCCATCGCCGTCGCCATCGCCGTCTCGGTGGGGCTGGCCCACGGCAACATCGAGCTCACGCTGTACCTCGTGTCGCTGACGGGCATCGGCATGCTGTCCACGGCCGGCATGGTCGTGTCCGAGGACAGCTTCGGGCCGGTGTCGGACAACGCGGCGGGCGTGGCCGAGATGTCGGGTGAGTTCACCGGGGAGGCCGAGCGCGTCATGGTGAGCCTCGACGCCGTGGGCAACACCACCAAGGCCATCACCAAGGGTGTGGCCATCGGCTCGGCCGTCATCGCCTCGGTGTCGCTGTTCGGCTCCTTCGTCGAGACCATCGCATCACAGCTCGGGAAGCACCCCAGCCCGTCGCAGCTCTTCAGCGAGTCGTACACGCAGATCAACCTGGCCAACCCCACGATCTTCATCGGGCTGCTCATCGGGGGCTCGGTGGCCTTCTTGTTCTCGTCGCTCGCCATCCGGGCCGTGGGGCGCTCGGCGGGGACGGTGGTGCACGAGGTGCGCCGCCAGTTCCGCGAGCACCCGGGCATCATGGACTACACCGAGAAGCCGCAGTACGGCCGGGTGATCTCCATCTGCACCGCCGCCGCCCAGCGCGAGCTGGTCACGCCGGCCCTGCTGGCCGTGCTCACGCCCGTGATCGTGGGCTTCGGCATCAACTACTTCGCGTTGGGCGCCTTCCTGGCGGCGGCCATCCTCACCGGGCAGCTCATGGCCAACTTCCTGTCGAACTCCGGCGGGGCGTGGGACAACGCCAAGAAGTACATCGAGGACGGCCACGAGGGGGGCAAGGGGTCCGAGGCCCACAAGGCGGCCGTCATCGGCGACACCGTGGGCGACCCCTTCAAGGACACCGCGGGGCCGGCGCTCAACCCGCTCATCAAGGTCATGAACCTGGTGTCGCTGCTCATCCTGCCGGCGGTCATCACCATGCGGCACCACACCGGGGCGCGCCTGGGCATCGCGGGGGGTGCCCTGGTGGTCCTGCTCGTGGCCATCGGGTTCTCCAAGCGCAAGTCCGAGGGCTTCGGCGCCGAGGAGGAGGCCGCCCCCGAGGAGGCCGCCGCCCCCGCCCGACCCGCCGCCGTGGAGGCCTGACCGAGGGAGGCGCTGCGCCGCCCGGCACGGGCGAAACCGCTGGACAGGGCCACCGGGGGCCGCCCGGACCGGGGCCCCGGTTGACACCAGCGATCGCCGCCCCCCACGCTCATCGACGACCATGCCCGCCACCACCCGTTCCCGATCCACCCGAGCCCGCGGCGCGGGCAAGCCGCTGGTCATCGTGGAGTCGCCCGCCAAGGCGCGCACGATCGCGGCCCTGCTGGGCGGCGACTTCGTGGTGGAGTCGTCGGTGGGCCACATCCGCGACCTGCCCCGGCGAGCCGACGAGGTGCCCGCCGCCTTCAAGGGCGAGGGCTGGGCCCGCCTCGGCGTGGACGTCGACAACGGCTTCAAGCCCCTCTACGTGGTGGCCCCCGAGAAGAAGTCCGTGGTCACCAAGCTGAAGTCCCTGCTGCAGGAGGCGAGCGAGGTCTACCTCGCCACGGACGAGGACCGCGAGGGTGAGTCGATCGCCTGGCACCTCACCGAGGTGCTCTCGCCGCGCGTGCCGGTGAAGCGCATGGTCTTCCACGAGATCACGGCGGCGGCCCTCCAACGGGCGGTGGAGGAGTGGCGCGACCTCGACCGCCGCCTGGTCGACGCCCAGGAGGCGCGCCGCATCCTCGACCGCCTGTACGGCTACGAGGTGTCCCCCGTGCTGTGGAAGAAGGTCATGCCCCGGCTGTCGGCGGGCCGGGTCCAGAGCGTGGCCACCCGCATGATCGTGGAGCGCGAGCGGGCCCGCATGCGCTTCCGCGCCGCCTCCTGGTGGGACGTGGAGGGCCAGTTCGAGGCGGACGGCCAGGGATTCGGCGCCACGCTGGTGGCGGTGGGGGGCTCGGCCGTGGCCACGGGGCGCGACTTCGACGAGACGGGCGGGCTCAGCCGTCCCGACGCCGTGCTCCTGGGGGAGGCCGACGCCACCCGGCTGGCGCAGGGCCTGGCCGGCCAGCCCTTCACGGTGCGGTCGGTGTCGGAGAAGCCCTACCGCCGGTCGCCGGCGCCGCCCTTCATGACCTCCACCCTCCAGCAGGAGGCCAGCCGCAAGCTCCGGTTCGGGGCGCAGCGCACCATGCAGGTGGCCCAGCGCCTCTACGAGCAGGGCTGGATCACCTACATGCGCACCGACTCCACCACGTTGTCGGACGAGGCCCTGGGGGCGGCACGCACCCAGGCCTCCGCCCTGTACGGGGCGGAGTACGTCCCCGCCGCGCCGCGTCGCTACGAGCGCAAGGTGAAGAACGCCCAGGAGGCCCACGAGGCCATCCGGCCCGCGGGGGAGACGTTCCGGACGCCCGACGAGGCCGGCGCCGCCCTGCACGGCGACATGCTGCGCCTCTACGACCTCATCTGGAAGCGCACGGTGGCCTCGCAGATGGCCGACGCCACCGGCACGAGCGCCCAGGTCCGCCTGGTGGCGACCCCGGCCGGAGGCCCGGCGGCCGACGAGGCGGAGTTCGCGGCCTCGGGGACGGTGATCGCCTTCCCCGGCTTCCTGCGCGCCTACGTCGAGGGCTCCGACGACCCCGAGGCCGAGCTGGCCGAGCGCGAGGTGCAGCTCCCCGCGCTGGCCGAGGGGGACGCCGTCTCGGCCAGCGCGCTCACGCCCCGCGACCACACCACCCAGCCCCCGGCCCGCTACACCGAGGCGTCGCTGGTGAAGGCGCTCGAGGAGCTGGGGGTGGGGCGGCCCTCCACCTACGCCAGCATCCTCGGCACCATCCAGAACCGCGGCTACGTGTGGAAGAAGGGGACGGCCCTGGTGCCGTCGTTCACGGCCTTCGCCGTCGTGGGCCTGCTCGAGCGCTACTTCGGCTCCCTCGTCGACTACGGCTTCACGGCGGCCATGGAGGACGACCTCGACGACATCGCCTCGGGCAGCCAGGAGGTGCTGCCCTGGCTGACGCGCTTCTACTTCGGCGGCGAGCCCGGGGGGGGCGGCGCCCTGGCCAACGGCGGGGGTGGCGGCAACGGGCACGGCGCCGGCGCGCCGGCCGCGGTGGCCGGGCGCGACGGCACGCGCGGCCTCAAGGAGGAGGTGGCCTCGCACCTGGGTGAGATCGACGCCCGCGAGGTCAACTCCATCCCCATCGGCGTGGGCGACGACGGCCTGCCCCTGGTCGTGCGGGTGGGGCGCTACGGCCCGTACCTCCAGCGCGGCGAGGAGCGCGCCTCGATCCCCGACGACCTGCCCCCCGACGAGCTGACCGTGGCGCGCGCCGAGGAGCTGCTGGCCGCCCCCTCCGGCGACCGGGAGCTGGGCGCCGATCCCGGCACGGGGCTGGTGGTGTCGGTGCGCTCGGGGCGCTTCGGCCCCTACGTCCAGCTCGGCGAGGCCACCGAGGGCGGCGAGCGTCCCCGCACGGCGTCGCTGTTCCGCTCCATGAGCCCCGAGACCCTCACCCTGGAGCAGGCCCTCGAGTTGCTGCGCCTGCCCCGCACGGTGGGGACGGACCCCGCCAGCGGCGAGGAGATCCAGGCGCTCAACGGCCGCTTCGGCCCGTACCTCAAGAAGGGCGCCGACACCCGCAGCCTCGAGTCCGAGGAGCAGCTGCTCTCGGTCACGTTGGAGGAGGCCCTGGCGCTGTTCGCCCAGCCCAAGACGCGCCGGGGCCGGGCGGCCGCCGCGCCCCTGCGCGAGCTGGGCGACGACCCCGAGACGGGGCAGCCCGTCGTGGTGCGCTCGGGCCGCTTCGGGCCCTACGTGACCGACGGCACCACCAACGCGTCGCTGCGCAAGGGCGACGAGCCCGAGACGATCACCATCGAGCGGGCCGCCGAGCTCCTCGCCGACCGGCGGGCGGCGGGGCCGCCGGCCAAGCGGGCCCGGGTGGCCAAGAAGGCCGCCAAGAAGGCGACCGCCAAGAAGGCCACCGCCAAGAAGGCGACCGCCAAGAAGGCGACCGCACAGAAGGCCGGGACCAAGAAGGCAACCGCCAAGAAGGCGACCGCCAAGAAGGCGGCGGCCACGATGGCCGGGACCGCCGCCCCCGCCCCCGCCGGCGACGACGTCGACGGGGACGCCTGAGCCCGGGTGGCTGCGCCCGGCCGCCTGATCGCCCTCGAAGGCGTGGACGGCTGCGGGAAGTCGACGCACGCCCACGGGCTGGCCGACGCGCTGGGAGCACTGTGCACGGCGGAGCCCGGTGCCACCGCGCTGGGTGCGCGCCTGCGGGCCCTGGTCCTCGACCCCGAGCTGCCGGCCATCTCGCCGCGGGCCGAAGCGCTGCTCATGGCGGCCGACCGCGCCGAGCACGTGGCCGAGGTCGTGTCTCCCGCCCTCGACGCCGGGCGCTGGGTGGTGGCCGACCGGTTCTCGGCCTCGACGCTCGCCTACCAGGGGTACGGACGCCGCCTGGACCTCACCGTGCTGGGCGCCCTGGTGGCCTGGGCCGCGGCGGGCGTCACCCCCGACCTCACGGTGTTGCTCGACGTGCCCCTCGACGTGGCACGTCGGCGGCTCGGGGCGCAACGCGCCGACCGGCTCGAGGGCCTCGGCGCCGACTTCCACGAGCGCGTGCGCGCCGGGTACCTCGAGATGGCCGCGGCCGACCCCGCCTGGGTGGTGGTGGACGGCACCGGGGACGAGGGAGATGTCGCCGCCCTCGTGCTGGCGGCCGTGACCGAACGGCTGGGCACCCCGTCGGGGGCGTCGTGAGCCCGGGCGCCCCGGCCGCCACCCCGGCGGGCCTGGGTCACGACGAGGGCGACGACGGCCTGCCGTCGCCCGCGCTGTTCGCGGGCGTCGTGGGCCAGCCCGACGCGCTGTCCCAGCTGCGCGCCGCGGCGCGCCGCCCCGTGCACGCCTATCTCGTGGTGGGCACGCCCGGGTTGGGGCAGCAGCCGCTCGTGCGCGGCTTCGCCGCGGCCCTGCTGTGCCCCGACGGCGGGTGCGGGCACTGCTCGGTGTGCCGGCGCGCGCTGGCGGGGGTGCACCCCGACCTGGTCGAGGTGGAGCGCTCGGGCGCCTTCGTGACCGTGGACGACGCCCGGCGGGTGGTGCGCCTGGCGCAGCGCCGTCCCCTCGAGGGCCACAGACAGGTCATCGCCGTGTGGGACATCCACCTGGCCCGGTTGGCGGCGCCCGTCCTCCTCAAGACGCTCGAGGAGCCCGCCGGGCAGACCGTGTTCGTGTTGCTGGCGGACGCCGTCCCCGCCGAGCTGGCCACGGTGGCCAGCCGTTGTGTCACGGTGGCGCTGCGCCCCGTGCCCGCCCCGCAGCTGGCCGAGCGCCTGCGGGCCGAGGGTGTGGCCGGCGACGACGCCCCGGAGCTGGCCGAGGCGGCGCGCGGCAGCATCGAGCGCGCCCGGCTCCTCGCCGCCGACGCCGGCTTGGCGGCCCGGCGCGCGCTGTGGCGGTCCGTCCCGTCGCGCCTCGACGGCACGGGCGCCTCAGCGGCGTCACTGGCGGGGGAGCTGCTGGCCTCGGCCGAGGACGCCGTGGAGCCCCTGCGGGCGCGCCACCGGACCGAGGTCGAGGGCCTCGAAGCCGCCGCCGAGCAGCGCGGCGAACGCACCGTCACCGGCCGCAAGGAGATCGAGGACCGCCACCACCGTGAGGAGCGCCGGTGGCGCACCGACGAGCTCCGCGCCGGGCTGGCCGTGCTGGCCGCCGCCTATCGGGACCGCATGCTGGCGTCCGCCACCGCCGAGGCGTCGGAGCAGCCGGCGCGGGCCGAGGCCCGGGTGGCGGCGCTGGCCGGGGCCGTGGAGGCCGTCGAGCAGGCGGCGGCGGAGCTGGTGCGCAACCCCAACGAGACCCTGCTGCTCGAAGCCATGCTCGTCCGGTTGTCGGCCGTGGCCGGCTGACACGGTGGGGGCGCGCCGAGCTGCTGAGCCCCGATGGGCGTCAGGTAGCGTGACCGTTCGCATCGCCTGGGTAGCTCAGCCGGTAGAGCAGCGCACTCGTAATGCGCAGGTCAGGGGTTCGAGTCCCCTCCCAGGCTCGTCCGCCCACCCTGGCGCGCGGCGTGTCCCGACCGCTCGGCGCCCGCGGCGTGCCGCGCGGGCCGGGATTTTCCCCGAGGACCACAAGACGCGTGGCGCTGCCCGGTACTGGCATGGTGAAGAGGGAGATCCGCCAGTCGAGGTCGCAGTGACCGGTTCGTATTCCTACGCAACGGCGCCCCGCAGACGCCGTCCCGCCGCCATCGTGGTGGGAGTGATCCTCGGTGCCATGGTGCTGCTCACCGCCGTGGGCCTGGCCCGGGCCGGCGGCTGGGGGTCCGTGGCGGGCGCGTCGTTCCAGACCAAGGCGTCCTGGCACGCCGTGCAGGCCTCGGTGTGGCAGGGCCTGCACATCGGCGTCCTGGCCCCGTGGTACTGGGCCTTCGTGGGTGTGCTCACGGTGCTGCAGTGGGTGTGGCCCGCACGACGCGACGAGCGGCGCCTGTCGGTCGAGATGGCGGTGGACGCCGTGTGGTTCGTCATGGGCAACGTCATGCAGCTGACCGTGGTGGCCGTGGCCCTGGGGTCGGTCACCGTCGCCTACGCCGAGGTGTTCGGTGGCTGGTCGCTCCACCTCCAGGACGAGCTGGGCACCTGGGGACTGGCGGTGTTCGCCTTCGTGCTCGCCGATGCGCTCGCCTGGTACTCCCACTGGTGCCACCACAAGGTCGCCACGCTGTGGCGCTTCCACGCCGTGCACCACTCCCAGCAGCGGCTCAACGCGCTGTCGGACAACCGGACGCACGTCGGAGAGGTGATCGCCGCGGCGCTCATCGTCTTCCTGCCCTCGCAGGTGCTCGGCCTGGATTCGGGGATGGCCATGGGGCTGGCCTTCGTGGGGCTCTACTACTCGGCCATGCTGCACTCCAACATCCGCACCAACCTCGGGCCCCTCAGGTACGTCTTCCTGGGCCCGCAGCCCCACCGGATCCACCATGCGGTGGAGCCCCGCTATTTCGACCACAACTTCGGCACGGTCTTCCCGTGGTGGGACTTCATGGCCGGGACCTACTACTGGGGCGTCGACGAGTACCCGGCCACCGGCATCACCGACCCCGATTTCCCGCTGCGCATCTACGGGGATCTCAACCCGTGGTGCTGGGTGGCCATCTTCCTCAAGCAGCTCGTCTACCCCTTCAAGAGCGCCTACCGGCTGTGGGTGTCGAGTCCCGGCGCCCACGCGTCGGGCGGGTCGCCCCAGGCTGGCGGGGCCCGGGCCGACGCGCTCGACCCCTCGCGGGGGGCGCCGCGGACGGCGGCGAGCGGGGCGGGTCGAACCTATGTCGTGGGCAGCTGGCCCACGCCCATGGCGGCGACGTGGAGCGCCCGGGGCTGCCGACGCCAGCTCCCCGCGGTGCGGGTGCAGGCGGTGGCGCCGTCGTGACGCCGGGGCGCCCCCGCTCTTCGGGGCGCCCCCTGTTCACGAAGCCGTTAGGAACGCTGAGCTTCCCCCGGGTCTGGCGGACTCCGATCCTGAGGCGGCGAGAGCCGCCTCTTGGGAGGATGTCCACATGCCCAGACCCCGTCCGCCGGAGTTCCGCCAGCGGGCTTGGAGCTCGCCAGGCTCCGGGAGAAGCCGGTCGCCAAGATCGCCGACGACCTCGGCATCGCCGAGTCCTGCCTGCGCAACTGGATGAAGCAGGCCGACATCGACGACGGCCGGCGCAACGGCCTGTCGAGCGACGAGCGGGCCGAGCTCGTGGAGCTGCGCCGGGACCTGCGCACCGCCAAGATGGAGATCGAGATCTTGAAACGTGCCGCCGCGTACTTCGCCAAGGAGAGCTCGCCGGGCCCAAAATGACGCCTTCATCGCCCGGACCTGCACGGACCTGCCCGTGTCGGTCTGCAGTCGGGTCATGGAGGTGTCCTCCTCGGGCTTCTATGCCTGGCAGGCGAACCCGGTCAGCGGCAAGGACATCGCCGACGCCTACCTGACCAACACCATCGTCGACATCCACCGCATGAGCCGGCGCTCCTATGGCTCGCCGCGGGTCCATGCCGAGCTGCGCTTGGACCCTCAAGCTGCCCATCGGCTATCCGTCCGACCCCCAGCAGATCGGCGCCGACCGCCACCTCATCGCCGACTACGCCCGGCCCGGGCAGATCCTCGAGTTCGACCGGGAAGGGCACATCCTGTTCCGGTACGCGGTGGCCGGCCGGACCCGGCATGCTCGACCACCCGTCGCTGGCCGAACTGCTCCCGAGCGGGGCGATCATGGTCAACGACGACTACCGCACCCGGATGGTCGCCATCGACCCCCGCACCGATGCCCTGGTGTGGCAGTACGGGGTCAACGACGAGGCGGGTGCTTCCACGGGCATGTCGGACACGCCCGACGGCTTCGACCAGCTGGCGCCGGACGGCTCGACGCCCACCCACCGCGCCACCGGCTGACGGTCCCCGCCCCGCGCCGTTGTCCGGGAGTTGATCTTCGCTTGGATGTCCGGTGAGCCGTGGCGCCCACCATGGAGCGCACGCACGCCACCAGCACCCGGCTGTGCCAAGGCGGCGCGCGGCGAGGGGTCAGGGGGTCCGCGATGAGCATCACCGTGCCGGTCGGCGTGCGCGGCCAGGGTCCCGACCCCGCCCCCCGCCCAACCGACCTCGCCCCTGCCGTGGTGTACCTCGCCGCCGCCCAGGGCACCTACGGCACCACCCGCTACCGGGAGGCCCTGCGCCAGGTGACCGGGGTGTGGCCCCGGGCGGTCCTCATGGACGCCGACACCTGTGGGTTCGCGTCCCGCGCCGACTGGAACCTGCGGTGGCCCTTCATCTGCGACGGCATCGACTGCATGGTGGTGCTGACCGAGACGGACGGAACCGTCAGCCAGGAGACGTGGCTCGAGCTGCGCGACGCCACCGACGCCGCCCTGCCCTGCTGGTTCGTGTCCACCGGCGGTGCCCTGGTGCACGCGCGCTCGGTGCGCATCCGACTCCACGGCGCCGGCGTGCGCACCGCCCGCCGCTGGGCGCTGGCCGAGATGCTGCCGGCGCCCTGAGCAGGCGCGTCCACCAGCACCACACCCGATGACTATGGTGCAGACCCATGGCCGACCGCGGTCGTTTCACGGAGCTCGCCATGCCGCACATGCAGGCGCTGTACACCGCCGCGCTGCGCATGACCCGGAACCCCGCCGACGCCGAGGACCTCGTGCAGGAGACCTTCTTGAAGGCCTACCGGGCCTTCGACCGCTACGAGGACGGCACCAACCTGCGGGCCTGGTTGTACAAGATCCTCACCAACACGTTCATCAACAGCTACCGGGCCGCCAAGCGCCGTCCCGAGAAGGCCGACGTCGAGGACGTCGAGGACCTCTACCTCTACCGCCGCCTGGGTGAGCTGCGGGGGGACGAGGGCCGCTCGGCCGAGGACGAGGTCTTCGACCGCTTCACCGACGACGAGGTCAAGCTGGCCATCGAGTCCCTCCCCGAGGCCTTCCGCATCGCCGTGCTCCTGGCCGACGTGGAGGGCTTCTCCTACAAGGAGATCGCCGACATCACCGAGGTGCCCATCGGGACCGTCATGAGCCGGATCCACCGGGGAAGAAAAGCGCTCCAAAAGGCGTTGCTGGACTTTGCAGTGCAACGGGGCCTCGTCGCGTCGACCGAGGCCGGGCATTAGCCTCGGGCGTGATGGGAGGACGCGAGATGGGGTCGGGCGAGTCCGGCTTCGACTGCAACGAGACGATCGAGCGGCTCTACCACTACCTCGACGGCGAGCTCACCGACGAGCGCCGGCGTGAGATCAAGCATCATCTCGACGAGTGCTCCCCGTGCCTCGACGCCTTCGACTTCGAGGCCGACCTCCGGGTCGTGATCGCCAACCGCTGCAAGGACCACGTCCCCGACGCGTTGCGCAAGCGGGTCCACGACGCCCTGGTCGAGGAGGAGCGCCGCCACGCCGGCGGCTAGGTCCGAGCCCTCGGTCCGCCTCGCCCGTCTCTCCCTCCGCCGGCCGCTCCCGGCGCGCCCCCGGCGTCGTCGCGGCCCGGGCGTCCGCCGATTCACAACGGTCGGACAACGCTCGCCCCGCTCCTCACGACGGGCATCCCCCGCGTCGATAGGAAGCCCAGGCACAACCACCGGCGGGAGGTTGACGGGGGCATGGAAGACCGCACAGAGCGTGGGGACCACTCCATCGGGGCCACGGGGTTCGGCGGGCACGGTCGTCCGTCGCGGACCTTCGCGTCGGGGCGGGTGTGTGCCGAGCCGGGATGCGGGACCCGGCTCTCGATCTACAACGACGACGAGTACTGCTGCCTGCACGTGAGCCCCAGCACCCCTCGCCTCCGGGGCAAGAAGATCGCCTGATCGCCCTGGTCGCCCGGCCCCGCCGGGTGGGGGACCGGGCGCGCCCGGCGGCCCCGTCCCTACACTGGGCGCCGTGACCAGCCCTGTCTCGTGGGAGGACGCCCAGCGCGTCGCCGTCTGGGTGGGCTCGCGGGGGTCGCTGCTGGGGCCGCCCGCACCGCCGCTCGACCCGGCCACGGCGGCGCAGCTCGAGGCTGATTTCTCCGAGGCCACGGTGCGCGCCGAGGAGATGGTCGTGGCCGCCACCGGCCTGCGGCCCGCCACGGGCACGGCCGGGGCCACCGTCGTCGACCGGGCCGGGTGGGTGCGGTCCAACCTGTCGTCGTTCCGGCGTCTGCTCGAGCCCGCCCTCGAGCAGCTCGACTCCCCCGCCCTGCGGGGGCCGCTGGCGGGCGCCGCCCGCCGCGCCACCGGGGCCCAGCTCGGGCTGGTCCTGGGGTGGATGGCCACCCGCGTCCTCGGGCAGTACGACCTGCTCCTGGCCGAGGGGGAGGGGACGGGGGGGCGGGTGTCCTACGTGGGCCCCAACATCGTCGCCCTCGAGCGCCGCCACGGGTTCCCCGCCCGCCAGTTCCGCCTGTGGATCGCCCTGCACGAGGTCACGCACCGCTGCCAGTTCACCGGGGTCCCCTGGCTGCGCGGCCACTTCCTGTCGATGGTGGAGGAGGCGATGTCGGGCATGGCGCCGGACCCCCGCCGGTTCGCCGAAGCGCTGCGGCGGGCCGCCGCCGCGGTGCGCGCCGGGCAGAACCCCCTGCAGGAGGCGGGGATGCTGGGGCTGGTGGCGCCGCCCGAGCAGCTGGCCGTCATCGGGCGCATCCAGGCCATGATGAGCTTCCTGGAGGGCCACGGCGACATCACCATGGACCGCGCCGGTGCCGACGCCGTCCCCGACGCCGCCTGGTTCTCCCGTGTGCTGCGCGAGCGCCGGCGCCGGGCCAGCCTGCCGGCCCGCCTGCTCCAGCAGCTGGTGGGGCTGGAGGCCAAACTGCGCCAGTACGAGCAAGGGGAGCGCTTCATCCGCGCCGTCGAGGCCACCGGCGGGCCCGAGCTGCTCGGCCGGGTGTGGGAGGGCCCCGAGATGCTCCCCACCATGGACGAGATCCGCCACCCCGAGGCCTGGGTGACGCGGGCCGGTCCCGCCCGGCTGGCCACGGGTTGATGGTGCCCGGCGCGCCGGAGGGCCTGGTCCGCCGGTGCACGTTCCCCCCGCCGGGCACGGCGCTCGTCTGCGCGGTGTCGGGGGGTGCGGACTCACTGGCCCTGCTCGTGCTGGCCGCCGAGGCCCGGTGCGCGGTCACCGCCGTGCACGTCGACCACGGCCTGCGGCCGGGGTCGGCCGCCGAGGCCGACGTGGTGGCGGCCGTCGCCGCCCGGGTGGGCGCCGGCTTCGCCGCCACCCGGGTGGACGTGGCCGAGGGGCCCAACCTCGAGGCCCGGGCCCGCCAGGCCCGGCGCCAGGCCCTGGGGCCGGGGGCGGCCACCGGCCACACCATGGACGACCAGGCCGAGACGGTCCTCGTCAACCTGCTGCGGGGGGCGGGCGTGGACGGCCTGGCCGGCATGCGCCCGGGGCCGGCCCACCCCATCCTGGCCCTGCGGCGGGCCGAGACCCGGGCCCTGTGCGCCGCCCGGGGGCTGCGCCCCGTGGAGGACCCCTCCAACGCCGACCCCCGCTTCGTGCGCAACCGCGTCCGTCACGAGCTGCTCCCGCTGGCCTCGGCCATCGCCGGGCGCGATCTCGTGCCCGTGCTCGCCCGTCAGGCCGCCCTGCTGGCCGACGAGGCCGACCTCCTCGAATCCCTGGCCCTC
>Ga0335081_10006658_pt1 | contig 18416 bp, 13 predicted proteins | sample Lox_Sample_35_FD_206713 | JGI IMG/M metagenome (GOLD analysis project Ga0335081, IMG submission 206713) | Soil microbial communities from Loxahatchee National Wildlife Refuge, Florida, United States - Lox_Sample_3.5 | ecosystem: Environmental > Terrestrial > Soil > Wetlands | place: USA...
GCGCGGGTTGGCGAAAGCATGCTCGGAGAGCTGGGTCTTGGTCAGAATCCGAAAGAGCGAGGATTTGCCCACCTGAGGCAGGCCAATGATGCCGGTTTTCATAAGAAAAGCTTCTAGCTACTAGCTCCTAGCTTTTAGCAAGGGATGAAGCGAACAGACGATGATAGCAGGAGAATCCCGAAGCTTTTAGCTGTTGGCTCTTAGCTTTTAGCGAGCCGTGAAGCGAACAGAAGATGATAGCAGGAGATAATCCAAGCTCTTAGCTGTTAGCTCTTGGCTTTTCGGCAGCGTTCACAAGGGGACGTGCAACCGGACGGCTACACAGTAGATAAAAACGGCGTCCCGTGATTCGAACATCACTTCATCTGCTGGGATGTCAAATACGCGACGATGAGCGCGAGTAGGAAGACGCTGCCCTCCAACCTCGTCGACCAGACGTGCAGGGCACTGAACTCGATGCGCTGTGGATTATCGACGGGAACGTTGTCGATCTCTCCGACCGCGGTGCGAATGGCGTGCATCTTCGAAGAGATGCCGAACTGCGAGACGCAGGTGAGGACAAGCATGAAGAAAATCAGAATGTGCCGTGCGGCGAGGGGGTGGGCGTTGCCCGTATTCATACGTGCATAGATCAGGGATGTAATGAGAAAGACGATTCCGGAAATGATGCCGATCCAATGCAGGGCACCCAGGGAGCGCGCGACGACGGCCCCAGCCATGTGGCGCGTGGGAAGAACAGCAAATGCCGTAGGCGCAACGACGAAGGAAAAGAAGATCAGGCCGCCCAGCCAGCAGACGAGTGACAGCAGCATGAGGTAGCGAAGAATGGCCATGGGGAAGATTATATCCAGCGCCGAGTTGCGAGTCCCGAGTACCGAGTTGCGAGTCCCGAGTTGTCCCGAGTTTTAGTTCCCAGTTCTCGGTTCCCAAATTTCGGTAGATGCGATTGTTCGTCCTGGATTTTTACCACCAAGCGAGAATTTAGACTTTTCTGAGAGCTGAGAGCTGAGAACCAGGAACTGAGAACTCGGTACTCGGTACTGGGTACTGCTTCTACACCGGCACGCGGACGGAATCCACAATCTCGCGGATGATCTGGTCGGCCTGGTCTGACTTTTTCATCGTGGACGCGTACAGCGCGTTGACCACGACGCGGTGCCCGAACACCGGAATCACCAGAGGTTTGAAGTCTTCGGGAGTGCAGAAGGTGCGGCCCTCGAGAAACGCCATGGCCTGGGCCGCGCGGTAAAGCATCTGCGAACCGCGAGGCGAAACGCCAAGGGAAAGGTGCTCCGATTCGCGCGTCTTGCGAACAATCTGCAAGGTGTAATTGACCAGCGACTCATCGACGCGGATGTGAGTGACGGCTTTCTGCATTTCGAGCACATCCGCTCCGGTGAGCACCGGCCGCATATCTTCGAGACGCGCCGCGCCGGCTTCGGAGCGCAGAATTTCCCGCTCGGCGTCGCCGTCCGGGTAGCCCATCTGCACCCGCATCAGAAAGCGATCGAGCTGCGATTCGGGCAGAGGATAGGTGCCGTGGTGCTCCACGGGATTCTGCGTCGCGATGACAAGGAACGGCTGGGGCAGAAGGTGCGAGTGCGCGTCCACTGTGACCTGGCCTTCGTTCATGGCCTCGAGCAGCGCGGATTGCGTTTTGGGCGTGGTGCGATTGATCTCGTCGGCGAGCAGCACGTTGGTAAAAACCGGCCCACGCTTGAATTCGAATTGCTGCTCGATGGCGGAGTAGATCGAGATGCCCAGGACGTCGGAAGGCAGCATGTCGCTGGTGAATTGCACGCGCTGGAAGCTGCAATCGAGCGCGCGAGCAATGGCTTGGCCGAGGGTGGTTTTGCCCACGCCGGGGACGCCTTCGATCAGGAGATGTCCGCGGGCGAAGATGGAGACCAGAGCGAGGCGGAGGACATCGTCCTTGCCGCGAATGATTTTGCGCAGCGTGGATTCCAGTTGCGCGGCACGCGTGGACGCGGCAATGGCAGCCTCAGGGGACATCGGTCAAATTCTACTATGGGCTTGGATGCAGCCGCGGTGACGGGCGGACGGCGCTATTACCAACGTCACGGGCGGTTGGCGATCCGGCGACGAGCCGGTAAACAAAGGGTCTCTCGACTTTGCGGGTCATTCGCAAGCGAATGGCCCGGCTCCGCTCGAGATGACAGGCAAAATGACGAGGCGCACGCGAGCCGTTTCTTACTGCAAGAACTCTGCTGGCCGTCCCGTCAACCGCTCGATGCGTTTGGCGATCGGGGGATGGGTCGAAAACAGGTTGCCGAAGTTGACCCCCAACAGCGGCTGAATGATGAACAGGTGCGCCGTTGAGGGTGTGGCCATCATGGGAACGCGCCGCGAGTAGGCGTCGAGCTTCGAGAGCGCACTGGCAAGCGCATAGGGATTGCCGGTAAAACCCGCGCCGGTGTGGTCGGCCTCGTACTCGCGCGAGCGCGAGACTGCAAGCTGGATAAGCATGGCGGCAATCGGCGCGACGATCAGCATGAGCAACGCGCCCATGCCTCCTCCGCGACGCTCGTCCCGATCTCCCATGCCGCCGAAGAACATGCCAAAGCGCGCAAGATATGTGACCGCGCCGGCCAGGGTTGCAGCGATGGAGCTGATCAGGATGTCGCGATTGCGGACGTGGCCGAGTTCGTGCGCGAGGACGCCTTCGAGTTCCTCGTCGTTAAGCAGGCTCAGGATCCCCTGGGTGACAGCCACCGAGGCATGGTTCGGATTGCGCCCGGTTGCAAAGGCGTTGGGCGAGTCGGTAGGAATCACGTAGATCTTGGGCATGGGCAAGCCGATTTTTTGGGTCAGCCGCTCGACGACGTTGTATACGCGCGGGAGATCTTCGCGCGAGACGGGCTGCGCGCGGTACATCGCGAGGGCGATCTTGTCGGAGAAGAAATAGGAAACGAAGTTCATCACACCGGCGAAGACGAGCGCGATCAGCATGCCTCGCTGGCCGCCAAAGCCCTGGCCAATGAAGAGCAAGAGGAGCGTCATTACGGTGAGGAGAAGAGCGGTTTTGAATGTGTTAGCCATAAGTCGAAATCTGAGTGCTATTCACTCACATTGTATTTGATGTTGCACGGAGGTGAGGGATTCAGGATACGGGAGCGGCTTGAAGAGAGCGGTGCTCGTTCCAATGTGGGGAAACGCGCGCGCGATCCTTCGCTTCGCCGGAAGAACGGGCGCTCCGGATGACCCGTGCGGAGGGTGCTGTGCCGACAGTGGTAAACAAAGGGTCTCTCGACTTCATGGAATCATTCGCCAGCGAATGATTTCAGTGCGCTCGAGATGACAGGCCATTGGATGTGGCAGATAGCCCGAGATAACTGGGTTTCTGCGCAGCGGAATTGGGAGCCCCTGGCCGCTATGCCTTCTGCGTGGTCCGCTTGATGGCCCGCTCCAGCGTTTGATCGAGCGCCGCCTTCGCCTTCTCGTATTCGGCTTGCGAGATGCTGCCCTGCTTATGCTCGACTTCGAGCTGGAAAAGTTCCTCTTTCAGAGCCTCAAGAATCATGGAGGAGTTTCTGCCCGGCGATGGGCCAGCGGAGAAGGTGGCTGATGCGACGGTCGAGATTGCAGCCTTCGACGGGCGCGGCGCTTCCATTGCCGGAATGTCGATGTCAGACAATCCGGCGCCCGCTGCCGAGGCGCGAACCGGCGACGGCTGGCGATTCACGACCACATAAGCTCCTACGGCCAAAATCAGGCCGAAGCCACCAAGAATGTACCAGCGATATTTTTCCAGCGGATCGGGTGCGTCGATGGGGGCTCCGAGGCCGCCGCCAGGACGGTTGTCACGCCCCTGGGGCATGGCGCCAGGGCCACCGCTTGCAGCGCCGGCTTGTTCCGATTGAAGGATTCCAGTTCCCTTGACGGTGAAGCTAAGGGGCTGGCCCGCCTGCGTGCGGCTCGCAACCTGCACGACGGAATCGGACTGTTGCGGGTCCTGCATGGACTGGAACGCCGCGCCGCCGCTGGGTGTGAACTGCATAGTCTTCGGCAGCATCACTACCAGATGCTCGGCTGGATACAAAGGCTTGGGATCGAGCGTTGCTTCGCCCGAGTAAGGAAGATGGTAGGCAATCTGGAACTGGGTCTCCCCGGGGCGAAGAGGGAAGATAAAGGCGTAACGGTTCTTCTCGCCCTGCGGAACGGGAGCGGAGTTGATGGGCTGACCGTTCGCGGTCTTCGCCATCGACTGATCGATCTGCGCGCCAGCAGGGAGATAGAACTCGAAATTCTGGTCATTCATCTGCGTGCGCGGCGGGCTGGAGGAATTGTTCACGGCGAAGAGGCGGATGATCTCCAGCTGATTGCTTTCGCTTTGTATGCGCATGACGTCGGCGGTGACCGAGATGCCTTCCACCTTCTTGGCCGCGTCATAGACCTCGATCTCGACCGACGTGGTTCCGGGAGGCGCCATGCGGTGATAAGTAACGCCCTGATGAATGGCGCGGATCAAGTGGGGCGAACTCGCGTCGTCGAGCTTCAGGCTGAAGTTGCCCTTGGAGTCGGTCTTGGTGCGGCCTGCCTCCTCCATGCCCTGAGAAAGTTTGAGGAGCACGACGTCGTCGCCAGCAGAGGGCTTCTGATTCGTGCCGTTCTTCACGGTGCCGGTGAGAGTCTGGGCGGAGGCGAACGGAGCGGCAAGGCAGACTGCCAACAGCGCGAGTGGGGAAACTCTTCGTACCCAGATCCGGACGTGGGAACCTGGTTTCCGAGCCTGTGCCTGGAGTGAACGGGTAAGCGCTCCCGTCCCCACATAAGCAGGGGATTTCAAATTCGAGCTCCTTTTTTGTCGCGGAGTGGCGCAGAGGCGGACGATTCCAAGCGCGCGATTTCGGCGAGAATCGCAGCAGCTTCATCTTCGAGCGAGGTCTTCATCGAATGGTAGTCGACCTCAGGAACCTTGCCCGCTTTATATTCGAAATTCAGGTCGCGAAGATTCTCGTAGACCGCTTCCTTGCGCTCGCGCAGGTAGGCGGCACGAGTCTTCTCCGGTCCACTGACGATCTCGCCGGGCAGGTAGAAGATGTAGACCAGCGCTCCCAGCGTGAAAATGGCACATGCGAAGATGATCACAGTTCAGTTTCCTTTTGCGCCCGCTCGCGAAACTGCTCCAGTTCAGGGCCGCGCAACGGCTGGATGCCGTCGGCCAGAGCGGGAGTTGGCCGGTTCTTCCACGCGCGCACGACAAAGACCACGGTGACCAGTCCGAGAGCCAGCGCCAGGAATGGCATAATCCAGGCGATCCGGTTAAAGCCTTTGGTGGTGGGCGCGGCGATCACGGTGGTGCCGTACTTCTGGACGAACCCCTGGAGCAGAAGGTCATCGTTGTCGCCGCGGTCGAGCGCGGCCATCAGTTCGCCACGCATGCGATCGGAATAAGAACAGCCCACGTGGTTGCACTCCAGCAGAATCTGGCTGCAGCCGCAGACGCACATCATACGGTGGCCAAGATCGTTGAAGCGGGCTTCGTCTCCCGCACCCATAAGGAGCAGGATCGCGATTGACAAAGCCGCGATCTGCACAGCGCGTTTGTAATTCCCGCAATTCAAATTCTTCACAATGAACTGAAAATCCTTCGGAGGTGGAAGCCTCGCAACCCCTCGCTCTCCAGCCTCATCCTCGACTGTCACCCTGAGCGAAGTGAATTCGTTCACCCGGGGCGAATCCTGACGCTCCGCTCAAGATGACAATCCTATAAACTCCCTCAATTCAAGCGTGAAATTTCATCAAGCGTGAAATCTCATTCAGGCGTGAAATCTCAGCAACCCGGAATTCTCAGAAATCAAATTCCAGCAACGCCGACCTCGAATCTCCACTCTCAGTCTCCCGCTCCCACAGGCGCTGTTTGTACCCGCACCGGTGCCGGCACGCGAATGGGTGCGGCGTTCGGGATTAAGGCCACCACCGTCCCAAAGATAATGACGATGAGGCCGGTCCATATCCAGGGCACCAGCGGGTTCAGGTGAGCTTTGATGATCGGGCGCCCCGTGTCTTCGTTGCGGCCCTCGTACACCAGGTAAAGATCCTTTACCAGGAACAGGTCCTGCCTGATCGTGGGATAAATCCGCGGCAGAGTCTGCGGCTGCTGGCTGGCCTTATAGAACCGGCGCTCCGGATACATCGTGGTGATCTGCTCATTGCCTTTGAAGACGTTGATGATGGCCCACTCGTTGCTGTAGTTCGGGTTGTCCTCCTGCGTGTAGGACTGGCAGACCAGCGTGTAGGGGCCGATGGTCATCTTGTCGCCGAAGCCCATCTCCTTCTCAGACTCCTTATTAAAGGGAGTTCCAAGGATACCGATCACGACCATGGCCACGCCGAAGTGAACGATGTAGCCGCCATAGCGGCGGGTGTTGCGATGCGCCAGGTGCAGCATGGAAGCGGACAGGCCTTGCCCGGTATGGCGCGAGATCACGCGGCCGCCGCGAACGAATTCGGAGACCACAGTCAGGATGACGAGCACGGAAAGCATCGCGGCCATGAGCGAGTAGAAGTAAGACGCGTCCTTCCACGGGCGTACGCCGAAAACGATCATCACGACGCCCACCGCAAGCGCGCCGTAGGTGGGCCACAAGAAGTTGCGCTTCAGGCTTTCCAGCGAAGTTTTGCGCCAGGCAAGCAACGGTCCGACCGCCGTCAACAGGAGCAGTAGCAGGGCCACCGGTACAGCCACGTTGTTAAAGAAAGGAGCGCCAACCGTGACCTTGGTTCCCTGGACCAACTCAGAAAGGAGAGGGAACCAGGTTCCCCAAAGTACGGTGAAGCAGGCCAGCACGAAGAGCAGGTTGTTGAACAGGAAGCTGGACTCGCGCGACACCAGCGATTCGAGCTTGTGCTCGCTGCGCAGATGGGACTTGTTTTTGAAGAAGAAGAAGGAGAAGACAGCGATGGTGAGCGCCAGGAACCATTTGAACCAGTCGCCGATGCCCGATTGCGCGAAGGCGTGGACCGAGCTGATGACGCCGCTGCGCGTCAGGTACGTCCCCAGAATCGCCAGCCAGAACGTGGCGAAGACCAGCCACATATTCCAAATCTTCAGCATGCCGCGCTTCTCCTGCATCATGACCGAATGCAGGAAAGCTGTGCCGGTAAGCCACGGCATCAGCGAGGCGTTCTCGACCGGGTCCCAACCCCAATAGCCGCCCCAGCCGAGGACCGAGTAAGCCCAGTGGGCGCCGAGGAAGATGCCGCAAGTCAAGAAGCCCCAGGTCACCATGGTCCACTGCCGCGTGATGCGAATCCACTTTTCACCGGGGTAACGCATGACCAGGGCGGCCAGCCCGAAGGCAAACGGCACGGTAAATCCTACGTAGCCCAGGTAAAGCATGGGCGGGTGGATCACCATCTCGGGATACTGGAGCAGAGGGTTCAGGCCGTTACCGTCGTCGGGAAGCGCACCCTGCATGATCGCGAACGGATGTGCTGCAAAATTCAACAGCAAGAGGAAGAAGATCTGGACGGCCGCGATGACGACCCCGGCGTATGCGAACAAGCGGGGGTCTGTCTTGTGCCGCAGGCGAAGGACGAGGCCATACGTCGCGAGGAGGAGCGACCAGAACAGAAGTGAGCCCTCCTGTCCGGACCATAGTGTTGCAAATTTATACGGCCAGGGCAGGTCGCGGTTGCTGTGGTGAAAAATGTAGGCGATGGAGAAGTCGTCGTGAAATGCAGCAGTCACTAATACTATGGAGGCTAGAAGCACAGCGGCGAAGGTGGCAATTCCCGCACGCCGCGCGGTTTCACCCAGTCGCTCGGAGCCCGGCCCACCCCGCACCAGCGAAATCAATCCTGCGCCGAAGGAGTAGACACTGAGGGCTAGGGCGAGCAGGAGTGCAAAACTGCCAAGTTGAGACATTAGGAGCCCCTGCGTATTTTTTCAGAAACGAGGTACGGAGGCAACCTGCAACTGCTGTCTGGCCGTAAAGATTTGCAACTGCGTTGTCACACTCTACTACGTTTTCGCGGCCTCTATGGAATTTGCGAGACCAGGGACGGGATGGAACCTCCGGAAAGAGGGCGGTCGCTGCCTCTCAAAGAGCTCCAGAACAGGCAGGCGAAGGGCGGTCCTCTCCGCGGGAGGCGTGCCGAAAAACGGGATCAGCGCACTTCTGGCAAAGGGAGGTGCATCGAGGTGGAGGCAAGCCCCGCGTTCCAAACGTCCGATTGAGCACAGAGAATCTACGGGGCTAGCCAGGCTTCCACCGCGCTGGCTGCATTCAAGTTTCAGATTTGCCGCGACTAGGCGCTCTGCTGCTGGTCGCCGTAACGCGAAAGAACCTCACGCTCGGCGTTAAACCAGTCGTCATTCTCATAGCCCGGTGTAAATCCCCGCTGCTCAGACAGTTCGTACGCCCGGCGGCGGATTTCTTCTTCCAGGTTGATGGGAATGATGTTCTTCTTGGTGTCCTTTACATCGTGTGCGAACTGAATTTCGTTGGAGGTGGTCTTCGTGTTGCCGTTCGAAGCGCTGCGTTGCGTCTTGGCTCTTGCCATGGTCGTCTACTCCTTACAGATGGGTAAATTTAATAGTGGTTTGAATGGATATATATGAGCCACATAGACAAATATCCCGACTGATGTGGGCCCCACAGTTTATGAGAGTTATTAGATTCACTATAACCCGACAAGCTGTGAATTCGTATGAAGATTCGAATAAAAATGTAACTGCGGCGTAGAAAAATGTTTGGTGATGGGTGAACACATCGAATGTTCGTCGAATGTTCAGTGAAAATCGTGTGACGAAGTTTCGGCATGGGTGATGGAGAGAGGCAAGACTCTCTCCGCTTTTACTGAAATGACATTGTCCAGATTTTGGAGAGTGCCTTCAATCAGCAGAAAGCGCTCGGAAATCACCAATATGCGGTTCTTCTGGAGCAGATCAGGGGTAATGATGGCGTTGGAGATGCCGGTTTCGTCCTCGAGACTGAGGAAGACAAAGCCGCGGGCGGTGCCGGGACGCTGGCGAGCGATCACGCAACCGCCAATGCGGACATGCTGCCCGTTCGGAATGTGAGCCAGGTCGCAGGCGCGTCGAATGCCCAGGGCATTCATCTCGGCGCGGCGGAAAGCCATGGGGTGGGGTCCAACCGTCAGACCGGTGCCATGAAAGTCAGCGACCAGACGCTCTTCATGGGTCATGGGCTGGAGGGGAGACTGGACATCGGACTCGGGGAACTGTTCGAGCAGGGGACCAGAGTAGCGGACGGCCCGCTCGACCTGCCAGAGAGCGTCGCGACGGTGGAGTTTATTTTCACCACGGAGACCACGAGACACGGAGTTCAGCGCGCCGATCTCGGCGAGGGTGGAGAGTTCTTCCTTGCGAAGTTCGGGAACGCGGCGGGTGAGGTCGTGGATAGAAGCGAAGGGGGCGAGGAAGCGTTCGCGCAGAAGCGAGGTGGCAGCCTGCTCGCGCAAGCCGCGCGCATAGCGGAGGCCGAGGCGGAGAGAGAAGTCTTGAGTACCAAGTACCGCGTACCTAGTGCCTCGCACCGGGTGGGGAGTATCGGGTGACGGGTTGCCATGATCTGAGTTTGAGGTTTCGGTCGGTTGAGTGCTGGTTTCGGCAGAAAGCAGGTCCCTCGACTGCGATTGTCCTTCGCGATGCGAAGCACAATCTTCGCTCGGGATGACAGAGGAGTTTCGAGTTTCGGGTTTCGGATTCCAAGAAAAATGAATTGACGGTAGGTCCGGTGGAGTCTCTACAAATGATTTTTGCTGTTCAGATTGTTCTCTTGAAACTTGAAACTCGACACTCGAAACTCCTGACAGCTGAGAGCTGACAGCTGAGAGCTCATTGCTTGGAATTGGGAACTGGGAACTGACAGCCGGCTCTAACGTGCAATTCCAGCCGGATTTCGTCACATCAATCGGCAGAACTTTCAGTCCGTGGCGTTGCGCATCTTTGACGATCGTGGCCGGATGATAAAAGCCCATGGGCTGGTTGTTGAGCAGTGCGGCCGTGAATGCGGCCAGATAATGGCACTTCAGGTAAGCGCTGGCGTAGGCGATCAGGGCAAAACTGGCGGCATGAGACTCGGGGAATCCGTAGAGCGCGAAAGAAGTGATGGAGAGGACGATCTGCTCCTGAGCTTCCGGCGCGATGCCGTTTTGTTTCATGCCCGCGCGCAACCGGGCTTCAATTTCATGCATACGCTGCTGCGAGCGTTTGAATCCCATGGCGCGGCGCAATTCTTCGGCTTCTCCACCAGTGAAGTTTGCGACGACCATCGCCATACGCAGCAATTGCTCCTGAAAAAGAGGCACGCCCAGCGTGCGCTTCAAAACCGGCTGGAGCGAGGGATGGGCATAGGTGATGGCTTCGCGTCCCTGCCGGCGTTGTAGAAATGGATTGACCATCTGGCCGACGATGGGGCCGGGGCGGATGATGGCTACCTGCACCACGATGTCGTAAAAGCGCTCCGGACGCAGGCGCGGCAAGCAGGACATCTGCGCCCGGCTTTCGATCTGAAACATGCCGACGGTGTCGGCCTTCTGTAACGCGGAATACACGACGGGATCGTCCTGGGGCAGGTGGGCGAGGTCCACCTCCTCTTTATTGTGAGTGCGGATGAGTTGAAGGGAGTCTTCGAGCACGGCCATCATGCCGAGGCCCAGCAGATCGACCTTGATGATGCCCATGTCGGCGCAATCTTCTTTATCCCACTGCACGACGACACGGCCGGGCATGGAAGCGGGCTCCAGAGGAACGACGGAATCGAGTTGTCCCTGGCAGATGACCATGCCGCCCGAGTGCTGGCCGAGATGGCGAGGAAGATCGAGCACCGCCATGCACAACTCGAAATATTTGCGCAGCCGCGGATGGTTCAGGTCGAGGCCGGCGTCATGAAAACGGTGGTCGAGCGCGTCGTTGGCGTCTTTATATTCCCAGGTGGCGACGGCGGCTGAAATTTTGTTGAGGCTCTCTTCGTCGAAGCCGAGCGCCTTGCCCATTTCGCGCGCGGCCATGCGATTGCGATAAGTAATGACGTTGGCGGTCATGGCGGCGCCGCGCTCGCCATAACACTGGTAGACGTACTGGATGGCGCGTTCGCGCTGATCGCCGCTGGGCAAGTCGATATCGATGTCGGGCCATTCGCCGCGTTCCTCGGAAAGAAAACGTTCGAAGAGCAGGTCCATGCCGACGGGGTCGACGGCGGTGATTCCGAGGGAGTAGCAGACGGCGCTGTTGGCGGCGGAACCGCGGCCCTGGGCGAGGATGTTCTGCTCGCGGCAGAAGCGCACGATATCCCAGACGATGAGGAAATATCCGGCGAGTTCGAGCTTCTCGATGAGATTGAGCTCGCGCTCAATCTGGCGGCGGGCCCGCTGGGCGAGTTCCTGATTTTTGAAATCGCTGAACGGCGCGGGTCCGGAGAGCGAAATGCCGTAACGCCAGCGTGCGCCTTCGTCGGTGCGCTGCCGCAGGAAGGACATCATGGTCTCGCCTTCAGGCACGGGATATTTGGGGAATTGGTAGCCAAGATCTTTCAAAGTGAATTCGAGGCGGGCAGAAAGTTCGACGGTGTTGGCTAAGGCTTCGGGCAAGTCGGCGAAGAGGTGTTGCATTTGCTGCGCGGACTTGAGATGGCGTTCGGAATTGCGCGCCAGAAGACGGCCGGCAGTGGCGAGCGTTTCGTGATGGCGGAGCGCGGTGAAAACGTCGCATAGCTCGCGCTCTTTCGCGGTGGCGTAGCAGACGCCGTTGGTGGCGAGCAGGGGAAGCCGCAGGGAGCGGGCAATATCGATGGCGACGCGATTGCGCGCCTCTTCTTCACGATGGAAATGGCGCTGCAGTTCGACGAAGACGTTGCTGTGACCAAAAATTTCTACCAGGCGCTGCACATAGCGGTAGGCTCCGCCCGCCCCGCCATGGGAGAGGGCTGCGGCGAGCGGGCCATCGTCGCCACCGGTAAGGCAGATGAGGCCTTCGGCATGTTCTTCGAGTTCTGACTGGAGAACTGCGCCTTCGTCTTTCTGGGCGCGCATCTTCATTCTGGTGATCAGACGGCAGAGGTTCTGGTAGCCGGTGCGACTGGCGGCGAGCAGGGGAAGGCGGAATTCGCTGCGAGGTTGGTCTTCGCGAGATTGCTCTTCACCACGGAGGCGCCCTTCGACTACGCTCAGGGCAGGCTCCGGCACGGAGTTTCTTGAGGATTGTCGATTTCGATTTGTGGAGCGAGTGGTTGAGCTGTCGCCGGTCGAACTTTCGTTTATATTGGTTTCCTCCAAAGAAAATCGGGGGAAAGAATTTGTTTTCTCCGTGTCTCGGTGTCTCCGTGGTGAAAAAGATTCGCAGGCGACCTCCGCGCCGATGTGGGCTTTGATCGTTGCCTTCTTGGCGGCAAGATGAAAACGGGGTGCACCGTAGATGCCGTCGCGATCGAGCAGCGCCATAGCAGGCATTTCGAACGCGGCCGCGGCCGCGATCAGATCTTCGGGCAGGGAAGCGCCTTCGAGGAAACTGAAAGCAGAACGGGAGTGAAGCTCGATGTACATATTTCAGTTCTCAGTGCCTAGTACCGAGCACCTAGTTGTCGGTTACCGGTTTCAAAATCTGAGAACTAGAAACTGGGTACCCGGTACTGGGCAAATAGTCAGTCATACGTTCCTTCCACGAACCAGCGTCCGCTGAGCAGATCGCGAACCAGGCGGTAGAGAGCAAGGCCGGTTTCGCCTTGCAGGGCGATGTCCCATTCTTCGCGCGCCCATCCTTCCTGCTGCCACCAGTCACCGGAGGAGCGCCAGGGGCCCGCGAGCCAGACGATGTCTCCTTCGACGTCTTTGTCTTTACGTCTGCGGCAATCGACACGGACGGGCTTGCCGTGGCGCAGAGTTACCGTCGTGCGCAAGGGTGGACGGAAAATTCGCAGTGCGGCCAGAGGCGTAATTCGTTCTGCGTGACCATTCGTCTTTTCGGTTTCTTCTTTCTTTGATTTTTTGCTTTGGGAATGTTCTGCCGGAGCAGGGGCGAAGTGCTGCAGGCGAAAGCTTTCGGGACGATGCGTGCCCAATATTTCTACGGCGCCGACTTTGTCCTCGCCGACAATGCCCGAGATGCGGGCGAGAGTGAGTTCGAGTTTTTCCGGCTCAGGCGAGGTGGGAAGGAAGAGTCCAGCCTGGCCGGGGCGAGGACGGGAAGGTTCGGCAGCGAGATGAACTTTCAGGATGGGCGCGCCGGGCGGATGCGCCTTCAAATCGAGTTGCAGAAGCTTGAGAAAAACTTTGGCGTCGAGCATGGGGACAGGAAGGCGGAGGGTGCGGGTGAAAGAACTGTGAGCACCTAGGACCGAGTACCTGGTACCTGGTACCGAGTTGCGAGTTTCGGACACAGAACTTTCGCTCGGGATGACAAAATTTAGGTTTTCGAGCTCCAATTGCAGACGCAGCTCCTGCGTGGCCAGGGCGCGGGAACCCAGCCGTGCGCAAAGGCGATCGAGCATGCATTCGAGCAACAAGGCCATGGGCTCAAGCAGAACAAGCGGGAACTCCAGTTCTACTGTCTCCTCAAAAATCAATGGTGGATCGACCGGAACCAGCGTGCGGGAAACGGCGCCGCGCGCGAGCCGTTGCAGGTGGACGCCTTCCTGTCCCAGACGTTCCGCCACGGGAGTTTCCGGCAGGGCGGCAAACGAACTCAGATTGCGCACGCCCCAGCGCTGGAGAGTTTCCAGAAGGTGTCCGTTCTTTTTCGCGGCATCGATGGCGGATTGATCTTGCGCGACGGAGAGCCCGGCAAACAAAATATCGAGCGGTAAATTGCCCAGGCGCTCCGCTTCTTTTCCCTCCGGAATAACGGTCACGCCCGAAAATCCGCGGGCCGCGAGCAGGGCAACGTCGGGATTCGAAGCGGCGGCAACGTTTACTTCCAGGCCGAGATCAGAGGCGCGTCGAGCAATATCGCGCGCGATCTTGGGCAGCGACCCGAAAAGATTTTCCAGGCCGGCGAGATCGAGAAGCAGAGTGTCGCAGGCGGTGTCTTCGACCACCGGAGAAAAAGAATGCGCGCAGTCGAGCAGAGCCGCGTGGGCCGCCGCTTCTTGAGAACAGGAACGGGGGCGCAGCCCGAGATGGGTAAAGGCTTCGACCTGCAATTTCGTCATGCCGGGTGCGATTCCGGCGCGTCGAGCCTTTTCGTTCAGTGCAAAAATTTTCTGGAGTGGAGGCTTGCCTTCGAGCACGACGACGGCCTGCTCGCGAAGCTCCGGCTCAAAGCGCAGGATGGCTTCGACCGGGAAATCAGGAACGAAGATGCAGGCAAAAGGCATAGCAATTCCGTCATCGAGTCATTCAGGGAATCAGGAATTTCAGTCAGTAAGAATTGATGGATCTTGCTCAATTCAATTTTCGTCAACCCCAGGCAGCTTTGGTTGCAAATGCTGTCTTCACCGATTGAGGCGGTTTGCGCTTCCACTGCAAGCGCAGAATTTCTGCGTGGATGCGAAATCCTTCGAGCAACTGCGAGTGCGAAGGAACATCTTCTTGCGTGGGTGCTGCGGGGGTGAACTTGCATGCATTGCGGCTTGCGACCTGCGACTCCAGGCTGAGCAATAAAGAAGAACAACTTCCCGCGATCGGCCGCTGCTCAATCACCAGCAACACGGTGGAAGTTTTTTCGACCGCGCGGCGGAAGCGGAACCATGAAGTCAGAGGAATGCGGCGTGCGATCCTGAGGGGCACGTGGCCCAGATCGACTACCACCAGGCCGAAGCCGCTGCTTTGCAGAAGCAGGTCAGTGACACGCAAGGCATGGTCGAGAGCGGCGAAGGCGGCTTTCCTCGGACTTCCTTCAAGCGTATGCACATCAGTTTTCGTAGCCGATTTCTGGTGAGGGCCAGGCTCGCGTTGTGCTTCGCGAAAATTTTGCTCATCCCTGGCATCAGAGTTTTTCCGGTTCACCATCTCTTCCGCAACGGGTTGTGTGACGGAACAGCGAACCCATAGCAATCGTTTAAGGTCGATACCAGCATCGATGGCAGACTGAGGATCGAGCGCGTCGCAGGGGTCGACGAGCGCGCACACTTCCTGCCGTTGCGTGGCAGCGGCCAGAGCAGACAGCATGAGGCTGGTGCGTCCGGAGGAGGCAGGGCCGCAGATCTCGGTGAGGCAGCCGCGAGGCAGGCCGCCGCAAAGTGCGTCCACTTCGGCGATCCCCATGGAGACGAGGTCCGGAGCGGCACGCACCTCCAGGCGCGAGGCCGGCGTGACGGCGGCCAACTGTGGCGTCTGCGCAAGGTGCTGGTAAACCAGGGAAGATTTCCTGGGAAAGGCTGGGGCCTCCGCGGAAGAAGGAATGTCGAGAAGGTCAGGACGAGCCGGTGAGGCCGGGATCGCCTGGCCGGGGATAAAAAGAAAATGGCGGCGCGAGGCCGCCCCGGAGAAAACGGGCTGGGTTGACATAACGTCCTCAGGATTTCAGGGAGCTGGCGGGCGGAAACCAAGCCCAAGGCGGAAAAAGCAATCTAGTTTCGCTTTTTATTCGCCATGGAGAATTGTGCTCTTTGCGGGAGTGGATGTCAAGAGGCAAGATTCGCCGGTACCGATCTCACCTCTTCCGGGATCGGACCGATTCGCGCTCCAATCGCGCCAACCGGTGAATCCATTGTTAATAATCGGCGGTGGGGAGCGCCAGCGGAGTTCTTCCATGTAGGATATGGAGATGCGAAAACTCTTCACCCCAATCTTCTTCCTCACTGCCGGGATGATGCTACCGGGCCAGGCTCAGGCGCAGCAGACTCCGGCGGCGAACTCTCAAACAGCGGCTCCCGCCGCCCCAGCCAAGCCCAAGTCGTCCTCCACGGCGAAGACGGCAGCATCCGCCAAGAGTGCAGCCACAGCCAAAGGCGCAGCTCCTCTTGTTCTCAAGACGGACCAGGAGAAGTTCAGCTATGCCCTGGGCATGAACATCGGGCAGGGCTTGCACAAGCAGGATGTGCCCGTCGATCCGAACATTCTGGCGCGCGGCATGAAAGACGTGTTGGCCGGAGGCAAAACGCAACTGACCGAAGAAGAAATGCGGGCTTCGCTCATGCAGATGCAGCAAGCCATGCAAAAAAAACAGCAAGAAAAAATGCAGGCGGCAGGAGCGGTGAACAAGAAAGAGGGCGAAGCCTTTTTGGCGGCCAACAAGGGTAAGGAAGGCGTGGTCACGCTGCCCAGCGGGCTGCAATACAAGATTCTGCAGGCGGGCACGGGGCCCAAGCCCACGGCGAGCGACACGGTCACCTGCAACTATCGGGGCACGCTCATCGACGGCAAGGAATTCGACAGCTCCTACAAGCGCGGCCAGCCAGCTTCGTTTCCCGTGGGCGGCGTGATCAAGGGCTGGACGGAAGCGCTGCAGCTGATGCCCGTGGGCTCGAAGTGGCAGCTGTTTATCCCATCCGATCTCGCCTATGGCGACCGCGGCGCAGGAGCGGATATCGGGCCCAGCTCGACCCTGATTTTCGAAGTGGAGTTGATGTCGATTCAGGAGAAGACTGGGGATAAGGGAGCGGATCAGGGGCCAAACAAGAAGTAAGAAAGAATTCGGGGCGGCTCAGTTGAAATTTTGCCGCTACCAAACTTTGCGCGAGGGAAGGCGGACCGGTGCGATACGGTCCGCCATTCATTTTTGACGGCTACGTTCCTTGTCAGTCTGCCGGTCTGTCGGTCTGTTTTTTCTCCGGCCTGCCATCGTTTCCGGTCCTCGTTTCGACCAACTGTATTGGCTTGGAAGGCTGAAGATCAGCCGATCCCCTTTGTTATAATCAGGTTCTCCCGTGGCGCTATCGTCTAGGGGTTAGGACGGAAGATTCTCAATCTTCAAACCCGGGTTCGATTCCCGGTAGCGCTACCAAATCTTCTACCTGGCGTTGATCCCCAGTGTTTAAGCGGTGTTCGGCTAGATCCATGCCGTTTTCTTACCTAAAGTATGGCAATACCGTCGTCCAATTGCGTGATTCATTTTGTTCTGGCTGAATGGTGACCGCTTTATGTCGCCGGGTGGTTCGTGTCGGCCGATCGACCCTTTCGGATCGGTTTTCTAAGTTCTTGAGATTGTCGTCGGCTTGTCTGCATTTGCTGCGACGAATGAACTACGCGAACGGCTGACGGTTATTATTCCTTTAATCAACCGGTCTCTGAGACTAAGAAATGCGGAGGAAGATCCCATGGCAACTATGAACCCACCGGCCAAACTCAGACGCAACACGCCCCATTTCCACTGGGCGAAATTGAAGGCTCAAAAATGAACGATCAACAAAAGAAGGAGCACTCTCTTGGAGCGCGAGATCAGGAGATCCGTGCGGCATTGGCTCAGCATTGGGCGGCGTCCGATGCCAACGATTTTGAAACGGAGCACCTCATCTATCACGAGGACGCGGTGCTGGACTACCCACAGTCAGGCGAGCGAACCCGCGGTCGAAGCAATATACAGAACCAACGCGCCAGTCAGCCGAGCAAAAAGCGGTTTGCTGTCCGACGAATCATTGGCAGCGGTGATCTCTGGGTCACCGAATTCATCCTGACCTATGACGGCAAGCCGTCCTACACCGTGAGCATCATGGAGTTCAAAGACGACAAAGTTGCGCGGGAGACACAGTACTTTGCGGATCCATTCGTGGCTCCTGTATGGCGCGCTCAATGGGTCGAACGGATGGACACATAATCTCGAGGCGTCGCCTGCGGCACCACGCAACCATCGCGATCCCTCGAAGCAGAACGGAAAAAAGACAGATGTCGACATCTCTACACGTTCCATCGATCGGCCTGATCGTCGCTGGCGACGTTGTCTACAACCAATGTCGCATGTACGTCGGCGATACCACCCCCGAGAGCCGAAGAATTGGATCGCGGCGCTGGACCGGTTAGCGGCGCTCAATCCGGCGATGGTTGTAGCCGGTCAAAAGAAGACTGGCGCGCCCGACTCTCCCTCGACAATCCAAGACACCAAGCGTTACCTGCAGGACTTCGATCGGCTGCAGAAAACCGCGACGTGCGACCGGGAGCTGTTCGATCAGATGACGGAGCTGTACCCGCATTGGGTAGCTAACCAGTCGTGGTTGATGTTCGGATTCCCGCAGCCATAACCTGCATCAACCGCGGATGCGAATGTTGCCTCGGGCATGATGGAGGGTTGTCCGAGTTGGAAAGCCGCCGGAAATCGCGATACCGAAGTATCGAGCGATACCTTGGTCCAATTGTTTTTCCTTTCCGTGTCAGGTTTAATCGGCAGCAGGTATGAATACGAAAGAACCAGAATCAGCGGATGAGCACACCGTTGATCGGAAATTGGAGTCGTCAATGAACAGCGTACAAATCGAGCAGAAGATCTATGAGATGCCCCCGCGCGAGGGGATCAGCATCGCGCATTTTCTCACCGTCGCCGACATCGAGCGATCGGC